>Ga0308396_1000416_pt1 | contig 28681 bp, 26 predicted proteins | sample Hotspr2SamplePe2_FD_202359 | JGI IMG/M metagenome (GOLD analysis project Ga0308396, IMG submission 202359) | Hot spring phototrophic mat microbial communities from Mushroom Spring, Yellowstone National Park, Wyoming, United States - 20050930_Pe2 ... | reverse complement strand
TACTAAACATTTATACTACTTTTACACTATTTAGACAATGTTTACCCAACTTTTACACCATTTTTACACTACCTTTTACACAACTTTTACACAAACCATTCACACCCCCTCCAAAAGTTTAGAAACTTTTATTCTTAATCCTCTTGCAATCTTCATTAAGACTTTAAACGAAGGGTTGGCTTTTCCGTTTTCAATTCTGGCAATGTAAGTTCTATCAACATCGCAAAGTGAGGAAAGATCATCTTGGGAAAGGGATTTTTGTTTTCTTATCTTTACCAGTTTTTCTCCCAAGCGTTGGTAAACAAAATTACCCTTCATTTTAATAGATACCATACAAAAACACTTTTTGCTTTTCTATAGACGATAGGCGACAAAATAAAGGTTTTAGATTGTTAAAAAAGGATAAAAAAATAAAAGGATAACCAATGAAAAAACCGGACATATTTTTATTTTCTTTACAAAATTGTCCAAAATAAAAATTAACGTGATAAATTAAGTAAAATCTAACTTTTCTTTGTATCTCTTACATAACATTTTTATCACGATCGTAATAAGATGGTAAAAGAAGGTAAATTTTTAAAGCACAATAAATCCCTATTAGTTATAGATTTAAGTTTAAGACATTATTGTTATATTTTTTAAAATTATAATAAACCAACCTCCTCTCGACCGCTTCGGTTGGGAAAGGGTAAATAGATATTAAAAAAGAAATTTCTTTTTAAAATTTAGGAGGGTTAAACCAATAACTTTATTACTTTTTTTTCTAATCAAAATGTCATCAGAAAAAAATTCAGTTTCATCAGCTTTTTGAGGTAAATCAAAAGAAAGATATAAAACATCGGCTTCCTGATCATACTCAATCACCAAATGTCTTTTCTTTTGTTTCTCCATCAAGGGAAAAAGAACAGAAAGAGAGTTTTGAATTTGATGAATTATTTTTTCTTCCATATCATTTTTTTCTTTAATAAATAATTGATTCTTTTGGTAATAAAACTAGTAATAATAAATCCGTCTTTTTTTATTTTGTCTTCTTTATATATTACCACAATAAATAAATTTTTTCTTCTCAAAACTGCGAAAAATTCTCCTTTTGTTCCTTCAAATAGATAATCTGGCTGATTGATGGCTTTTCCTATATAAAAAATGTATTCAACCATTTCCGGATGATTGGTTAAAATATGATTCAGTCTTTCGCTATTTAATCTGATTTTAATTTTATTAATAGAAACAAACTCCATAAAATTATGTTAACAAATTTTTGTTTACTATAAAAATATTGTCAAATTGTCAATGTGCCCCAACCTCCTCTCGACCGCTTCGGTCGAAAATTATTTACACCCCCTCCAAAAGTTTAGAAACTCTTATTCTTAACCCTCTTGCAATCTTTACAAGAACTTTAAACGAAGGGTTGGCTTTTTAAAAATTAAAACGACTATTTTATAACTTGACAAACAAAAATAACCCTGCTAAAATTAATAAAATATGAAAAATAACCCTGCTAAAATTAAAGATATCTTCCCTCGAGATATTTTAGAAGAAATCAATCTTTATCTTGATAAAAAAGAAATTTTGGCTGTTATTGGTCCTCGACAATCAGGTAAAACAACTCTTCTTAAAATTATTCTTAACCAAATATCTTCTAAAAAAAAATCGATTTTTATTACTTTTGAAGAAAAAAAAGCGCTTGAGATTTTTAACAATGATGTAGAAAATTTTAAAAAGATATATGTTGAACCTTATGATGTTGTTTTTATTGATGAATTCCAATATGGCAAAGATAGTGGTCAAAAATTAAAGTATCTTTTTGATACCTCAAATACCAAATTTATAGTCTCAGGCTCTTCGTCTTTAGAAATTAAAAATATTGGCAAATATTTGGTGGGAAGAGTTTTTACTTTTTACCTTTTTCCCTTAAGTTTTTTAGAATTTTTAAAAGCAAAAGATAGTCAAATTTTTAAAATCATCAACCCTGGTTTTCAAATTACCAAAAAAATAATCTCGAACAATGAAAGGATAATTTTGGAAGATCCAATAAAAAGTGATTTATTAAAAAAAAAGGTTTTAAATCTTTTTTTTGAATATCTTACCTTTGGCGGTTATCCAAGAGTGATTAAAGCCAAAACCGACGCTGAAAAAAAACTTGTCCTTTCAAGCATTGTTGACAACTACCTTCTTAAAGAAATCCAAAGTCTTCTTCATTTTGCCACCGAAAATGAATTAATTCGTTTAGCTAAGTTTTTGGGTCTTCAGATAGGCAAACTTATCTCTTATCAAGAACTTTCTTCTTCCTCAGGTTTAAATTTTATTGAAGTTAAAAAGCATCTAAATATTTTAAAAGAAACTTTTATCTTAAATTTTTCTTTTCCTTATTTTAAAAATCGACGATTAGAACTGGTTAAAAATCCAAAAATTTATTTTGTTGATTTTGGTTTTAGAAATAAAATTATTGAAAATTTTAACTGGCCGGAAAATCGAACTGATTTAGGCAATTTGGCAGAAAACTTTGTTTTTAACTCCTTAAGTCAAAAATTTACTAGCTTTAAAACAATCAATTTTTGGCGAACTAAAAGCCAGGCTGAGGTTGATTTTGTTATTGAAGAGGGAGAAGAAGTGATTCCTATTGAGGTAAAGTTTTCCCCTTTGGGAAAAAAAGTCATCGGTAAAAGTCTTTTTAGTTTCGTAAAAAAATACTCACCGAAAAAAGCCATTATTATCACCTCTGATACTTTTGGCAAAAGACAAGTGGAAAAAACAACCATCTATTTAATCCCCATTTTTTACTTCCAACCCTAACCCCAATCTCTCCTTATCTCAACTTATATCCATTTATCTCTATAAATCTCTATTTATCTCTATTTCTCATTCGCATTATTCGGATCATTCGTATTATATTTTTTAACTTTTACACTAGTTTTACACAATGTTTACACTACCTTTTACACAATTTTTACACAACATTTACACAACTTTTACACCATCTCTCTCTAAAATTTGTTATCATTAATCAATGTTTCCTCCCAATATCCTTATTACCAACTTTTGCAATCAAAATTGTAGTTTTTGTTTTGCTTACAATAGATGAAAACTCAATTAAAAAATTTTTATTTTATCAAGTTTTTTTATAATAGGCTTAAATTATTAATATTACTTTATATATTTAACTAAAAAAATTAGAGATGCGATTCTCTTCTAAAAATATTTAGTTTAACATATAATAAATAATTTAGATAGCATTGCCTTTAAGATAAAAAATTTAATACAGTAACGATTTAAATTGGTAACTTATATTTATAAAATTTCAACATATCGTTGCTTCTTTTTTTCTTTTATTTTTTTATCCTATGACCTTATTAAAAACTTTTACCCACAAGTTTTTTAAAGGTTTTAGACTAATATCGCAATTTAATATTAATTTTTCACCAAATAAATTTTTAAAATAACCTACAAATGCTTGACAATTTTTTTCTATTATAGTAAATTTGAATTATGTTATATGCAAATAAAATTTTAAGAATTATTTTTTTATCTCTTCTTTTAGTCATAATCATTGAAATAGGATTTATTTTATTATACAAGGAAAAAGTTGTTCATGAATCAATTTCATATTCAGAAAAAGAAATAGAACAAATAAAAAAATCTGAAAAAGCTATTGATCCAACTATCTTGCAACAACTTTCAACAATTATAAAGAGCCCAAATCATAAATTATATATACTTCAAGAATCAAAAGATGAGGTTTTAGAAACATCAACTAATGCCTGTGTTGAGGATAGAAGAAATGGTGTCCTATACCCTGGAAAAATATGCTTTCCTTTTGCTTATAAAGTGAAGTTAACAGATTTTCCAAAAGATTCTACTTGGAAATATCTTACAGAAAAAAATTTAAAAAAAACCAAGGTTTATATCAAAGAAAACGGAAAATTAAAAAAAGCTTCAGTATATGATATTAAAAAAGGTGATACTATAATTCAATCTGAAAAATGGGATCCAAGTATTAAAGTTGATTTAAATAATTTAAAAGATTTTTTAGACAAGCAAATGATTGAATTTAATATAATTATTCAAAGATATTAATATGAAAAAAGTTAGATATTTTCCTCCCAAAATAAAAATAGGAAAAATTTCAATAAATCTATTTTTAAATAGATTATCAAACGAGTGGGAGGGAGATTTATTTGCTATTTATTGTGGTCAATGTAACTACACTCCAAACAGTTGTTGGAGATGTACCTTGCCCCGGGGTTGTGATGTAAAATCTTGCTAATCAATTTTTTTCTTGTATTTTCTCCATAAAATCAATAATTGTATCGTTATTTACAAAATAAAGGGAATAAATTTTTTTTTGATTTTTCTTAATAAAATTAATTAGAGAAGAAAAATGAAGTTTTCTATAATTCTTGTTAATTGCTATTTGCTGAAATATTTTTTTAACCAAATCAAAAGAGAAAAAAATATTTTTTTCAATTTTGTTATATTTAGCTTTTTTAAGAAAAAAAATAAATTTAAGAGGAAATTTTTTATTAATTTTTGAGAGTAATTTAGAATTAAAAATATTCTGGTTATTAAAATCCTGAGGGTTAGTATAAACAAAATAATTATTATTCTCAGATATTATAAAAAAACTATCATCAGCTATCTTGGTAAATTTTTTCGATAATAATTCTGAAATCGTGCTTTTTCCTGATCCTGATTTTCCAGTAAAAACTAACGCCTCATTTCTTTCGTTTAAAACAACTGAGCCATGAAAAAAGAAGCCAGTTTTTGCTAATAATTCAATTAAAACCTGAATTATAATATAATTAAACTGGCTTATGCTTATGTAATTTGTAGTATTAATTTTATTTTTTTTCCTATTAAATATAAATAAGTAATAATCTGATTTTTTTTTCAAAAAAAAATATTTATTACCGGAAAAGACATTAATCAAAAAATGCGTTTTTTTTGAATTATTAATTATATAGGGACCGTATACTTTTTGAATATTAAATAATAAATCATTATTCGATTTTTCTTTTTCAAAAAGATAAAAATTAACTCTAATACAAAATGAGGCAATAGATATAAAAAATACCTTTTTTACTATGTTTTTATTTCTCATTTTAATGACTATAAAAAATATAAATACACTATCTCTATTAACTTTTAAATAATCTTTTTTACATTGATTTTCGCTATAGTCTCATTTAAAAATTTAGATAGTTGTAACTGATTCCTCAGCGTCAAAGATCACTGTTTCTTTGTCTATTTTTTGAATAATTAGTCCTTTTTGGATCTGATACATGTAAAACAAACTACAAATTTTTAATTTTTAATTTTAAAACAAATTTTAAAACGATAAAACTAATCTTAATTTAAAAAAAATAGTTTTAAAATTTAGAAATTCGTTTAAAAATTTATAATTTAAAATTTAAAGTTTTGAATAATATTTAAACTATTTTTACACAATGTTGACACAACGTTTACACTATGTTTACACTACTTTTTACACTAAATTAATAATAATCATCTCAATATCTTTGGCAATTTTAAAAGTCCTTCCTCAATTGGAATAATTTCTATTCCTTCTTTATTCATTTTCATTTTTCCGCCATAAAAAAGATATCCTTTGGCCATTGGGTAGTCATCAAGAAAAGTCTTTAAAGACTTTAAGTCTTTTGAGAAAATATCTTTTTTTGTTTTAACCTCAAACGCTTTTATTCCCCTTTCTCCATAGACAACAAAATCAACCTCAACGCCATTGGCCGTTCTATAGTAAAAAATTTTATCATCAAAGCCAAAATAGTCAATTATCGCTCTTAGATTTTGAAAAAACAAGCTTTCTAAAGCAATCCCGGTTAAAGAAGAAACATCATCAAGTGGTCCTTTAGGTCTTAACGCTTGATAAACTCCAACATCAAAAAAATAAAATTTACTGTGTTTTATTAGTCTTCTTTTTGCTTTTTTAGAAAAAACAGGCAATCTTACCCCAATTAATAAATCTTCTAAAATCGAAAAATAATCTTCAACTACTTTTCGATTAACATAGGCTTCTTGGGCCACTTCTGAGACATTAAGAATCGATCCTTGAGAAAAACTGGCTACTTCCAAAAACCGACTAAAAGCGGCTAAATTTCTGGTTAATCCTTCAAAAGCCACCTCTTGTTGAAGATAAGTTTGGATATAAGATTGAAGATAGTCTGATTTTTGAGTGGTTGAATAAACTGCCGGCAGTCCTCCAAAATTCAAATAATCCTCAATCTTAAAATCTTTTCCCAATTCAATGGCGGTTAAAGGATGCATATTTAAAACCAAAGCTCTTCCTCCCAAAAGATTGATGCCACCACGTCTAAGTTTCCTTGCTGATGAACCGGTTAAAACGAATTTTAAGTGTCTTTCTTCAATTAACCGATGGACTTCATCAAGAAGTTTTGGGATTTTTTGAATTTCATCAATAATAACCCAATCTTGAAAATTTTTAGGAATAAAATCTTCTAATCTTGATGGATTGGCTAAAAGTAAGTTATATGTTTCTGCCTTTAATAGATCAAAATATAGGGCATTTTTAAATTTCTCCTTTACCCAAGTAGTTTTACCAGTGCCGCGCGGACCAAAAAGAAAAAAACTTTTTTCGGGAATTTGAGAAAGAAGTCTTTGATACATAATTCCATTTTAACATAAAAAATGGACTTATCAAGTCCATTTTTAAAAAGTCGGGCGGTTTTAATTTTATTCTTTCAACCTTTCTAGTTCTCTTATCAAACTTTCTTTAAAGTCTTTAAGAACAATCCAAAAGCTTTTGGGAAGAAAGGGTTTGAGTTCTTCTTCTATTTGTTTTGAATCTTTTTTTTCCAAAATCTTTTTTACCGTGCTTAAAAAATTGTTATCGATTTTCAAAAATCGACGTAAATTATGGTTTCTTAAAATAAAATAAAGGTCAAAAAAGTCTCTTGTCTTTTGTCTTTCTAACAAAGCTTTTTGTTTTTCGCCAACAAGATCAAAAAGCGTCAGGGTATTAACTACGTACGAAGGAAAAAAATCAGAAAAAACTGGTATTTTTTCGCCAATTAAATTTTTCTTTCGATAAGAAATCTCAGTTTTTATTTCAAACTTTTCATTGTAAATGATGAAATTAATGATTGCCAAATGACCGCCGGTAGTTTTTTTTGACTCTGAAAAACTTACATCAATCCCTTCTTTTTGGATTTGAAGTAATAATTTTTCAAGAATATTTTCAAAAATAAACGAATTTTTATCGGCTGAAAAATCAAGATCCTCAGAAAAACGTGGTGAGTTAAAAACAAGTTTTAAGGCAGTGCCACCTTTAAAATAAAAATGTTCACTTTCTTTTTGTTGATAAAATTTAGAAAGAAAAAGGTTTTGACAATATTCTCTTAAGATATTTCTTAGTAAAGTTTGAGTTTTTATCGCATATTGTTCTAAAAAGCTTCTCTCAATCATAAATTGGGAATATATTTTTTAATATAAAAAATTAAGTTTGGTTTTTTAAAAATTTTAAGATATTCTTTCAATTTTTGAAGATCAATTTTTTTTAGATCAATTCGCTCATTCCACCCTTTTTTTTGAAGATAAATAAAATAACAATAATCAGCTAAGGCTTTTTCTGGAGTAGCAATAAACACCGATTCTCCTTCAATTTTTTCAACGACATATCCTAAAAAAGCCTCCTTTTTTATTTTGTGATAAATAAATGCTAAATTATTAGCTTCAAATTGGCGGGTTGGCTTGGTGGTGGCTGAGATAAAAGAATAAATTGTTTCTGGAATAAGATGATAATAAGATAAGGCCGTCTCAAAAGAAATATATGAGGGTTGATATAAATGATTAGCAATTAAAAAAGGACTAAGATAAGTTTTTTTAATCGCATAAATACCATTTTTTAATCGAAGAATTTTGCCTTTTTTAACATTATATGATAAAAAAGCCTCAACTGCGCGTCTTTTTGCTCCAAAAAGTAAAATAATATCTTGAGGAGTAAATACTTTTTTATTAATCGCAAGCAGTTTATTTTCTATATGAAACAAATTCAGTTTTTGCATAATTTTATGATAAAAATGAAATAAGATTTTGTCAAGCGATTTTATTTTTTTAAAATCACAATCCCCCTCTTTCTCAACTCTTCAACTAACTCTCTCACATCCTTTTCCACTCTTTCTTTTCTAACTTCATATTTTTTTACCATTCTCTCAACAATCTCTTCTTCTTTTAATCCTTTTTTAAGAAGACGAAAGATTTCTGAGGCGGTTTCGTTTAAAGTATAAAGAACTGATTCTTCAGCGTCAAAAATCACGGTTTCTCTGTCTATTTTTTGGATGATTAAACCTTTTTGGATTTGGTACATTAAAGAATTACAAATTTTTAATTTTTAATTTTAAAACTAATTTTAAAACAATAAAAATTTAAAAACAATAAACCAAATAGTTTTAAAATTTAGAAATTAGTTTAAAAATTTAGAATTTAAAATTTAAAGTTTTGAATAATATTTAAACTATTTTTACACAATGTTGACACAACGTTTACACTATGTTTACACTACTTTTTACACTTCTTACTATCAATTTTAAAACAAAACCTACCGATCGAATAACAATTTTTAAATCATACCAAAAACTTTTATTTTCAACATCCTTTAAATCCAACTCCATCCATTTTTTAAAATCATTATGAAAAGCACCGTAAGCTACCCAAGAGGAAAAAATACCAGGAAGGACCAAAAATCGCTTTTCATATTTTTTTGGAATTTTTTTGGCTTCATCTAAAGGAAACGGTCTTGGGCCAACAAAACTCATCTGCCCTTTTACAATATTTATCAACTGCGGCAGTTCATCAATCCCAATTTTTGCCAAAAATCGACCTATTTTTGTAAACCGTGGATCATCATAAACTTTAAACACCGGCCCATCAGCTTGGTTTAAATGTTTTATTTTTTCTTTTAAATCCTCTGCGTTTTCTACCATCGTTCTTATCTTATAAATCCAAAACGGCTTTTTATTTTTTCCAACCCGAAGTTGTTTAAAAAAAAACGGGCCTTGGGAGGTGAGTTTTATAAGAATATATAGAATAAAAAACACCGGAGAGAAAAAAATTAACAAAAATAAAGCCAATAATTTTTCAAACATTGAATAATTTTAAATTTTAAAGGCTAAATTTTAAAACAAATTTTTAATTATAAAACATTATAAAAACATTAAAAATTATTTACTGCCTTTTTTAGAAGAAATAATTATTGTTGAAAGAATCTTTGTCAATTCAAAGGCTTCTTTCCATAATTTTTTTGCTTCTTCTTTTATCTTTGGTTCTGCTTTAGCAATCATACGTAACCAATGTTGGGTTTCTTTTTCTTCTTTTTTGGCGATATAGATTTTGTTTAAAAAATCTTTTTTACTTGAGGCCCCATTGGCTTCAGAGTAATTGGCGCCAATACTACAACCAGAAGCAACTAATTGTTCAATGATCGGTTTTGTTATTGGAGTGACCCTTACTTTTTTTGCTAAATCAATAATGTTTTCTCCAAAGTCTTCCACCCTTTCTTCTAAGTCATAAATCATAAATATAGTATAATAAAATTTGTTATTTAAATTTAAAAGATGTTTTGTATTTTTTGTTTTAAAATTCGTTTAAAAATTTAAAATTTAAAATTTAAAATTTTTAAGATGTTTAAAAAAATCATTCATTTTCTCATCGACAACTACTTTCTCTCAATCTTTTTTGCCTGTATTGCCTTTGTTGCTTTAGTCTCAATTTATAAAATTTTTTTTGTTAAACCAACCTATATTTATGTCAAAGTAAAGGTTGGTCAAGGTCTTTGGTGGGCTTCCACTCAAAAACCATCGATTTGGTTTGTAAAAAATTTCAAAAAAGGCGATCAAGAACTTGATTTAACTGGCAAGCCAATTGCCGAAATTTTGTCAGTCCGATACTATCCTTGGTGGGGGTCAAATCAATACGATGTCTATCTTATAATGAAATTAAAAGTCAAAAAAATGAGCTCGGGAAAATATAATTTTAAACGATCGGCGATTGGAGTTGGGGCGCCGGTTGATTTTGAGTTTCCAAAGGTTCAGTTTTCTGGAACAATTATTGATCTTTCGGAAAAACCAATTAAAGAAAAACTAACAATAAAAAATATTACTGTTGTTAAAAAATGGGCGTACCCATGGGAAGCAGAAACAGTAGTTATTGGTGATAAATATTTTGATGGAGAAGAAATAGTTTTCGAGATTATTGATAAAAAAATTGAAGATTCTCAAGAAGTGTATAATCTTTCTGGTATATATTACCCAGTTGAATCAGAAAGAAAAAAAAACATTACCATAAAAGGAAGGATAAAAGTTTCAGAAAAAAACGGTAAATTTGTTTTTGGTGAAGAGCAAATTATTGCCCCGGGAAAAACCATTAACCTTGCCGCTCAAAACTTTCAGTTTCAAGATTATTTGGTGGCAAAAGTTGATTAAAAAAACTCCTCCATAAATCGATCGCGAAGATAAGAAAAAACATAAGTGGTCCAAAATGACTTTTGATCACTTGTTTGACCAAAAGAAGTTAGGGAATAACCAGCCAACCACGCTTGATAAGTTTCTTCTAACTCTTCTAAAATATCAGTCCACCAAGTATGAAGATAACGTTTGAATTCCTCTGGATTTATACCATACGTCAATAATTCTTTTTCTTCATAAAATGAAAGATTGATTTTCTCTTCAATCCAAAGTCTAATTCTTTCAATTGGAGTACTGAAAATTATCCAATAGCGCATTCTTTGGGCAATCTCGTCTTCCCAGTAATTCCAAGCTTCATCAACCATTCTTTTAACTTGATCAAATCTTTTCTGCTTAATAAATTGAGTTAATTTTGCCTTTTCTTTTTCTGGTAAATAAGAAAATATTTCATCATCAGAAGAAACTAAAGTATAAACTTCACCCGCCTCTTGTCGCCGGCCAACGCGGCCTAAAAGTTGGTCAAAACTTCTTCTATATTTAAAAGGAGTTAAGGAGATAAGAAGAAAACCTCCCTCCTCAATTATTGCTTTATCTGGCCTTAAATCCACTCCTCGACCAACCATTTTGACACAGATTAAAATCTTTCTTTTTTCTTCTTTTTTTGAAAGCCATTGATATAATCTAACATCATCTTCTTCATTTTCTGCTGAAAGCAAATTAACAACTACCAACTCATCGAGGGATTCTTCAATTGCTTCTCTTATCTTTTCTGCTTCTTTAGGGTCTTCTACTACAATTAAAGTATTTCTTGATGTTCCGGTGTTTAAAATCTTAATCACCCTTTCTAGTTTACCTTCAAAACTCTCAAAAAACTCCATAGGATTTTCTTTTCTGTTAGTCTCAAAATGGGTGGGTATAACCGTTGTTTCCAATCCATAAACCTCTCTTATTCTTTTGGCAACCGCCGTGGCTGTCCCAGTAAAACCAAAGATTTTGCTTCCTTGCTCAATGGCATTAACATAATAAGCTAAAATTGACACCTTATCTTTCTTTTCGATACCAATCGTTTCTGGTAACTGTTTAAGGCTTTTAGCATGTTTTATCAAAAGAAAAAGATGAGTTAAAAAATCGAATTGTTTGCCTCTTTCAGAATATCCAGTCTGCACCGATAAAGGAACAATTTTTATCTTTGAAGTTAGAAATATGAAAGGAAATTGGTCCATTCTTTCTATCACACTGATTTCTTCTACTTTATAATCCACCCCTTCTTTCATTAAAAACGCATTAACTAATACTCCTTCAAAATAGCTAAACCAAAAAAAAGATCGCCAGTCAGGAAAAATTTCTTCTAAAGCTTTTTTTTCTTGTTTTGACAATTCTTCATATCTTACCCCGGTTTCTTCTTCGAAAAAAGCAATTAAATGATGCCACATATAATTTTTAAAAATTTCATCTTTCTTTTTCCGATCACTCATTTGTTTAAGATCTGGGTCTTCTTCCATTAGTTTTGATAAATGCTCAAAAATAGTTTTAATTCTTTGAAAAAAATCTTCTTCCTTCTCTATTTTTTCTTGAGTTACATGAAATAAATCGATTTTTTTTCCTCTAAAATTGAAACTAGTTAATTTTTCTTTTATTTCTTTTTCTCTTCTTTTTTCTTCTTCATCAACTTCTTCTGACTTTGGTGGGTTGTTTATTTGTTCTATTAAACTACTGATTATTGACATTGTCGATTCCTCTTTTTCTTTGCCAATAACAGCTGGGACAATCGCTTCTTCATTTAAAAGGGGATCAACCTCATCTAAAATCATTATTGGCGGTTTTTGACCATTTTTTTCCTCGGTTAAAAATTGATGCTGACGATAGTGAATAAAATCTGCCCAGTAACCAAAAACAATTGGTTTTTTTCGCGCATGTTTTTTATCTTGATACTCTTCTAAAATTCCAACTTTTTCTTCAATTCCCAATGCTTTTGCAAATTCTAAAAAATGATTATAAGCGTTTTCTAGAAGATAGGGATTGACCTCATAGACTTCTACCCGTTCGCCTTTTAAATATAAAAAAGCAATCAAAAGAGGAATCACAACACTACTTTTTCCTTCACCGGTGGCCATCTGAAAAATCTCACCTTTTTTTTGGGGATTTTTATAAGCTTCAATGGCTCTTATTAATGCCAAAATTTGTTGATCAAAAGGTTCTTTGGAAAATCTTTCAGCAAATCTTTCCATTAAATATCTCAAAAGCTGCCAATCGTTTTCTTTAATTTCTTCGGTTAACCCTTCATATTTTTGTCGACTAAAACCTCTTACTGTTTTTACTATCTCCCCCTCCTTTTCAGTTGGTAAAGATAAAACTTGCCAATATCGAGGATCTTCTTCTTTAAGAAAATGCCTCGATAAACGATTAAGAATCGACCGTAACTGTTCTCCCCTTGACATTTTTTGAAAAATATCTTATAATATTATTTAATTTAAATTATACCCTAAAATGGCTCTTAAAGAAGAATTAAGTAGACATCCAGGATTAAAAGGGGGAAAGGCACCAAAAGAAACAAAAATTCGCCCGCTGCCCCGTATTATAATAGGTGGCGGTTTAACTACCGGGGTTTTAGGTCTTGCTGGTTGCGGACCTTCTTCAACCGAAATAAAACCCACACCTATTCCAGAAACTGAGGCGCAACCGACTAATTTAGTCTTCACCCTTGCTAAAGAAAACCAAAACGATCCTGATTTTCAAAAATTAAATCAAGCAAATACTTCTTTCTTCCAAGAATTTAAAAACAGAAATCCTCAAAATCCTTGGCAGTTAGGTGAAACCGTTGCTTTGGGTGTTGGCAATATTGATTATGCTTTAACGACAGTTGTTGGCCCAAATGGAGAACCAATTTTGGGAGTGATTTCCCATCTTGATAAAGATGGTAAGCCTCAGTCGGGTTTTGCCATTAATTTTTTTACCAATATACCATCAGATGATGGTGAAAGAGCGTTTGTTGGTATTTATCCTTTAAAACCAGAAATTTATCAATCATTACTTGAAGGTCAAACAGTTGCGGTTGATCCAACCAAAGACACTCAAGGACCAATTTTTGGTTTCGTTTTAGACAAAGGAAAAAAATGGAGAGATTTTTCCACAGAAATGACTCAAGCTACAACCGAAGAACAAAGACAACGAGTTTTTTCTTCTTATGTTGATAAGATTTATTTACAAAAACCAGACAGTAAAATCCATCTTTTCTCATTAAGTAAATTACCACAACCTCAACAAGTCCAGCTAGTAAGTTATGCTCTTGCAACAGCTACCCCAGCAAACATCGAATTAACCCCAACTCCAAAACCATCACCAACCCCACAACCATCTCCAACGCCCGAACCAACCCCAACACCTATTCCTCAAATTAACGTTGGAGAAATTCAACTCCCTGACCCCCGCATCACTAATCCAGAACTTTTTGACCTGAAAAAAAAAGAAGCGCCAATCCCCCAGTTTGTCAATGCTTTAAAAAATGCGGGTATCGAACTCTCACCCGAACAAATCGCTCAAGGAATAACATATGTTTCAACTAAAGAAGATGGTACGCCTTTGGTTGATAAAGATGGTAATCCTTTTGTCGTTGCCGTCTACAACCTCGACCCCTCCCTTTTCCCCGAAGAATACCGCGACCTTGCCGGACCTGTTCCTTTGATGATTGCAAAGAAGGGGGAGAATGGGTGGAAGTGGAGAACGGACAGAATGATTCCTTTGAGATTATTCTCTGGCCAAATAAATTTGATAATAAGCAATTTAGAATCGCACTATGATAGATCGGGAAATATAATCCTTAATGTTTTTGATGGTTTATGTATAACGTGGTATTTAAAATGGGATTTAGTAGAGACCAAACAAGGCATAGAAAATTATGAAGCAGGCAAAAAATACGTTAACCTCGCGAAAAAAAATGATATGGAGCCAATATTAGGACCAATCATTTACAAATATAACTATCCAGCTTGGCTTGAAGAAAGTAAGCTTTCAAATAAGGAACTTGAACAAGCGATAAGAAATCGTGTTAGAAGCATACTACAGCGATTTGAAGGAGATATTAATTACGCAATGGTGGTCAATGAGTTTCATCCTACTCCGTATGAAAAAGATTATTTATACTCTCGTTTAGGCGAAAGGTATGTAGAAATAGCTTTTGATGAGGCACGAAAAGCTAACCCTGAAGCAATTCTCATCTATAATGACAACGCTATAGAATCTCCGAGATGGCCTTGGTATAAATCCACGTATGATTTAGTAAGAAAACTCAAGACCAAAGGATTGGTAGATGCCGTTGGAATGCAAGGACATTTTAACCAACCTAACTGGACAAAAGTACCATCCAATGAGGAATTTATACAAGCAATAAGAAGTTTTCACCAACTAGGTTTAGATGTCTATATCACCGAGATGGATGTTTCTTTGACCGAGAAACAAGGTAATGACCGATTTTTGTATCAAGCAGATATTTATTACAATCTAATCAAAACATATTTGGAAGAAACCAAAGATCAAAAAACGAGAATTATTAATTTCTTTGGTTGGAGCGATATTCATAGTTGGATAGAGGAAGTTCTTGGTAATTATCCAAACGCAGATCCTTTGTTAATTGATGATAATGGAAATCCCAAATTAGCTTACTATGCTCTTTTAAAATTGCTTTTTGAAACAAATTTGAAATAATTTTCATAACTAAAATCTTTACTAAAATCTTTTACTTATTTATAAAATAATACATAATTGTCTAATGAAGCTTTTCGTTTTTTCAAAATGGTCTTATGGAGGATTAAGCACTTTTTTTCAACAATTAAATAAAATTAAAAATAAAAAATTAAATATTAATTTTTTCCTATTTCATCCTACAAAAGACGAATATAAATTTAAAGGATTAAATTACAAAATAATTTATCCTCATCTTAGTTTAAAAAGCGATTCTATTCTTTTATTGCCGATCAAATTTTTTTTCTTTTTCAAAGATTTATTGAAAACTTTTTTTATAATCCGAAAAAAAGAAAAAATTATTACATTGGCTGCTGACTTGTATTCCCTTGTCATACTATCTTTCATAAAAAATATTTCAAAAATCAATATCATTTTTATTGTAAATATTAATTATGAGAAAATTTTAGAAAAGCGAAAATTTTTTATTAAAAAAATAATATTTTTTTTAACAAAATTTGCTTTAAAAAAAGTTAACTATATAATATTTACCTCAAAAGAACTAAAAAAAAATTTTTTTTGTTTGTTTAAAACAAACATCAATAAAAAAAACTCTGTGATTTATCATGGAATAAAGGTTTATGAAAGATATAAAAAAACAAGATATTATATTAAAAAAAATCCGATAATTTTATATGTTGGTCGACTAGATGAACAAAAGGATGTAGAAACTATAATTAAAGCTTTTTATAAAATCTCAAAAAAAATAAAAAAAACAAAACTTTGGATCGTTGGCGATGGTGAAAATAGTGAAAAGTTAAAAAAATTAGTCTTAAGTTTAGACCTGAAATCAAAAGTAAGTTTTTTTGGGTGGCAAAAAAATGTAGATAAATTCTACCAAAAAGCAGATTTATTTGTTTTTTCTTCTAATTATGAAGGATTTAGTTATGTTATAATCGAAGCGATGTCCCATGGACTTCCTATAATTACTACCAATTCACCATATGGGCCTAAAGAAATTATTAAGAAAAATAAATACGGCATTCTCGTCCCGGTTAAAGATATTGAAAAAATGCGAAAAGCAATAGAAAAAATATTAACTAATAAGAAGATATATATTCATTATTCAAAGATGGCTTTGAAAAGGGTTGAGTTTTTTTCTGAAAAGAAAATGCTTAATAAATTTAAAAAAATTTTTCAAAGGTTTAACTTAATTTATAAATGATAGCTCTTAATATCCAAAATAAGCTTAAATAACTAAATCCAATAGGATTAGATAAAGAAAATAAAAATAAACTCCATGATGAAAAAATGACAAAAATAATCATATAATTTTTTCTAGTTAATAACAATTTATTAATATCAGAAAAAAATAAATATGCTATTAAAAAAAAGTAAGATAATAATCCAAATAAACCTGTTTCAACAAATAAGCTTGTAAAAATATTATGGGGGTCGTCAATAAGTGGAAAATCGTTAAATGAAACTAAAGATAGTTTAATTGAATTTTTTTCTTTGGAAAACCAATAATCATAAAAATTACCTAAACCAACGCCGGTTAAAGGGAAATCTTTCCCGATTAAAAAAGCATCTTTAAACATATTTAAACGACTTTCGATTGATTTTATATCTAATTCTGTTGGGAAAATAATTCTTGTAAAACTATTTTGTCCTGTTAAATTTAAACTTACCAAATATGATAATAAAAAGAATAATAAAATAAAAAAACTTATGAATATAAATTTTAATCTATTAAAGTTATTAATCATGAATTTAATTTTAGAGTTATAAATAAAAAAGTAAACATATAATAAAAAAATTGAAAATAATAAAACTAACTGTTTTGTACGCCAATTAGAAACTATGGTTATAATAATAATTAAACTTATTAAAGAAAGATATGAAAAAAAAATATTTTTATTTTTTGTCCTTAACATTAAAAAAAATATTATGGGAAACATAACTTCATCTAAAAATTCTCCAAAAAAACGATTACGAGAAGCTTGATATTCAATAAACTTTGATCCTTGTGGATGAATAAAATTTATAAAAAAATTAAAAAATACAAGATTAAGATAACTAATGATTTGTAATAATAAACTTATTGCAGTAGCAAATAATAAAGTATTTATAATTTTTTTTATATCTTTTTTTTTAAAATAAATTGAAATTATTATAAAAAGTAAAAAACTAATTAAATAATCTTTAAATTTTTTAAAATACGAAATAAGATTTACAGCATGGATTATAGAAAGTGAAAGTGCCAATATATTTGTTAAAATCAACAAAAATAAAACTTTATCAAAATTATTAATTTTTTTCACTCTTTTATCTAACAACGTTTTTAAAAAAATAATTAAAATAAAAAAAATAGCTAAAGAATGTGTTGTGCGATTAAAAAAATCTGAAAAAATATTAAAAGCCGGCAATCTTAAAAAGAATATTACACACAAAATTAATATATCTATTAAATTTTTCCCCATAAAAAATTTACTAATGCTTAAATTTTTAATAATATTAAAACTGAAATTTTATAATTTATTCAAAAATCATATTTTTGTAATTTCTTATAATTTAAATAGAATTATTTTATTATTAATTTATGACGAAAAGTATAACCATTTCTTTTATTATCTTAACTTTTAATGAAGAAAAAAACATAAAAAAAATATTAACAAGGCTTGAAAAAATTAAGATTGAAAATTCAGAGATTTTAGTGATTGACTCTGAATCAACTGATAAAACTCCTCTTATTATAAAACAAATGCGAAATAAGATTAAGAATTTATTCTTATTTCAAATAAAAAAAGAGGAATTTGATTTTGGTGAAACAAGAAATTTTGCTGTAAAAAAAGCTAAAGGTAAGTATATTTGCTTTATATCTGCTGATGCATATCCTTTATTTACTAATAAGATAATTAAATATTTAAAAGAAGATTTTAGCATTGATAAAAAAGTAGTATGTGTATACGGTAAACAAATTCCTTACCCTAATCACAATTTTTTATACCGAGTAGAAATAAATTGCTTGTTTAATTATTTAAATAATCTCATAAAAATTAACCAATCAAAAGTTTTATTACAAAAAGATTCTTTTTATTCTAAAAAAGATAAAATGCTCTATTTTATTTCTAATGTTTTTGCTATTTATAAAAAAAATTTTCTTTTAAAATTTCCATTTAGAAAAGGAAAATGTGAAGATATTAAGATGGGAAAATGTATAATAGACAACGGTTTCGCAAAAATATATGATCCTCGACTTTTAGTAATGCATTCACATAATTTTACTATTAAAGAATATTTGGAAAGACAGAAAGAAGAATTTAAATTAATTAAAAGACTTAAAATAAATAAATTTTCTTCTACCCGAATTATGTGTAAATTAAAACAAATATATAAAGGTAATTTTAGTTTAAAAACCAAATTTTTTCTTACAATAAAATTTTTTTATATTTATTTAATTAAATTACTTTTGTCTTTTAGAATTTTTTGTTAAATTAATAATTTCCCTTAGATGATTTATTTTTGAGTATTTGTCTAAATCAACTAATAATAATCTTTTAAAGCTATACTTTTTGAAAATTTTAATTTTGCTTTTTAAATCCTCAAAATTTCCAAATTTATATTTAATTACTAAATTATTATTCTTTCCCATCTTTCTAAAATTTTCATTATCTGGTATAAAAACAAGTTTATTTTGAAGAATTGACTCAAGATAAACATTAGGTAAAACCTCATACCATATTGAGGAAATGATCACCGCGTTAGCCTTTTTTATATATGGATAAATTTCTTCTCGTGGTAGATAACCCTTTATAATGATATTTTTATATCTCTTATATTCCTCTACTTTCCCTTTTAACGGCCCATCACCAATAACAATAAGTTTTTGTTTTGGGAGTGTTTTGAAAACCTCAAGAAGTTGAATAATTCCTTTTTCTTCTGATAATCTACCAACAAATAAAAAATAATCTTTTTCCCTTATTTTATTTTTTGTCGGCTTTATATCAACAAAATACGGAAGAAAAAAGGTTTTTTCTTTTGGGATTTTTAAGTGTTTAAGATAATAATCTCTTGTAAATTCTGATGGAAAAATAAATTTATCAATCAAATCAAAAGTTTTAATCATCTTATGATAAAAAAAAGCTAAAGAAAAAAATAAAGAAGCAATCCTTGACCTATGATAACAACTAAAAAATATCGCCCAAAAAGGAAATTTTTTATGTAAGCAAAGTTCACAGATTTTTCCATTTCTAAATAAAAGTCCTTTTGGACACATAAAACGATAATTATGAATATGTTGAATAATAGGAATGTTAAATTTTTTAACCACACGATAAGCGGTGGCTCCAATTAAAGGATAAACATTATGAAAATGAGCTATATCTGGCTTAAACCCTTTAATAATTTTTGTCAACTCTTTTTCAACCCAAGGACTATAAAACAAACCAATTGCCGCCTTAACTTTATCCCAAAATGTTTTTATATTTTTACTATCGTTAAAATACAAATAAACCTTGTGCCCGTTTTCTTCTAACAATTTTTTAAGCGAGGTAACATAACTATCCTCCCCACCCCAATATTGATAAAAGTTGTGAATAAGAAGAACTTTCATTTTTTAAATCTTAAAATATTTTTCCAATAATACCAAAACATACTTCTAAAATGATGCCAATTATAAATACTTAAAAAATTTTTATCGCTTTTCGCTTGATAATGATGAATCACTTTAGCTTTTGGAACATACCATACTTGCCAAATTTTTTTCCAAGCGCAAAAACATAAATCAATATCCTCAACATAAAGATAATAATTTTCATCAAAAAAACCAATCTCTTCAATGGCTTTGCAACGAATAAGCATACAAGCGCCTAAAACCCAGTCAACTGGTTGGATTTTTTTATGATTAAGATCTGCTCCCAGATGATAAAGATTTAGTCTTGAATTAATCAAAAATCTTCTTATTGGCAATTTTAGTTTTGAAGTTAGGAAATCTTCTTGCTGAAAATTGAAGACTTCCATTAGGATAAACCAATTTTGGTCCACAAACAGTTGCTTTTGGTTTTTTTGATAAAATAAACAAAATTTCATAAAGCTTTTTTTGTTAGTTTTATGTCAGAATTTAAAGCTAAAATATCCCCACCTTTTGTCATTTTGCAAAACCAAATATCAAAAACTTATTGAAAACATAATCTTAAGTAAAAGAAATTGATTCTTTTTAATAAAACAACTGATATTTATAAAAAAGCTGATCCTTCTTTTTTACATTATGATGGCCATCCTAATAAGCAAGTACATAAAGCTATTGCTAATGATGTATTTGATTATTTAATTTTAAACAAAATCATTTCCTGTAATTAAATTTATTTATTTTTTGTTTAATAAAGACTAGAAGTATAAAGATCAAGCCATATAATAAGTACCTTTTAAATAGTTTTATCGGTTCATTTACCAATCTAAACAACCAACTCTAACCCCAATCCCCCATCCATTTTGGCACTTGTTTTTTGACACTGGAAATAAAATCAAAAGCCGCACCAATACAGACAATTGGTGAATTAACATTTAATTTCGAAGCTAACTGATATTGTTTGGGACTGCCAATTTCAATAAAAATAATTGTTTTTTTAATAATTTTTTAATTTTTTTATTAATTTCTTTTGTTAATTTCTCATCAACAACTTTATTTTCAAGCTCAATCAAAAGGCTAATTTTTAAATTGGGAAATAAGTTTGACTCTCGACTAGAAAATTTATAGTGACTTTCAGTTCTTCAATAAAAGCATAATTTCATTATATAGTTGTTCTTTACTCTATTAAACTTTGCTAATTAACACTTACAGAATGACCAAAAGGTTTCAATACTGTTGAATACCTAAGTCTTTATCTATTTTACCAAAAATTATCTTTTGTAATATCTTCTTTTTACAATTAGGCACTATTTTTGTGTAAACCTTTTTTCTCTTTCATAAATTCCAGAAACTGGCTTTTTATCTGTTCCTCAACCACTTTTTCCAGGATACCCTCTTCTTCTTTTTCCACCAAAATATGATTCATCAAGCTCAACTGTCCCTTTAATAATTTTCTTGAACTCTTCTTGTTGTTTATGGTATATTAATAATCGAAAAAGATTAAAATAACGATTAACAGTATTTCTATTTAAATTTAGAACATCAGGCGTCCTTTAATAAAAGACTTGTTTTCGTGGCATCAATATCGATAATGAAAGATTTAATAATTTTTTTTAATTTTATAATTACTTAATTTGGCTGATTTAACAAGCATTTTAAATGGTATAGCAAATACTATTCTAGTCTAGTGTATTATGATCAATTTAAAAATTAAGTTTGTAAATTTTCTTTTACTTATATTTTTTTTATTTTTATTCTTTTTTTTAATAGTTAAATTCAATAAATTAAATAAAGATTTTTTTATGAAGAATATTTTAAATTTTATCTTAAAACCATTAAATTGACAAAACAAAAAACATTTTAGATGATTTTCAAATCGCTAACCATTTAAGAGATTTCGTATATAAAAATACTATATGGGATGAAGATATTTTAAGAATCAATGCTAAACAAATCTACAAATTTTATGAATCTGGCAAAATTTATTTATATTATAAAAAAAATCAAGGAGGCGGAAGATGTGATAACATAGCCTATTTCTACCAACAAATTTTAAATAATTTAGGATATAGAAATTATACTTATCACTTTGGGAATTTAAATTCATATAATCACGTTATAAATTTAATAGAGATTAAAATAAAAAATAAAGAAAAACTCATAGTATAAGACGCCACCTACAATTTAAATTTTTTAAATGAAGAAAATGAACCATTAGATTTCTTTAGTCTTCTTAAGCATGTTAAGGAAGGTAAGATTTATAAAATCAGAATCAGTTATTATCATAAAAAAAGAAAGATATTAAATTCTTAATGTCAAATACTTTATAAATTTCATCCTAATAAAGATGAATTTTTAAATAATTTAAATAGCCTACTTATTCCTCGTTTAGTAGGGCAAAATTTAATTTATAATAAAGTATTGAAAATAATTAGTAATTAATTAATAAATTAAAAAAATAAAAATGGATAAATTAAAAATTTCTATTATTGGTCTTGGTAAACTTGGACTACCATTAGCCGCTTGCTTTGCCTCGAAAAAAATAAAAGTCTACGGTTTAGATAAAGATAATAATTTACTAAAAAAACTAAATAATAATTCATATAATTATTATGAATCAAATTTAAACAATTATCTAAAAATAAATAGAGATTTTCTTTACTATACAAATGATTACTGCAAAATAATTAGAGAAACAGATATTACTTTTATTGTTGTTCCTACCCCAAGTAATAAAGATGGCTCATTTTCCTTAAAATATATAAATGATGTAATTAAAAACATTGCTAAATTTATAAAAATAAAGAATAAAAAACACATAATTGTGATTACAAGCACGATCTCTCCATTATCAATTGATAGAAAAATTAAACCATTATTAGAAAAAGAAACAGAAAAAGTTTTGGGAGCAAATATTGGTTTATGCTATAGTCCAGAATTTATTGCTTTAGGATCAGTAATAAAAAATCTAACAAATCCTGACTTTATTCTTATTGGTGAATCAGATAAAAAATCAGGAGATGTTATTTCTAAGCTGAGAAAATCTATCTGCCAAAACAATCCTCCTGTTATCCGAACCAATTTTATCAATGCGGAAATTATTAAACTTGCCTTAAATTCTTATATTACCACAAAAATTACTTTTGCCAATATGATTGCTAGGATTTGCGAAAATATTTCTGGCGCTGATGCTGAAATCATCACCAACGCAATTGGCCTTGACTCAAGAATTGGAAAAAAATTTTTAAAAGCCGCATTACCTTATGGTGGACCTTGCTTTCCACGAGATAATTTAGCTTTTAATCATTTTATTCAATCTCTTAATCTACCTATTAAAATCAATCTTCCCCTTGTTATTCATAAATTAAATGAATTGCAAGTTGATTATTTTGTTAAATTTTTACAAGATACTATCTGGAATGAAAAGAAAGTTTGCTTTTTAGGATTAACCTACAAACCAGACACTAATATTATTGATCATAGTTTTAGCTTAAAACTAATAAACAAACTAAAAAAAATTAAAAATTATCAAATCAGCGTTCATGATCCCTCTATAAATTTTATTGATAAAAAAATATTTTCTAATGATGATATAAAAATCTACACCTCTCTATCAACCGCGATTAGAGAAAATGGGGTGTTAATTATTACTACTCCATGGGAAATATATTCAAAAATGGAAAACATTAAAAATAAAATTATCATTGATTGTTGGGGAATTTTTAAAAATAAAATTAATATCTTAAAAAATAATAAATACGTTTTAATTGGAAAAAATATTAATAATAAAAAATTATGATAAGTTTTTCTATATTTACTGTCCCGAAAGCTTTCAAAAATGAATTTAAAATTATACAAATTAATGCTATAAAAAGCTGGATTAGTTTACAACCTAAACCAGATATTTTTCTGTTGGGAAACGAGTATGGAGTAAAAAATACATCTAAAAAATTGAAGCTAAAACATATTCCATCAATTAAAAAAAATGACTTTGGTACTCCTTTATTAAATGATATTTTTAAAAAAATAAATACTTATAACAAATCTGAAATAGTCATATACATTAATACAGATATTATCTTATTAATTGATTCTTCTTTAAATTTTTTATTAAAAAAAATAAAAGATAAATTTAAAAAATTCATGATCATAGGCAGACGTTACGAGTTAAAAGTGGATAAATTAATTAATGAAAAAGAATTAGAAAAAATTTCAAATATAAATAAAAATCAAATCTTTTTAAAAGGTTGTTCTTGGATAGATTATTTTATTTTTACAAAAAATTTATTTAACGAAAATGATATTCCACCTTTTGCAATTGGAAGAACTTTTTGGGATAAATGGCTTATAGGATATGTCTTGAAAAAAAACATTCCAGTAATTGATGCAACAAAAATTATAAAAGCATATCATCAATCTCATTCATTTAGTTTTAAAAAAAATTGGCTTGGAAATGAATCTTGGGTTAATTTTAAATTAGCTAAGGGAATAAAAAATCTCTATTATATTGATGATGCAAACTTTCATATTGATAAAGATTTAAAATTAAGAAAGTCTCGATTAGATTTTGTAAAATTTACACTCAATTTTTTTCTTAAATATATCATTGGAAACTTACCTTTAAAAATCCAATTTTTATTAATCAAAATTAAAAGAATTTTGATTAAATAAGAAGTTTTTTTAAGTTTTTTTTAATAAAATTTTTGTTTTTATTTTCAAAGTACCATTCAATTGTTTTTTTTAATCCAGTTTTAAAATCATATTTTGGTTGCCAGTTTAAAAGTTTTTTGGCTAAAGAAATATCAGCTACCCTATTTATAGGACCAGTTGGCATCGATAAAAATTTGATTTTTTTTGGGTAAAACCCAGTATATTTAAAAACTAAATTTACCATATCAATAACTTTTATTCTTTCTTCTGTTCCTAAATTAACCGGTGTTGCATCATCAACTTTTTCAATAAGTTTTATAATTCCATCAACAATGTCTTCAACATAAGTCCAGTTTCTTATTTGCTCTCCATCACCCCAGACCTCAAAAGGATCTTGTTTTATAAAAGCCTTAGCAATTGTTGCCATAACAGCGTGAGACTCTTTAGCATACGGACCATAGACAGTAAAAAATCGACCAATGGCTGATTTTAAACCATAATCTTTATAATACTGTTTTAAAGTTAATTCTCCCATAAGCTTTGCCCAACCATAAAGATTATCAGCATCATAAGGCGGTTTAACATCGGTTTCTTTTAAATAGATTTTTTTATTTTTTTCGTTTTGAATAAAATTTGGATAAACACAACCAGATGAAGCATAAAAAATTTTTTCAACCTGATTTTCCAAACATGCTTTAAATACCGAACCATCAAGAATAAAGTTGGTGGCAGTATTTGATTGTTTTAAAGCAACATATCCTCTTCCTCCATGATCTGCCGCTAAATGAAAAACAATATCTATTTTTTTAATACTTTTTCTTGCCTTTTCTATATCTCTTAAATCATAAGCATAAAATTCAATATCTTTGAAATTTTTAATTAAATTTTTTTTATTTTTATTGGTGAGATTAACAACGCGGATATGAGATACATCTAAATCAATAAGTTTTTTTATTAAATGAAAACCAATAAAACTAGCGCCGGTAATTAAAACCTTTTTGTTTTTAATTTTCATATATGTTTTTTTTAAATACAAAAAGTTTATAATAACTAACTATATGAACAAGAGGTCAAAAATTTTATTCTCAATAATTATACCAACATATAACGGAGAAAAAACCATAAGAAATTTTCTAAAAAGACTAACCCAATTTAACGATAACTATAAAAAAGAAGTAATAATAATTGATTCTCAATCTAAGGATAAAACTCTTAACATTGTAAATAACTTTAAAAAAAAATAAATTTAAAAATAATAAGAACAAAAAAGAAGAATTTAATCATGGGTTAACAAGAAATTTAGGAGTAGAAAAAGCGTGTGGAAGATATATTTGGTGCCTCTCTAAATACGCTCTCCCAATTATTAGTAAAAAATTTTTTGATTATGTTTTAGAAGATTTTAAGATAAATAAACGGGTTGTTGCTGTTTATGGAAAACATTTGCCCTATAAAAAAACCCCCTTTATTCAAAAACTAGAAGTTGAGTGTTATTGGGAAAAATTAGATTCTTTATTAAAAAAAGAAAAAATATTAATCCAGGACGGAAGAAAATTAAACCAATTCGAAAAACAACAAGAAATTTTTATTAGATTATCAAATGTGAATTGTTTCTATAAAAGAAGCTTTCTTATTAAAAATAAATTTATAAAAGTGAAAACGGGAGACGATATGTGTATGGGAAAACTTATTTTAGAGAAAAATTTCATAAAAATTTATGATCCAAGAATAAAAGTTTATCATTCGCATTTTTTTAATTTTAAAAAATATTTTCAAAGAGAAAAAGAAACATTGGAATTAAGGTTTATTAATTTAAAAACAAAAGAAAGCCCCGGTATTTTATGTAAAATTAAAAAAATTATTTTTTTAAAGACAAATGTTTTTTTAAAAATTTTCTATCTTTTTCAACTCTGTTTTTATTATCTATTAAAAATCTTTATTGTCATCGAATTAAAATTTGCTAAATCTTTTAAAAATGAAAATACTTCTTGATACCCATATGCTTGGACAAAAAGAGACGGGCAACGAAAGATATTGGAAAAATTTAGCTTTAAGTTTGGCTAAATTTATCAATCCCAAAGATATTATTCTTTATTCTAATCTTCCCAAAGAAAAACTTTCAGAAGAATTTCAAAAATTTACTGTTTTTACTCCAAAATTTAAAAACGGTCTTTATCGAATATTTTTTGGTTTTAATCAAGCGATAGAAAAATTTAAACCTGATTTAATCCATGTCCAAAACTTTGCTCCTTTGAAAAAAACTATCCCTATTATTAATACTGTGCATGATGTTTGTTTTAAAACATATCCAGAAAAATTTTCCATAAAATCAAAAATTGCTTTTAATCTTTTTTTTAACTCATCATTAAAAAAATCCGATGCTGTTGTTGTCCCCTCTCATTTTGTCAAAAATATGCTTTTAAAATACTATCCATTTTTGGATGAGAAAAAAATCTTGGTTACTTATGAGGCGGCTGATCCGATATTTAAATACATCAAAAATAAAAACAAAGTCAAAAGCTTTTTGAAAAAAAGATTTGATATTAGTGATAATTATTTTCTTGTTGTTGGAAACATTGAACCAAGAAAAAGACCAAAAGAAATAATAGAAGCTTTTAAAAAAATCTTAAAAAAATACCCAAAAACGCTTTTAGTTTTTGCTGGCCCAAATAAATTAAAACTGAAAGAAGAAAAAAATATTCGGATTTTAGAATATGTTTCTGATCAAGAATTAAACTACCTTTACAACGGTGCTTTGGCTTTGGTTTATTTTTCTTTATGTGAGGGTTTTGGTTTACCTTTAGTTGAGGCACTAAAAACAAAAACTCCAATTATCTGTAGTGATATTCTGGTTTTTAAAGAAATTGTGAAAAATATTGGTTTATTTGCCAAAGATAAAAAACAATTAACTCAAAAAATGCTTCTTGTATTGGATTCAAATAAAGATAAAATAAAATTAAAAAATCAATTTAGTTGGATAAAAATAGTAAAAAAAGTCATTATCCCAATATATAATAAATTTATCAACCAATCTTTTATAACTTTATGAAACCAAAATTATTCATAATCCTTATAATCATTCAAATATTTATCATCTCCCTTCTCTCCTTTCAAATCTATCAAAAACAAAAAAAAATCCTTGGAGAAACAGCGGTTAATCCGATTAAAAAAGAAAATCTCATTTTTCCCAAAGAAGGGGAATTAAAATATTTTTACGAACCAAAACCAAATATCAAATACAACTGGCATGGGACTTTTTACTCGATAAATAGTGATGGTCTTCATGAGTTAAAAGACTACTCGATTGAAAAACCAAAAGATACTTTTCGAATTATCACTTTAGGTGATTCTTTTACTTTTGGTCTTTTGGTTTCTGATGAAGAAAACTGGCCAGCAGTTTTGGAAAAAATCGTTAACTCAAATATAATTTGCACCCCAACAAAAAAAATTGAAGTCATTAATCTAGGCGTTGAAGGTTATGATTTCGAATATGAAATTGCCCGTTTTAATAAAAGAGGAAAAAAATATAACCCGGATTTGGTAATTTTAATGAACGTTGATTTTTTGCGTATCAGGGAACTTATGGGAAAAGAACAAGAAAAAATTTGGCCAACTATTACTCTTCTTCCTACCCCAAATGATGATCGCTATAAATATTTTTACTGGCGCTTAGTCTTTCAATCTTATCTTAATAAATACCCAAAAGATGAAATTATAAACTACCAAACTACTCTTCTTAAAAAATTTATCAATGAAAACCAGTTACCAATTTTATTTGTTAATGTTCAAAATCAAAAGGAATTTAACCAAATTTTTTCCTCTTTAGCCGACAATCAAAGAGTATTTTTTAAAGAGATTATCTATACCAAAGAGATGAAATTACCAGATGATGGCCATCCAAGCCCTTTTGGTCATAAAATCATCGCCCAAGAAATCCTTGCTTTTCTACTCAAAAACCACCTCATCCCTTGCCAATAACAAACTCTCCCAACATTAAATAATCCATTAATAGTCATTTTACTCAACTAAAAGCAAACACCACTTGACAAATAGTATTACTTTGTGTAAACATCCTACCGGTTTTCCTTTTGGGGTTTTTAGAATAAAAAACATCTTATATAGAGGTGATTAATCACGTCTCTACAAATCTAAAAATGGAAAATGCCCGGTTCTATTTAAAAATTGGTTGATTTAATATATAAGTAACTAAGACCGATAGCATTGCCTTTAAGATAAAAACCTCCTTGTTTTTAAAACCAAAGGAAATTCTTTTTATTAATTTCAATTTATTATT
>Ga0308396_1000414_pt1 | contig 28793 bp, 12 predicted proteins | sample Hotspr2SamplePe2_FD_202359 | JGI IMG/M metagenome (GOLD analysis project Ga0308396, IMG submission 202359) | Hot spring phototrophic mat microbial communities from Mushroom Spring, Yellowstone National Park, Wyoming, United States - 20050930_Pe2 ... | reverse complement strand
CCGTCCGACCATGATAGCAAGCCGGTTTCTCGGCTATCCACCAGAGATGTATGAGCCGGGCACGGACGATTTTGCCGCCTTCAGCGGATCCCAAAACCCGCCCAAGAGCCACTGGCTGCGCCTTTACGACGACGGTCCCGCTTCACAAGGAGGCAACGAGCCAGAGGGAGAGGTCGCTGGTGACGGCATCTATACCAATGTATGGGCAACACCCGCGAACAACCCCAGCGACTGGTATCTCGATGTGATTATCTACGACCGGGCAGTGAACCCGTTCCGTCCCACCCAGCAGTCGAACTGGAAGATTTACGACAACGTCTGGGGGTTCTCCACGAGACCCTTCAGTGCAGCGAGTAAGGTGCTATTCGTGTCCGACTACACGCTGGGGCAGAAGTTCTTCCAGGGGCGGTTTGGGATAAACTTCGCTCTCGACAACGTGTTCTTTACCTATTGGGGAGCGGAGTCGTGGCTGACCGGCATCGATATCGATTACTTGCCGTCCTCTGGTTTCTACTTGTCCAGCGCTACCGATACGCAGCCTAAACCCGTAGCAGACACGTGGAACGCGCTTGGTCCAGGCTCTTATGGAACCCGCCAGCCCAACGGTCTACCGTGGCCGAATCTCGCTCCTTGGTCGGTCGACCCGCTGATTACCGACTCACAGGACTACGACATCTGGCGAATCTTGTGCCGTGGTCCGGTGCCTCAGTCTGTGTATCTTGCCTATCTTCCGCGGCGGGAGCAGCAACCCAGCCCCACAAACCCGCGCACCGCAACGCAAACGGTAACAGTGGCTGACCGCTGTATCATCTGGGCTGCGCCTTACGCAGGAGATGTGTGGGCGGGCAACGGCACTATCACCGACCTGAACACCCAGCGCGACCTGACTAACTTCGTGGCGCAGGGAGGACGCCTGTATATCACTGGGCAGGACATCGGCTGGGCGTTGACGCTCAACGGGACGCAGCCAAACGCTTTCTACTCAAACATCAGTAAGGCGCGGTTTATCAATGACCAGCCTCCGTCCCTTAACCCTCTCGACCGCAATACGTTGACAGGTGGAAATACGCTGGCCAACCCCTTCTCGTACACGACGTGGGATAGGCACAATTACTACCGGTTATCAGGGTCACAGCTAGAGTACTCTCCGCCCATCGCGGGTGGTTTCCAACTGCAGCCGGGACCTGACGTGAACAACCCGTATTTTAACGACGGCTGTCCGAACCAGAGGTATGTGGACGGCATCAACCCGGTCAGCCCGGCAAGGGCGGAGCTCACCTTTGAAGACGGCGTGCAAGGACTCATTTACTGGTTTGATGCTGCGACTTCCGCTAAGGTAGTGTTTGCCAGCTTCGGGCACGAAGGGCTGAACCGACAATATTATGTGGACAACAACATTGCCTATGGTTTGAACGTGCCGCAGAAGCTGATGCACAATATTATCTGCTGGCTGCGCACGGGCACCATCGTAGGCACGGTGCGCGATGTGGATGGCGGCGCCCCCATCGAAGGGGCATTGGTACGGGCTGTCTTCCGCGGCGGTAATGAGCGTACGACAGGGCCAGAAATCGGCACGGCGTTCACCCGTCGGGATGGCACGTTCAATATCGGTGGCTTAGACCCGTCCGTGTACGATGTTGTCGCGGCGTTTCCAGGCTTTACTGCGCAAAAGGTGACGGTGGCAGGCGTACATGGCGGCGACATTGGCTCGACGAGCTTCGTGCTGACGAAGGCAGAGCCAGGCACGCTGAGGGGCAGGATAACTTATCCCGATGGCACAACCCCCATTCAGGGCGCGCTGGTGACCGCCACCGAGGTCATCACCGGACAGCAGTTCACGGCGGTTTCCGATGCGCAGGGCAACTACGTCATCCCCCGCCTCCCCACCAGCCGAGTGGAAGACGGCGGTGGATACGATGTCACCGCCACCAAGGAGGGCTTCTCGCCGGACCAGCCGCCGCAGCCGGTGCGCGTGAGCATTCCGCCTGCCACCGAGGTCACGCAGGACTTCCGCTTGAAGCCTGCACCCGGTAACGTGACGGGCACTGTCACCCGTTCCGACACGGGTGAGCCTATCGCGAACGCACTGGTGACGGTGCGCAGCGGCAGCACGACGGTGGCATCTGCCACCACGGACGAGAACGGTCAGTACACCATTACCGGCGTGGACGGCGGAACCTATCAGGCGACTGCCTCCGCCGCGGGCTTCTCGCCGCAGACCAAGACCATCACGGTGGTGTCGAACCAGACCATCACGGAGAACTTCCAACTGAACCCCGTGCCGCCAGGAATCGTGTCTGGTCTGGTCATTCGCCAGGGCGACCAGCAGCCGGAAGAGGGTGTGGAAGTGGAGGTGGTCTCCAGCAACAAGACCTACCGAACCACCACCGGTCCGGCGCAGACGGAGAACGGCTACACCTTCAACTGGCGCATCGATGGGGTAGACGCGGGTGAATACACCGTGCGGGTGCGCAAGCGGGGATTCACCCCCGTGCCCGAGTCGCGCCAGATTACGGTGCAGTCGCGTACCGAGACGCCAGGTGTCAACTTCAGCCTGAAGCCGCTACATACCTTCAGCGCAGGGCTCAGCCTCATCTCGGTACCGTTTGACTATCCAACGCAGAACCCAGTCGACGTGCTGAACGTGCCGGTGGCAGACCGCCCGAACTTCAAACTGTTCGCATGGTCGCTGGGACGCTACGTGCTGTATCCGAACGTGCCGGCGGACCGCGTGCGTCTGGGACGCGGATTCTTCCTAGACACCCAGCAGCCGCTGGTCATCACCCAAGAAGGGGAAAGTGCAGACACGACCGTCCCATACAAAATATTGCTGGCTCCTGGTTGGAACATGATTGGTGTGCCTTTCAACTTCCCGCTGCGCTGGCTGGACATGCGAGTAGAGGACGGCGCGAACGTTCTTAGCGTGCAGGAAGCGATTGCCAGCCAGGCGATACGCAACGGTTTGTGGACGTACGTGAGCGGACAGTATGTGCTGGCGACTGAGCTGCAGCCATGGTTGGGTTACTGGGTACGCGCCAACCGGGCAGTTACCCTGCTGATTGACCCTGCGCAGCGCAGCCGCAGTGCTCTCACACGCTCTGCGGAACCGGTTAAGACCGATGGCTGGCTGGTGCAAATTGTCGCCAGCGCGGGCAAAGTGATGGATGCCAGCAACTACTTCGGTGTAGCAAGCCGGGCGTCCGATGGCTACGACGCGCTGTTTGATGTGGAGCGACCGCCGTTTATCGACGGGCAGCCGACGGTTCAGGTGGCTTTCGACCATCCCGATTGGGGTGCGTACGCAGGGCAGTATGCGGTGGATGTGCGCTCGCGCGCCGTTGGACAGGTGTGGCGCTTCACGGTAACGACCAATGTCTCCAACAGCGAGGTGACCCTGCGCTTCCCGAACGTGGCGCGTGTGCCTCGTGGGCTGAACCTGTATCTAGTGGATGAGGTCACCGGCCAGCGTCGTTCGCTACGCACGCTGGCGGCATACACCTTCCGCAGCGGTGATGGAATAACTACCCGCTCGTTCCGAATTGAGGTGTCCAACGAGCATGGCACCAGCCTGCGCATCAGCAACGTGAGCCTAACGGCACGCGGCAGCGCGCGCACCATCTCCTTCTCGCTGAGCGCGGAGGCATCGGTGAGCGTGGTGGTGCTGCGTAACGGGCAGCCGGTGCGCGAGCTCCTGGCGCAGTCCACGCGGGCGGCCGGCATCAACACGGTCACGTGGGACGGACGCGACCGCAGCGGTGTATCGCTTCCGGCAGGGGCATACACCGTGGAGATACGCGCTACTGGCACCGATGGGCAGGTTGCCCGCAGTGTGGTGCCTGTGGTGCTGACACGATAATCACAGGAGCATCGTCCCCATAAGGGGGAAAGATATCGACGAAAGGAAACGAACGAACAGGGGGAATCGGTAAAGGTGAAACGCTTCCGGAAAGGGTTAATCGCTCGCGCGTTGAGCTGGACGCTGATCGTGGCGATGATTGTGCCGGGCATCGCGTCCTTAACGCCGGTGCCTGCAGCTGCACAACAAGCAGCGCGCGGTACCGTGGCGGTGGTAGATTTCACCGTGCGTCCTGGGCTGCAGCAGGCACTGCTGAGCCGCGCTGCGACGGATGCGGTGGCGATTGAGCTGTCGCGTGCAGGATTTAATGTGCTTCCGCGAACGCAGGTGCAAAACGCGCTGCAGGAGCTCTCTCTAGAACCGATACTCGACCGCCTGGGGGTCGTGAAACTGGGTAAGACGCTGGCGGTGGACTCTATCGTGTCGGGCGAAGTCGTCGCGGTTTCGCTGGAAGGCTCGCCAAGAACCGCCCGGGTCACTATCCTAGTGCGCGTGACCGACGTGGCATCGGGTGAGGACATCAACGGCGCCGCCGTGACCGGGCAGAGCAACCCGCGAGTGGGCTACGTTGGAGACGATGACCAGCTCATCCGGGAAGCGATAAGCAACGCCGCATTGCAGGCGGCGACCACGATTGCCTCCTATACCATACCTGAAGCCACTGTTTTGAATACGGTTGGCACTGATGAAGTACTGCTCAACCGGGGTACCCGCAATGGTATTCAGACCGGTATGGAGATGATAGTGTTGCGAGGTAGAGATGTTGTGGGGCGCATCCGGGTCACCCGCCCAAGCACCAGCGATGCGATTGCCAAGGTGATTAGCAGCACACTCGGTATCCAGCCCGAGGATAGGGCGCGCGCGGTCTTCAAGCTCCCCACCGTGCAACTGGATAAGGGTAAGGTCAAAATCGCGGAGCCTCGCGCTACACCCAAATCCGCCGGTTTGAGCAATCTGGGCAAAATCCTCGTGATTGGCGCCATCATCTTTGGCGCTACCCGGATCGCTCGTGGAGGAAGCAGCGGCGTTGAAAGCGTGACGGCGGAGGCAATCACTGACCCGACCGGACCGGCAGTCAAAATCTCGTGGAAACCGAGTATCTTCGCTCAGGCGAACCAAGACCGCGCTCTTTACCACATTTACCGGGAACCAGCGGACCCGGCGCGTCCGCGCATACCGGTGCTGACTGCCCGCTCGAATGAGACCTATGTGATCGACACGCAGGCAGCGCGCACGGTGAACTGGGTGGACATCCCTCCGGGCGGGGAAGTGGACAGCCCCGACGTGGAGGAGGAAGAGGGCATGCCGGGAGTGACGCCGGGACAGTCGTATCGCTACGCGGTGACGCTCATTTATCGGTTTGTGTCGCCGCTCACTGGTCAGCAAACCGGAGGGCAGCAACAGCAACAGGAAGTGACCTATCGTGAAAGCGATAAGCGGTGGTCGGGTTTAGCCACGCCCCTAACTCAGTTGGTGTTGCTCAGCCCAGCCAACGGCAGTCAGGATGTGAACCTGAATGCCGTAGACTTTGAGTTTCAAGTGGTGCCTGGAGCTCAGGCGTATCGGGTGGAAATCTCCACAGACCCCACCTTCCAAAATAAAGCCCTGTCGTTCTATACGGACGAAGTGTTATTGCCCGCTGGCTCCACGGTAACCATTCGGCGCGTCAACTTGAGTGCGAGGTTTGCTGGCGCCGGGCGCCTGTACTGGCGGGCAGGAGCCCGCAACGTGAATGACCAGCCAGGACCCGCTCCGTGGACGGGCGACAGCAGGGGACAGTACCGGTACATTTGGAGTGAGCCGTTCTCGTTCGTGCCGGTGGAGACGCCTCCACCTGCTCCTTGACAGAATTACGGGATAGATGCGTGCCCTCGCCTGAATGGGCGAGGGGCCTGTGAAGAAGTCTCAAACGATGATACAAGACGATAAATGCGTCGGAGGTGTCAGGTGAAAATGCGCGCGCGGATATTTCGCATTCTGGCGACGTTGGTGCTGTTAGGTGCTTTAACCTCAGGTGCTATGCCACAACAGTCCATGCGCCAGTTTGTGGCAGGAGAACTTATTGTTTCACTGCACCCCAGCACCAGCGTAGAACAGCTTCAGAGCCTGGCGCAGCAGATGGATATGACGGTGAACTATCTGGGCGTGCCGGGCGTGTATCACCTGGTGATGAAAGGTGCCAGAGAAGGCGCAGTGACCGATGAGCAGACTCTCCAGTCGGTGAAAACACTCGAGGATTCGGGCCTCTTCGCTTACGTGGGACCGAACAAGGTCTACTATACCCTGCAGTCGGAGATCCGCCCGAATGACCCCCGCTACGGCGAGCAGTGGGGGCTCGAGATGATGAACATGCCGCGCGCGTGGGTGTTGCAGAAGGGCAAGGCGAATGTGGTGGTGGCTATCGTGGACAACGCATTTGAAACCACCCACCCCGACGTTCGGGAGAGATTTGTCGCAGGAAGAGACGTAGCTGACCAGGACAACGACGTGAGCCCACCGAGGCGGGTGTCCCCATGGGAGCATGGCACCGCGGTAGCAGGCATTATTGGGGCTTCCACCAATAACAACCTCGGTGTAGCAGGTGTGGCATGGGAAGGGGTTCGTTTGTTGCCCGTGAAAGCCTCCGCAGATACAGATGGAGTAGGATTTACCCAGGACGCCCTGATACGAGCCGTGCAATTCTGCATCGAACAACGCGTACAGGTGGTGAATTTGAGTCTCGGAGGGATTACAAACAGTGACATACCGGATTTGAGAGACCCATTTAACCAATTGATACTTTCTGGCGCTCAACAGGGCATCATCTTCGTAGCGGGAGCGGGCAACTTTTTTGCAGAAGGGAACCTACCGGTGACCCCAGCCAACTTAGCCTCGGTGAGCGATATGGTGCTGGCAGTGGCTGCGGTGGGACCTCGCCGGGAGCGTGCCGCCTACTCGCAGGCACGTCCCTATACCACAGTGGCGGCGCCGGGAGGCAACAGTGCCTCTACTGGCATCCCAAGCGACGATATTTTGACTACCACTCTGGGCGGCAGCTATGGGTATGTAATGGGCACGTCCTTTGCTGCGCCTCATGTGTCTGGAGCGGTAGCCATCCTGCTCTCCCAGGGGGTCAGGGCCACCGAGGTCAAGAGGTTAATTCAGGATACCGCCGCGGCGGATGGACGCTCGGTACCCAACCCCGAGTTCGGTTACGGCATCGTCGACGTGTATAACGCCCTTCGCCGTGTAGCCACCTCAGCGGCGATGGTCACGCCCGCCCGTTCTGAAGTCGTTGAGACGCTGAAGCCTACGCTCGTATTCAGCGTCACAAATACCTCCGCCGCGCTGGTCAGCATCACGATTGATGGACAGGAGGTACCGTCCACTGAGATTGCGGACAACTATGTGGTGGACCCCAGCGGTGTGTTGGCAACGATTAAGCTGACCCGTAGACTGGCACCAGGCACTCATACGGTGCGTGTAACCGCCCGGAACGTGAATGACCCGACGATTAGTAGCACCGATGAAGTGTCGTTCCAGGTGTCTCCGCGCGTGCTGCGGGCTGGGCGTTCGCTGATTTCGCTACCCTATTTCCAGCCCCAAACTGGTCAACCTACCCGCTCGGTTAGTGCCGAAACGATTCTGGGCACTGGCTTCCAGATGTTCCGCTGGCTGCCGGAAGCTGGGAGATATGCCAAATATAATTCGCTTGGGCCACCCCAGGACCCCGCAGCCTCTTTTGACCGGGTGAGCGAACAGGCAGGGCCCGAGGGCGGCAGTGCGATGGCGCCACTGGGACTGGCCTACTTCATTGACCTGCCCTCCGACACGGCAGTGTTGACCGAAGGTGCTGCTGCACCGGAAGTGCCGTTCCGCATTCCATTGAAAAAAGGCTGGAACATGATTGGCAACCCATTTGCCTTCAACGTGCCTTGGGTCGGATGCGAGGTGGAGACCAGTAGTGGCGTGCGCATGAGCCTGCAGGAGGCGGCGGACAAGGAAATCATTCTGCCCCAGCTGTTCCGCTATGAAAATGGCACGTATACCTGGCAGACCGCGCCTGCAGGCGTGCTTTACAAGTGGGAAGGATTCTGGGTGCGCGCCTTCCAGGACTGCACCTTAATTGTGCTGCCTCTACCGACAGGCGGGCGTTCGATGAGTGCGGATGCTACCCGTCCCGGCGGCAGTGGCTGGCTCCTGCGGTTCTCGGCAGTGGCGGGTGCGGCGCGCGATGGCAACACTGTCATCGGTGTGAACAGCCGGGCGGCAGATGGCTATGGACGTGAGGATGTGCCCAAACCGCCGTCGCTCAGCCCTTACGTGAGCGTCCGGATACTCAACCCCGATTGGGGTGCGCGCGCGGGAGCATACGCCCAAGACGTGCGGCGCAGTGACAACCGGCGTCAAACATGGCAGCTGCAGGTGGAGACCGACCAGGTGAACGAAACGGTAACCTTGCGGTGGGAAGGCATCAACGATGTGCCCTCACGGGTGCGACTAACGCTGATCGATGAGGTAACCGGCAGGCGGATAGCGATGCGCGCCACGGGCAGCTACACCTACCAGCCGGGTGGTGCAAGTACTCGCAGCTTCACCGTCATCGCCGAGCCGGATGTGCGTTCCGCACTGCGGGTTTCGTCAGTGCGTGTGCGGGCGACACGTGGTAGCGGCTTCAGCATTGACTACACGCTGTCTGGCGAGGCGCAGGTACAGATTGCCATCACGGACGCGTCTGGCAAGCCAGTTGCCACCCTGATGCAGAACACCCGCTCGGCGGGCGTTCACAGTGCGACTTGGAACGGGCGCGATAACAAGGGCATCGCGGTACCATCGGGCACCTATCTGGTGCGCGTGGAAGCCACCAGCCCGGATGGCGAGCGTGCCCGCATGGTGACACCGATAGTGATTACTCGATAAGGCGTGAGCAGGAAACAGATGACACCTGGGGAAGAGACACAGGGAGGACAGATGATGAAACTCGTCGGTTCAAACAAACGACGATGGATTGCGTGCGTGCTGATGGCGGGGCTGCTGCTGGGCGCTCTATCCGCCGTCACACAGGCGCAGCCCAGCAACGACTTCCGTGCGGTTTACATCAACAATGGCATCTTAGCCGCTGGCATCGGATTAGATGGACAGGTTGGTATCGGTGGTACGAACTACGATGCAATCGGACGTATCACTCTTGGCACGGCGCAGGGCGCACGCTTTACGACGGATGATGATAATCAGCCGCTACTGTTCGCCTTCCCCTATCCCTGCGGTAATTTCGGGGTGGTGACAGTGCGCGTGGAGTCGGCAGAGGAAACGACCAATGTCATTTGGGGAAGCGAGGACGGAGATTGGGTGGATGGCGTCGAACCGTATGCCGACCGAAACGGTCGGTTTACGATTGTAGGGCGATGGCGGCATAGTGACACCGGCGTCCGAGTAGACCAAATCGTGGAGCTGGTTGGAGCGTATGCGCGCATCACCTGGACTATCACCAACGAAGGCACAACGGCGCGGCGGGTTGGGTTGCGCCTGCTGCTGGACGAGGAGGTGGGCAGTCCAGTGGGTGTGCCAACGTCCCACTATGTTGTTGTGCCGGGTTACTTCCCCGTGCAGAATGACCTCGACCTCCAAGGTGGACAGGTGCCTTCCCTGGTAGATGTTGCTCCTGGACGCACCGCGAACGCCCCGATTCTGCGCTGGGTGTTCAAGCAGAATGGATTGACCACGCCCGATAGGGTCGTTATCGCCCAATTTTCTCGGCTAGCAGCGAATGTTTGGGAGTTCACGGCAATTCCGCAGTTGGAGGTTACGGACTATGCTTTGGCGTGTTACTGGAGCCCTCAGTCGCTGGCACCAGGCAGGTCGCGCACTATCGTCACGTTGATTGGTTTGGGTACCAGCACCATTGACCCCACGGGGCGATATGCGTTAGACACCGAATCGCCGGGCGTGGTGGGTCTGGATGCTGGCAAAACGAACCAGTTGTCGCCTGAGGAGTTTACCATCGGAGCGTCCATCACCAATTACCGCTTGCTTAATGCACTGGAAAACATCACTTTCGAGAACGTGAGCTTTGCCATCTCGCTTCCTCAGGGTCTCGCACTCGCCGACGGAGAGAGCGTGAACAAGACGGTTCCGTCGGTGCTTCCAGGCGAAGTGGCAACGGTCAGCTGGCGCGTGAGACCGACAGGGGAGAGGATGGGTGAGCTAACGTACCGGATATACTCCACTGTATCGCCGGGTAGTCTGTCGAAGAGCGTTTCACGGTCACTGATCGTGCCGATGACCACAAGGGTAGAACTGAAGACCGGTTTCCAGATGGTGAGTCTGCCCTTCGCTTTCGACAACACAGACCCCGCGGCGATTCTGGGGCTGGAGCAGGGCGACTTTACGCTGTTGCGCTGGGATGCCGCCCAGCGACGCTATACGCTGGTCAACAGTATCCGCCCCGGTGAGGGCTACTGGCTGCGAGTCAACACCGACCAGACCCTCACACTGAGCGGGGCTAGGATTGCCGGAGACGCATTTGGCGGTACTTTGCGGCTGGCTCTGCCGCAGGGCTGGGTGCAGATTGGCAATCCGTATCCCTACCCGGTACCCATCGGACTGATTCGCTTTATCGACGTCACGCAGGGCATGGCTATGACCTATGCGGAGGCGGTACAGCGTGGTCTGGTGCGCAGTGTGCTGTTCTACTTTGATACCACGCCACCTGTCGGCTACAAGCCCATCTCACTGTACAGCGACCCCTCCGCTCCGATGATGCCGGGACGCGGCTACTGGATATATGTGGACAGCCGCAATCTGGAGATCATATTCCCGAACGTCATCACGCCCGGAGCGACCATTACCTTCCCCAGCCGACTGGGCGGGGCCCCCGTGCGCTGGCAGGTGCAGTTCATTGCGCAAAGCGAAGGCAAGCAGGATGCAACCGCCGTCATCGGAGCCGCCTCTCGCGCGGCGGACAGCATCGACATGTATGATATGCCCAAGCCGCCTGCTCCGGCAGAAGAGAGCGTGCAAACCCTGTTCATTGCGCCGGACGGGCAAAGCCTGCTGGCGCAGGACATCCGCGCCGACGGCATTCGTCGGCAAGTGTGGGAGATGGTGGTCTCCGCACCGAAACCCAACAGCGCGGTGGTACTTCGCTGGAGCGGTATGCAGAGCGTGCCTTCGTCCCTGCGGCTGAAGCTGGTGGACACGGAGGCTAAGGTCACCCGCGACCTGCGGGCGACCTCGTCCTACACCTTCACCGCGGGCGCGTCGGGCAGCCGACGGTTCCAGATAGTGGCAGAGCCTCGCGGCGTAGCTGGATTGCGCATCACTTCATTGCGGGTGACGCAGACGCGCGGTGGGGCAGTATCTATCAGCTATGCTCTGAGTGACACCGCCGGCGCGAAGGTGCGCATTGTGAACGCAGCGGGGAAGGTCGTACAGACCCTGCAAGCAGGAGAAGCCGCATCGCGCGGCGTAACAAATCTGACGTGGAACGGACGCGACGGCGCGGGCATCGCCGTGCCTGCCGGCAGTTATCTGGTAGAGGTCATCGCGACCTCCGAGGATGGGCAGACGGCGCGCGCTGTGCAGCCGGTAGTGATAACGCGGTAAGCAAGGGGAGGATTGGCGAAGAAATGGTTGAGGGAGAGAAAAAGACCATGCGAAACGGGTGGAAGTGGCTCACTCTGGCTTTCGCCAGCCTGTGGATGCTTGCTTTATCAGGAACGAGCCTTGCTGCGCCCAGTGTTGGCAGTACCTCGGTGCGCCCGCACCGTGTTCTTCAGCAGGGAGCAACTGCCGATGGCTCGGTTAGCACGTGGTTTGTTTTCGAGGCGGAGGTGCGGCCTGGTGCGGACAACGAGGTGATTACGGACGTCTACGTCACGTTCAACGGGGTTCCTGCACTGCGCCTCTCACCAGTCGGAGGTAACCTCTACCGCGCCGCCATAAAGGGCAGTGAGATTGGCGTTGGGAGACACGTTCTCGGTGTGCGTGTGTTGTGGCTCACAGATACACCGCAGACTCCTGTGAATGCCCCCTTCAACCCCGCTGACTTGATCGTTATCGGGCAGATTACTGAAGGTGTGCTGTCTCGTGCGCAGCTTTGGCGGGTGAAGACGCTTTTCGACGATGAGGTAGTGGCAGCAACAGACCCCTTGCAGAGAGACCCACTTCGCCCTGACCCGCTTGACTCCTTGGCACCAGACGACGGCTCGAGCTCCACCCGTTACCGCTTTCGCGTGACCTATAGCCATCCCGCGGGTTTGCCGCCGCAGCCCATCGGAACTTTCAATGTCAATCCCGATGGCTCGTACACTTATAACTTCGTGCGAGACCCATCGATCCCGCCTACTATTCCAGCACCACACTATCCCGATGTCTGGGGCACAGGACGCACAGACGTAAGAGTGATTGGGGGGGTCCGTTATGTTGATTTCGGCGGGGTCTATCTCTACCTCGATGAGCAGTATCACTGGATGGTGCCTATCTACAAGTTCGACCGTAACGGTAACCCGATACCGCTAGGCACGCTCACCCCAGAAGATTTCCGAAACGGGGTGGTGTACGAATATATTTGGGAGCCCACCCACTACAGCAGCGCCCGAGATGACGAGCGATACGGTTTGCCATACAAGTACGGGCGGCCTACCGACAACGCTTTTGTAGTGGGACCGCACGGCGCGCATGGATATGATTTTCGCGCAGGGGTAGACCATTTCCCGACGGAGGACAGCGTGCCGGCGGTCTTCCAGCCAGGCAACCCCCTACAGGACCCTGCCTATCCGCTGTTTGCGGGTGAGCATCCGCGTATAACCCCTGTGCTAAGCGGGTTCCGTTCGTTGTTAGAGCCGAACTTCCTGCACTTGGGTACGGTTCGGCGTGCGGATGGCGATTCGACGGTTTTCTGGAACCCAGACTACCAGCTGCCGAACGGTCCGTTCCATCCGCAGCCAGGTCCAACTGCCCCGGGCACGCAATCCTTCCCAGTAGCGATGGGTACCGAAGATACGGTGTTCGAATTCCGGATCCTGTATCAAGGCGATAGGGACCCCGCGTACATTAAGGTCTTCATCAGCAACGACTTTACTGGCAGTAGCTATCCAATCCAGCTGACCATGCAGCCACTAGACCCGTCGCGGACCAACCCGGGCATCTATGTGGCGCGCACACGGCTGCCACGGGGGCCGCACACGTACTACTTCGAGGCAAACGACGGTACCCGCACAGCACGGTTCCCGGTGCGTCCTCTGGATGACCCGGTACTGCCCGCCGGCGGCATCCACACGAAGGGGCGCAACTTCTTCATGGGCCCCTTCGTAAACACAAAAGCGGTGCTTTCCGACTACTCGGTCTCGCCCGCAACAGGCAAGCAGGGTACCAACTATGTCTTTCGCGTGAAGTACACTGACCCGAATAACCAGCGTCCGGTACGTGCACGGCTGCACCTGCAGCTGAGAGATGACCCCGCGCCGCGCGGTACCTGGGTCACGGTGAACATGGTGCGCGAGAGCCCGGATAGCGTGCAGTATTCGGATGGAGTGGTGTACAAGTTTGATACCTCCTCCGACCCCAGCATCGTGCTGCAGCCGGGCACAAGGCACTACTTCTTCGAGTTCGTAGACAACTGGGGCGACCCCTTCGACCCGAATACCCTGCTACCGGGTGAGACGACGCTCTTGCCAGCGAACGCGACGACTAACCCGGACGACCCAAGCCAGATCGTTCTGCAGAACACCATCGCAGGTCCCATCGTGGTGGAGAATAAGTCACCGTATCTGGTCAGACCGGCGACCACAGTGGGCACCGATGTGAACTGGTCACCGAACCCACAGGACGTGGGCGGGGACTATCTCGCGTCGGACACATTCGAGAACACGGCGACGTCTTTCACCTTCCGCACCAAGTACGTGGATAAGAACAACGACGCCCCCACCTTCATCAAGGTGCAGTATCGCAACACTGCTGACCCCGACAGCGTGTTTGAGCGTGATTTGAGCATCGCTCCGGGCAGCGGCACGCTCTACTCGGACGGCGTCGTGTATCAAGTGACCGGCATCAAACTGCCCGTCGGTCAGACGGAGTTCCGCTTCACCACCTCCGACGGTACGGTGGTGACCACAACGGACTGGCAGACCGGTCCCAACGTGGTGGCGAATACCGCGCCAGTACTGGAGGAACCCAGCGGTGGTACGCTGAGCCCCACCAGCGGTGACCAGGGCACGCTCTACACCTTCCGAGTCGTTTACAAGGACGCTGAAGGACAGGCGCCTGTTGCTACAAACGGTGGCTTCATCCGTGTGTGGATCGACGGCACAGAGTACGACATGGTGCCCAACGGAACACCCGATTACGTCAACGGTACCGTGTTTGAATACACAACGACGCTGGGTGCTGAACCTGCTGTCCATCAGTATCACTTTGTCGCGTCCGATGGTGCAGGCACGGTTCGATTGCCAAGGACCGGCGAGTTCAGCGGGCCCCGCGTGAACGACTTCAACAAGCTGTCTAACCCGCGTGTAACGATTACGCCTGCGGGCAACACTGAACCGCGTGGGCGCAGCGATGCGGCGTACGCGTTCCAGATTACCTTCACCAACCCCGCCGGCACGCCACCAGTGGGCGATATCGAGGTACTCGTGGATGGCATATCGTATGTGCTGAGCGACACCATCCCCGCCAGTCCCACGCCGACGGACTTCCGTAACGGCGTAGTCTACAGCCGGACGCTGAACGCGCCGGCAGCACCCATGACGCCCGGACAGCACCAGTTCCAGTTCCGGTTCCAAAACGGTGCCTTCTCAACCCAGCTGCAGAGCGTCGCGGTGAACCACAAGCCGGTGCTTTCGGATAATAAGGTGACCACCGATGGCAGCACGGCGACCACGCAGGTGTCCAAGGTGGCACGCCCCATCTTCCTGGTCACCTATCGAGATGCCGATAACGACGCTCCCCATTTCGTGAGGCTGTTCATCGATGGCGACCCGACGGGTGTCAGTATGACCTCGACAGGCGGAACCAACTACCGTGCGGGCGTGGTGTATCGGTACCAGACGCCGGCACCGCTTGCCCTCGGAAGCCATACCTATCGCATCACGGCACAGGACGCCTTCTTCCGCGAGGATGCACCCGAGGTCAGCGGCACGTTCGAGGTTGTGAACTTCAAGCCGGTGCTGAGCGAAGGTGCTGTCACACCAGCCACGGGCTCGCATAACGCCGCGTTCACCTATAGAGTGAAGTACACCGACGGTGACGGCGATGCTCCCGCCTTCGTGCGGGTGCGCATCCTGAAGCCAGACAGCACCGAACAGGTGCTGAACCTGACCGGTTCGGGTGACTACACGCAGGGCGTAACCTTCAGTGGAACCATTCCGGCGAACTCACGCCTGCTGCTCGGCAATTACCAGTTCCGGTTTGAAGCGAACGACGGCACGGTCGATGCCGACCCGCTGCTGGGCGACGGACCGACGGTGACCAACGCCAAGCCGATTCTGAGCAACGGTTCGGTGGTTCCAGTTCGAGAGTCAGGACGTGCAGCGTTCCAGTACTCCGTGACCTATACCGATGCAGATGGCGATGCGCCGGAGTTCGTGCGGGTGGTGGTCATCCAACCGGATAACACCGAGCGCACGCTGGATATGACCGGCAGCGGCACCGACTACACGGGCGGCGTCATCTACACCGCGCAAGTTCCGGCGAACTCCAACCTTGCTCCTGGCAGCTACGGCTTCCGGTTTATAGCGAGGGACGACTACGGGGCAGATGCCGACCCACTCACGGGCACGGGACCGCAGGTGAACAACCCGCCGCAGCTGGTCAACCCGCGTGTGACACCACCATCAGGCAAGCTCAGCACCGAGTATGTGTTTGAGGTGACCTATAAGGATGCCGATAACGATGCTCCGCGTGCGTTCACAGGCGCGCCTGGCGGCGAGGTGCAGGTGGATATCGACGGTACCTGGTACGCCATGACGAGGGTGGGTACCGGCACGGACTTTAGGGCAGGAGTCATTTACCAGTTGCGGCGACGCCTGAGCGAGGGCACGCATACCTTCCGGTTCCGCGCTCAGGATCAGTTCGACCCAGCAGTTGGACCCGGCACAGAGCTGCAGACCGGTCCAACGGTAAACCGCGCCACCATCACCCTCACTGCGCCGACGGGAACCGCTCAGGCTGGACAAGTGGTCACGCTGAACGGACAGTTGACCCTGTCGGGGAGCGCGACGGTGAACGAGACAGTGCAGGTGGTGATCACGCCACCTGTGGGCGCGGGCGAGACACGCAGTGTCAACACCAACTCGGATGGCTCCTTCTCGGTGCAGTTTACGCCGAACACCACTGGTACATGGTCTGCCTATGCATCATGGGCGGGCAATGAGCAGTATGATAACGTGAACAGCGCGCCAATCACCATACAGGTGCTGGGTGCGACCTTCACCATCCAGCCTGGTATCAGCATGATTTCCATCCCGCTGATACCGCCATCCAGCGACCCCGACTTCCTGTTCGGGCTAGACACTCGTACGATTAACCTTCTCCGCTGGCTGCCTCTGGAGAGGCGCTACGTAAGCGGCGCTCGTGTGGTGGCTCAGGCAGGCGCTGGCTATTGGGTACGTGCAGCCACAGCGGTGACCGTGCAGCCAACAGGTGCGGTGGCAGACCAGACTCAGCCGTTCTCCATTCTGCTGGCGCAGGGCTGGAACATGATAGGCTCGGTGTATCTGCAGCCCACCCTGCTGGGCGCAGCGCAGGTGCGTGTAGCTGGTCAGGAGATGTCGCTGGCGGAGGCGGCGAGAAGAGGTCTGGTACGCGACTACGCTTGGCGTTATGACCCAATACAGGGTGCTTACAGGTTAGTTAACGCTAGCGAGGAGCTGCAGCCGTTCGAGGGTTACTGGATACGCGCTCTGGTGGATGCCGAACTCATCCTCAACCCGCCGGGAAGCCGCTCCGCAGGCGGTACGCAGATCGGCCGCTCGGCGAAGATGAGCGACGGCGACTGGGTGGTGCAGCTGGTGGCTCGCGCTGGCGAGGCGAAGGACTCCGACAACTACATCGGTGTGTCGAGTGACAGCCTGCAGGTGGAGAAGCCTGCGCCGCTGGAGAACTACGTGCATGTGCAGTTGCTGTCGCCGGAGAGCAACGCTCCGTTGGCAGTAGACGTGCGACGTAGCGCCAGTGCGAAGCAGGTATACACCTTTGAGGTGCTTACCGACATGCCGAACACGCCTGTCACCCTCTCGTGGCCCAATCTGGCGAAGATTAGCCGGAACGTCGAGATGGTGTTGGTGGACGTCGACGCTAACGTGCGCCGCGTGATGACCACTCTGCCGTCCTACACCTACAACAGCGGTGTAAACGGCGGCACCCGGCGGTTCCAGATTATCGTGCAGCCGCGGGTGCGCACGGCAGCGATGATCAGCAACGTGCGCGTGGCGCAGACCCGTGCGGCGGGAAGCACGCGGGTGCAGATTAGCTACGCGCTAAATACAGACGCATCGGTGACGGTGCAGATTAACGACGCCACTGGCAAGCCGATACGCGCTCTGCAGGTTGGTCAGACTGGACGTGGTGTGAACAACATCACGTGGGACGGTCGCGACAGCGCAGGTGTGGCGGTTCCCGCTGGTGCCTACATGGTAAGGATAACCGCCACTACCGAAGAGGGCCAAACCGCCAGCGTGGTTCAGCCGATTGTGCTGACGCGGTAAGTCTGGAGAGGGCTTCCCGCAGGGGAAGCCCCTTCCTCAAATATCCGAGAGCAAGATGAGGAGGTTCAGAAGCAATGAATCCTTTCCGACGGGCATCCGTGCGGATGTGGACGGCGCGAGCAGTCGTATGTGCGATGCTATCGCCGATTCTGTTCAGCCCTGCAGTAGCAGTGGCTGCGCAGGATAAACCCCTACCACCCACGGTGGTCGCGCTGCCTTTCGCGCCATCTATGGAGATGAGCGGAACCGTACCCGCGACGCTGGGCGCCAGCCTGACCCGTGCGTTGAGTTCGAGCCTTAGAGGCACCGGCAAATTCGACGTAATACAGTTCACCACTGCCCATCCGTCCATTGCCCGCGCAGTGGAAGAGCAGCGCCTGCGCACGGCGCAGGTTACACCGCCCTTTGAGGATCCGGAAGTGGCGGTGCAGATCGCACGTGAGATGGGCACGGAATATGCAATCGCTGGTGTCATCGAGGATTACACGTACGACGCAGGGTCTCAAAAGGCCACTTTGGCGGTGTCCGTGCAATGGCTAGAGGCTAAAAGCGGACAAGCTCTGAAAACAGTGGCAATCTCTGTGGAGGCGCAAGGAAGCGCTGCCAGCACTCAGGATGAAGTTGATGCGAAAGCGGTCGCGGAGGCGGTAAATCGGGTGCTGTCGGAACTGGCTATCGGTGAGGTGAGTGTGGTGCAGCCAACTCAGGTGCCAGCGAAGAAGCCGAGTGTGAAACGGGGTAACAGCCTTGGCTGGATCGTGCTGGGGATTGGGTTGATTGCAGCCTTTGCGTCTGGTGCTCGCGGTGGCGGTGAAGGCCTGGATTTGCCCCCCCCCGCTCCGCTGGCTCAATAGTCTGGGAGGCACTGTTGGGTGAAGCTTCTCACGGGTGTCCTTTGGATACTCCTGACTGTTTGGGGCGGCGTTGCGTTTGGCGCGGCGCCGCTTTATAGCATTAGACTGTCCGCATCTCCCTCTATCCTGCTGTCAGATGGTAAGTCGGTAGCGTTAGTGAGCGCGGAAGTGCGCGACGAGAGGGGCAATCTGGTTCCCGATGGCACGCAGGTGCAGTTCAGTGCCTCGCTGGGCGTGCTGCGTGACACCGTCGTTGCCACCAGCGCGGGGATTGCCCGCACGCAGATTACCAGCTCGAGCTTACCGGGCCTAGCGACCATCACGGCGACACTGCCCGGTGCAACCGCCTTTGGGGAGGTCCGCATCACTTTTACCGATGACCCTGAGATGCTGAGGCAGCGGTCCAATACCTATCTTTTCCGGTCAGACCAATATCTGGCATACAGTGCGGATTGGCGCTGCATTGAGGCGGTCTCGTCGCAACAGCAGGCGGAGATAGTGTTGGGTGGTTTACGCCTACAGGCACGCAGCTATCAATACAGACTGGATGATGATGTGGTAGTGGCGGAAGACGCGCTACTATCGCGGGGAAAAAGGCAACTATCCGTGCAAAGGTTGCGTTATTATCCTCGCCGCGATGAAGGGCAAGCGGTCATCTTCACGGGGGACGGAAAGGTTGAGGAGTTCTCCTTCAAGGGACCGTTTTGGGAACCAGAGCCGCTTACTGTTAGCAGACCCGATGCCTATGCTTATCAAGACCTGTCTGCCAGCGAGCTGTTGTTTGTGGCGGATAGCGCGGTTCTACTCCCAGGGGAGCGTATCCAGTTCCGCCGAGCGAAGATGTATGTCGCCGGGCAGAAGCTGATGAACCTGCCGATGTACGACCTCAATTTCCGAACGGGAGAGGCACTGGGACAACAGATTATCGGTGTCAACTCAGGGGGACTGACGCTTGACCTGCCCTTCTATTACGTCGTGTCTCCCGGGGCAGTGGGTGCTTTGCGCCTGCGACATGCGCAGAGGGTGGGGCGCGCGGTGTATGCAATACGCCCGGGCTGGTCGCTGGATTTGGAGCACAGCTACAATCGTCCGGGCGTCATGGAAGGCGCATTTGCGCTTACCAGCCTCGCACGCGGAGATTGGGGTATTCGCTGGAGCCACGCGCACTGGTTCAGCCAGAACGCCAATACGCATCTGTACGTGGATGTGCCAGCGCATCGGAATCTGTATGTCAACAGCGGGTTGTCCTACGGGTTCGGTCAGGGACGCATTGGGTTGAACCTTTCAGGTGGGCAGAGCTTGGCAGGTACACGCTACCGCGACCTGCGCAGTGACCTCTACGTGGAAAGCAACCCGATGAAGCTGAGCAACCTGCTCAAGATGACTGTTGCCACCACTGTCAGTAGGCGGGTCACCGAGTTCTCGGAGCAGCGCGTGCGTACTGATGGCGTCGGTTTGCGCTCAAGATTCTATACCACTCCTCTGCGACTTGCAGGCTTCACCATGAACTCTTCGGTAACAGCCAGCTACCTTTGGGGCAATAGCCAGACCACCGGTTCCAGCCTGATGGCAACCGTCTCCGCCAGCCGAGCATTGTGGGATGGTGCGCTGCTGAGCCTGACGTATGACTACACGCATGACAGCCTCGTGCGCGCGACAGGCTATGGCAGACAGCGGCTCAGCGGGATGTTCGCCTGGTCTGCAGGACAGCGGTTCAACGCCTCGCTGGTGGGCACGCGCGTTCTGGACAGTGACTCCTTGACCCTCTTCGCCGATGCATCCTACCGTTTGAGTTCGTTGTGGCGGTTGGGGGCGAACTTCAGCTTCAATCGCTTTCAGGGCACACACTATAATGACCTCGAGCTCGCTATTGGATACCGGATAGGCATCCGTGAGCTACTGCTTACCTGGTCCAGCCTGACCCACCGATGGCAGATCGACCTGATTGCTGCGGGGTTTTAGAGGGTGAAAGAGGCTCATGATATGCCCGCGTTGCCAGGAACCGTTAATGCGCTACCAGTCCTATGCGGGGCTGGTGTGGCAGTGCGCCCGCTGTGGAGGACGGGCAGTCGCGCTGTCTGTGTTGCGCAAAGCGGTGGAGGAGCGCACGGTGCGCACGCTGTGGGTGGCTGCGACGCAGGGGGGCATTCGCTCGTCGTTGCGCTGTCCTTCCTGCCGGAAGCCGATGAGCCAGGCATCGGTGGGAGGAAGCCTGCCGGTGACCGTAGATGTGTGTGAACTGTGCCAGTTTGTCTGGGCGGATGCGGGTGAGCTGGAGCAGATGCCCGCTGCTCCGCCGCCTGCAAAGCCGCCGGAGCCGGACCTGCCTCCCGAAGCGAAGGAGGCTCTGGCGATGGCAAAGGTGGAGGCGCTGAGCAAGCGCGCCCGCGAATATGGCATCGAGGAAGACCTGCCCGACAACCCCGTGCACGCGGCATTACTGTTGCTGGGCTTGCCGGTGGAAGAGGAGAACTTCCTGCAACGCCAGCCTTATATGACGTGGATTACCGCTTTCACCATCACCGTTATCAGTATTCTGGCTTTCTTCCAGATGGAGCGCGCCATGAATACTTTAGCGCTGCTGCCTGCTCAGTGGTGGCGGTACGGCGGTATCACGCTATTCACCAGCTTTTTCGTGCACGGTTCCATCTGGCACCTGCTGAGTAACCTCTACTTTCTGCTGGTGTTTGGGGACAACGTGGAGGACCGCGTGGGACATGGGCGTTTCGTGCTGCTGCTGGTACTGGCGACGCTGGTGGGGAATATACTGCACATCGCATTTGACCCGCGTCCGGATGTTCCCTGTGTTGGCGCGAGCGGTGGCATTTCAGGAATAATCGCTTTCTACGCGCTGGCGTTCCCGTACGCGCGGTTGCAGGTTGCGTATGGCTGGTGGTGGGCGTGGCGGTGGTGGGTTTTCAGTATACCCGCTTGGGTGATGGCGCTGTTATGGCTGTTGCTGCAGCTGCTGGGCGTGATGGAACAGATATCCGGCTTCGGTGGGGTTTCTACGTTGGCGCATCTGGGCGGCGCGCTGATGGGCTTCGCCTGCTGGCTACTGTGGCGGCGCGAGCAGCAGGAACTTTAGTTCGCGTGTATAAGTGAAGTAAAAACCAGCAGATAGTACACCTTGAAGGAGAAACGTATGTACCAAATACCCATTCTGCATCCTGTTCTGGTGCACTTTCCCATTGCCTTTCTGCTTCTGGCAGCGGTCACCTCGCTGGTCTGGTTGGGGATTGGCAGCCGTTTCTGGCGTAATGTCACGCTCATTCTGCTGATTGCCGGGTTCATCGGTGGACTGGGGGCATACTTCACGGGCGAAGCGGCGGAAGAGTTCGGCGAGGGTAACGCCAGAGTAGAGCAGTTTGAAAAGCAGCATGAGAGCTCGGCAGTGTTCACGCTGGTAGCGGCTGGGCTCGCTTTGTTCGTATTGTCCTCGTACACGGCTGCATATGCTCGCCGCTTGCCGGATGGCTCGGAAGATAAAGACATGTTGGCAGCGCGCGTGGTCGTGACGATACTGGCACTGGCAGCAGCGGTGCTGGTGGGGCGCACGGGGCACCTGGGAGGGCTGATGGTGTGGGGACAACCCGTCGGCGGTGTTTCCACAACGTCCCCGGCAGACCAGGACCGTGCGTTGTCGGCACAGCAAAACGAAGGGCAGGAACGGGGAGAAAACCACGACTGAAACAAACTGGTCGGGGTGGGCGGACTTGAACCGCCGACCTCACGGACCCGAACCGTGCGCGCTACCAAACTGCGCCACACCCCGACTGAGACCACGATTATTATAACAATAAGCGAACACGATTGTCAACGGCTCAGCGAGGGTGTTCGCAATGGCTGAATGGGTAGGTCCACCTGACACCCTTGCCCCCTTCCCTGCGAGGGAATGGGGAACGCCAGTCTCCTCACAGGAGAGGAGAAGGGGGTGAGGTAAGACAGGGGTTAGCAAAAACGCCTGTCCTTGCGCTAGAACCAACTTCTCAACAATTCTCCAACACCCTACAGAAGGGTTGACGTTATCGGTGCTTCGTGTTAACATACAGGCGTCCTAAACTTTTCGGAACCTGCTGGAGGAGGGGAGATGCAGTATCGCAATCTGGGAAAATGGGGCGTGAAGGTCAGCGAAGTTAGTCTGGGTTCATGGTTGACCTTTGGGCACGCGACGGACGAAGAAACGGCGCGACAATGTATCTACCGTGCGTATGAGCTGGGGATTAACCTCTTCGACACTGCCAACATCTATGCGAGAGGAAAGGCGGAAGAGGTGATGGGCAAGGCATTAAAAGCGTTTCGCCGAGACTCTTACGTGTTGGCGACAAAGGTGTGGGGAGCTATGGGCGATGGGCCGAATGACCGCGGGCTATCACGCAAGCATATTTTCGAGCAGTGCCATGCCAGCCTGAAACGGTTGGGCACAGACTATATCGACCTGTATCAGTGCCACCGCTACGATGACCATACGCCACTGGAAGAGACGGTGCGAGCCATGGGCGACCTTATCCGCCAGGGCAAAATCCTCTACTGGGGCGTGAGCGAGTGGTCGGCGTCGCAAATATTGGATGCCGTTCACCTTTGCCAGCAGATGAATATCGACCCTCCCATTTCCAATCAGCCCTATTACAACCTGCTTGGGCGCGATTTAGAAAAAGAGGTGCTGCCCATGTGCGAGCGAGTAGGCATGGGCAACATCGTATACTCGCCGCTGGCACAGGGTGTATTGACGGGGAAATACCAGCCTGGTTCACCGCCGCCAGCCGACTCCCGCGCCGCGGATGCAAGCACGAATATGTTCATGCGCTGGCTAATGAGCGATGAGGTGCTGACGAAGGTGCAGAGGCTGCGTCCGATTGCGGAGCGTAATGGATTGAGCATGTCGCAGCTCGCGCTGGCGTGGTGCCTGCGTCAACCGATGGTATCCAGCGTCATCATCGGAGCGCGCAAGGTTTCGCAGATTGAGGAAAACGTCAAGGCATCGGGGGTGCAGCTGTCGCCCGAAGACCTGCGGGAGATCGATATAGCGCTAGGCTTCGCACAGGCAGAGGGATAAGGCAGGTTACCATTGGGGGCTGAGGCACGATTGCACCTGAACCCCCCTTGACATCTGTGCAAACGTGCCGTATAATAATAGTGCAAACGTCCGAGCGGGCGAGTGGTGAAATCGGTAGACACGCCAGACTTAGGATCTGGTGCCGTAAGGCGTAGGAGTTCGAGTCTCCTCTCGCCCACCACCAACCCGACAGCGAACGAGCGGGAGTAGCTCAGTTGGTAGAGCGTCTGCTTGCCATGCAGAAGGTCGCGGGTTCGAATCCCGTCTCCCGCTCCAGAACCACTACATGTCGTGTGCAATCCTCTGAATCTGCCCCAGTCCCCACAACATGCTGTGTCTCCAACAAACACACCAACGGGAGGCACAAACGATGGAGAGCGTCTGCTTTGGGCTTAATCACACCAACAGGGATGTTTGCTACGCAGGAGATGCAACGCTTTGGTCGAAATGACGTATACGAAATCGTTACCTTATGACACATGCCCGAATAGTATATCGCTCTGACAAAGCGCAGCTATAAAGCGTCGCAAAACACGGAGGTTAGGCAGACGAAAAAACATGCCGTCAGACGCAGCGAAAAACAGGGAGAAGCAGTTCTTCGAAGCCTTCAAAAACATCTTCGTCGGCGTGCCCGTTGAAGGCGAATCGGGCTACATCAACCTGATGCGCATCAAGGCGCGCTACTTTGAGAAAGTGATGGAGCCACGCCTGCGAAAAGAGATAGACAACGCCCTCAAACCCTTCCCCGACTTCCGCGAAGAGCTGTTCGACAAACTCTACACCTTCTTCCGACGCTACTTCACCGAAAGCGGCTCCATCGGCTTCTTCTTCACCCCCTACCACCAAAGCGTCTACGAGCAGGTCTACACCAACGAGCAGGATGTGGTGCTGTTTTGGAAGACCGCCCGCCTCTATTATGTCAAAACCGACCGCCTGTTCCAGAGCATGACGGTGGAAGTGGACGGCTTTCGCTTCCACTTCGATGTCTCGAAGCTGGAGCATAAACGCGCCAACGAGAAGCGCGAACTCATCTACGACTTCAAAATGCGCCAGCAAGATGGCACAATTGTCTTCGAGGTACACTACTCCGAGCGGGGACGGCAGACCAAGATCGACGACATCCGCCGCGCCATTCGCGACGCGCTGGGCTTGAGACAGTATACCGACGACGTGCCCACCGAAGAGACCCTGCAGAGGGCGTTCCGAATCTTCGAGCGTCAAAGCGAGGTGGACTACTTCCTGTGCAAGGACGCCAAAAGCTTCCTGCGCGAGCAGTTCGACCTGTGGATGTGGCAGTACCTGCTGGGTAAGCCTGGCGAAGAGCCACAAACCGAGTGGACAGAGATCCGTCTTGCGCAGCTGCAAGCCCTCAAGCGCATCGCTTACCGCGTGATTGACTACATCGCCGCCTTTGAAGACGAGCTGGTCAAAATCTGGAACAAGCCGAAGTTCGTGCTGAAAAGCCACTATGTGATTACGCTGGATCGGATAGCGGCACAACCTGGTGGGATGGAGATGCTGGAGCGGCTGTGGGCGCACCTGAATATGGAGACGCAACTTCAAGAGTGGCGCGAGCTGGGGATGGTAAGCGAGGACTTCACTCTCGAAGACCTGCTCCTACCGCCCTCCGCTGCGTCGAATCCGCAGCAGGATCTGTTCGAAGTTGCCGAGGCGCGCGACCTAATCACGAATGGCTACCATCTGCCGTACAACCCCGATTTGGTGGAGCGCGCTCGCGAACTCCGCCGCAACATGACCCCCGCCGAACGACAACTGTGGGAGTACCTCAAGCATGCCCCCTACCGCTTCCTACGCCAACGCCCGATTGACCACTTCATCGTGGACTTCTACTGCCCCGCGCTCCGCTTGGTCATAGAAGTCGACGGCGAGCAGCACTACACGGAAGAGGGCAAAGCCTACGACGCCGAGCGCGACACCATCCTACAAAGCTACGGGTTACGGGTAGTACGCTTCCGCAACGAAGAAGTGCTGCGCCACTTCGAGAGCGTGCGGCAGCGAATTGAGGCGGTGTTTGAATCCCCCCTCACCCCACCCCTCTCCCCCCTTCGTAAGGGGGGAGAGGGTGCAGGCGGCGCTGAATCCCCCCTCACCCCGTCCCTCTCCCCCCTTAGCAAGGGGGAAGAGGGTGAAGGGAGTAGGGGGATCCAAAGTCACGGAGAAGGCGCCGAAGAAGCGCAGCACATGAGCGTTGAATCCCCCCTCACCCCGTCCCTCTCCCCCCTTCGTAAGGGGGGAGAGGGTGCAGGGAGTGGGGGGATTCATCCCCGCTACCGCTACCTGCCGATTGACACCAAGCACTTCCCCGACCTGGAGCTGCCGATTGTCGCCCTCTTTGACAACCTCGACGATGCGCTCGACGGCTGGCTCATTAAAAGCGAAAACTATCAGGCGTTGAACACCATCCTGCCGAGGTTTCGCGGGAAAGTGAAAGCCATTTATATCGATCCACCGTATAATACAGGCGTAGATGAGTTTCTATACTTAGATAGATTTAATCATGCTTCGTGGCTGTCTATGATTGAAAATCGACTTTCGATTGCCAAGTCGTCACTTTCTGAAGACGGTGTTATTTTCATCAGCATTGGCGATCTAAAACCCCAAGTAGGTGAAAGTTACAGGTTGCAGATGCTTGCTTCGAGCATCTTTCCCAAGCGGTTTGGCAATCTGATATGGAGGAAGCGGAGCGGGATAGGCAGCTTTTCCGAGAAGGATATGACGGAGAACCATGAATACATCTTAGTATATGGTAAAGATGCATCTTTTCTCTATCATAGTATTCTAAGCGACCAGAAGCTTAGCGAGTTCAGCGAGTCAGACGATAGGGGACCATATCGCTGGATGGGACTTTTGGGGCCCAGCCAGCAAACAAAGGAAAGACGACCAAATCTGAACTATGAGGTACTCGTTGACCCACGAAGTTTGCAACTGATAGGCTTTCGCTATAGCACAGAGAGTGGCGAAATAGTAGACTTGCGCGACACCTCATGGAGCAGAGAACAACTGGGGGAAATGATTGTTATTGCCCCTCCAGGCAAATCTACTTGGTTGATTTCCAGAGACCAGATGTGGAAGCATGCTCAAGCAGGGTTGATACAAGTGAGACCCACCCTAAAGAGAGGCTATGAACTACGCATTAAGAACTATCTGTATGACTCAGAAGGCGCACTCAAAGGGAATGTTCTGAAGAGTCTGCTTTCAGACAACAATATACCAGTGGGTACGAACGCAGACGCCAGCCGAGAGCTTTCCGCACTATTCCCCGAAGCAGATGTGGAACAAATTAAACCAAAGCCGGTTTCGCTTATCCAGTTGCTTCTCCAAGTTTCCTCAACTCAAGGGGATTTAGTTATGGATTTTTTTGCTGGTTCAGGAACAACGGCTCACGCTGTCGTGAACTTATGTCGTGGTGACAAAACACGGCGAAAGTATATCCTTGTTGAAATGGGGGAATACTTTTATAAAGTGGTTATCCCGCGGATCAAGAAAGCGGTTTTTTCGGACAAGTGGAAAGACGGCAAGGCGCAGCCCAACGGTAAGGGGATTAGCCATTTCGTGAAATACTACGAACTCGAGCAGTTCGAAGATACACTGCGTCGTGTACACTATGATGAGGACGACATCTTCTCCCCGCCCGCAGACGAAGACCCCTGCCAGTACCTCTTCCTGCGTGATCTGAAGATGCTGGAGGCGTTGGAGGTGGATCTGGAGCAGGGCACGGTGCAGGTGGACTTGAGCAAGCTGTACGAGAACATTGACTTGCCGGAAACGCTTGCTAACCTTACGGGTAAGCGCATCCGACGGATACGACTTGCTCCAGATAGCCCGATGACACCCACGTCCGTTGAATTCGAAGACACACAACAGGTAAACTTAGCGCACATTCATTGGCAGCTTATCAAGCGACTGATATGGTGGTAGGTGGACAAACTATGAATTATTTCGGTCATTACTCGTCTAGAGAATTGAGAATTCTTGACATCTGGAAGGAACGATCTGGTCTCATTCCGCCAGATAGCACTATCGAGCAGCACAACACAGGGTTTCACGACGCTAAGGTGATCTTGCCAAATGGCACAGTATTTTTTGTACAAGTGAAAGAAGAAGAAAAGTCTTGGTACGAAAAGACTGGAAATATAGGACTAGACTATATCTCTGCGTTCGACTTTGAAGACCAATACTCGAAAAAATTCAATTACTGGATACCACCTGAAGAGATTGAATCTTTTCTAAACAAAATCCGTGTTCGGAAGTGGGGGAAGCTAAAGACTTGTGACGCCCAGGTGCATGTGTTCTATGTTAAAGGTAGGGTGGTGAATAGCAGAGAGGAAAGTTTACTTCTAAAAACATACTGCAATTCGTGGCTGAAGAGCGAAGAATTCCAAAGATACCTTCTTTCCAATTATCGCTTAAGGATAAACGATAAAAAAAGATATGGCATCGAAGAGAATTGGCACTCTGCTGCTTTTTTTGTAAAACCCGAAGACCCTATGCTGAAAAAAGGTGAAATAGAAAGACCCGAGCAGCTTCTGGAGTGCATACAGGCATCAACTTCCGCAAACGGATTATGATGATGCATACACATCTGCAACACATGGTTGAGGATATCCCAGACAGCTCCCTGCCCCAAGCGTGGGTGGACCATGACCTCGCGTTTTTCTCCTCTGCGAAACGCCTGTACGACTATCAGCATCAAGCCCTGCGAAACGCGCTCAAAGCGCTATGGAAGTATTACTGGGGCGTTGAATCCTCCCTCACCCCACCCCTCTCCCCCCTTGAGAAGGGGGGAGAGGGTGCAGGGAGTGGGGGGATCCACACAACGCGCCAACTCAACCAGAAATTTTGGCAATGGTATCTCGACAACGGGCTCTCGGAAGACCTTTCCATCGAGCCGAAATCCGCCTTCGCCGACTTGCTGCGAGAGTATTACGCCGACTATATCGACGCGCAGACGGGCAAAGTTGCCTACGAAGCCTTCATCAACCGCATGGGCTTCTGGATGGCAACGGGCAGCGGCAAAACGCTGGTCATCGTGAAGCTTATCGAGCTGCTGGCGCGATTGCGGCGTCTTGGCGAAGTGCCGCCGTGCGACATCCTGTTCCTGACCCACCGTGACGACCTCATCGAGCAACTCAAACGCCATGTGGACGAGTACAACGCGAGTCACAGCGACACGCCAATCGTGCTGTACGAGCTGAAGGAGTACGCCGCCGTCAAGCGCGAGCGACGCTCCCTATTTCAGGACAACGAAATCGCCGTCTTCTACTACCGCTCCGACAACCTCAGCGACGAGCAGAAGGAGAAGATTGTAGACTTCCGCAACTATG
>Ga0308396_1000409_pt1 | contig 28887 bp, 23 predicted proteins | sample Hotspr2SamplePe2_FD_202359 | JGI IMG/M metagenome (GOLD analysis project Ga0308396, IMG submission 202359) | Hot spring phototrophic mat microbial communities from Mushroom Spring, Yellowstone National Park, Wyoming, United States - 20050930_Pe2 ... | reverse complement strand
ATGATATAGAAGATATTGCAAGAGGGATTGATACGGTATTAAGCGATGAAAAATTAAGAAATGATTTAATTAAAAAAGGTTTTGAAAATATCAAAAGATTTTCTTGGGAAGAGTCAGCGAAAAAAATAATACAGATAATAAAGGAAATTGGGGTAGGGGATAGGTGATAAATACATGAACATCGTTTACACTATTTCTAGTGCTGAGATGTTCAGGTACATCGTTTACATTTTGGTAATTTGTAGCTAAATTCTTCGATGTGTTTATTATCTAGAAATATTCTTAGTCTCTGTTCTTTGACATCAATAGTGCACCATACATATTCGTAAACAGTTTCTTTAGGTAGTATAAATTTTTCTCCGAATATATCTAGTTTTCTATCACTTCTTATAAATCTGAGTATGTGGATGAATCCTTCTGATAAACCTTTATCTTTGTCAAATTGATAATTCTGTGGTAATTTAAGTATACTATCTTTATATTCTGACATTACTTTCATAGGTGTTTTCCCGTGTATGGTACTGTATCTGTAGGTATGATTGTGTCTAAATTCAAATTTCTGTGTCTCATATATCAAATCTTCTATTCCATTAAACCGATATTTTCTTAGAAAGTATCTCTGATATGTGTCTCCAAATTTTTCTATACATCCGGTGTTAGATCAAAATTCGATGTCCCTGAAGTAAGATTAGTTAGATTAAAAAATGTCCCTGAAAACTATACATAAACTTCTAACTCCTCTACTATTATTTTACTATTTTTACTCTCTTTTAATCTCATAAGCTTTTCTATAAACTTTTTTGTTTTATTTTTTGCATAGTAAAAACAAATTGAAATCCCCCTCAATCCCCCTTTAACAAGGGGGATTTAGTATTTTGAATAATTGAAACATTTTTAGAGACATAATTTTGAACTATTCATTTTCTCTTCAGGGACAAAAATTATGATCCAATGCGCATCCATTACGCCAAGGTTCATTTAATGGTATAAAAACAGGTTGAATGTTTAATGATAAACACAACTTTATCACAATACCAAAAGACCTTGGGTGTCTGTCGCTACCACGAAAAGGTGATTGATTGTCAAGTTGTAGATATTGTGGTAAACCTAATCGTTTCCATATCCTTATTAAAGCTTCTGCTATTATTTCGTCATATTTTGATTGTAAAATTTCTATGCCAACACGATGCGAAAATATATCTATAACATTCAACAAGTAAAACCTAATACCACCTTTTAGATATCTTGGACCTAATAAGTCAACTTCGTGTAATTCATTTGGTCTTTCACATTTTATTGACGGATAATTTTTACCTTTTGGATTAAACCTTTTTTCGTTGTGCTCTATTAAGTTGTTTCTTTTAAGTATAGCGTTTATAGTGCTTATTGATGGTATATATTCGTAATTTAAATCTTCCATTTCCCATCTTATCCTTTGTGCTCCTTTGAATCCATCTTTTTGTTGAAGTCTCTTGCGTATAGAAATTACTGCTTGTTCTATCTCAGACGGCGTTTTATGAGGAATATTATATGGCGCTCTTGAGTGTTCTTTGAACTATAATTTATCACCTTTAAGATACCGTTTATACCATTTATAAACCCATTGTCTGCTTAGACCAACTATTTCACAGATTTCTTTTACAGGTTTGCCACTAAGCAATAGTTTTATTGTCTTTTTTCTCAGCTTTTCTATTTTTTGTTTCATAATGACCTCCTTCCCAAAATGTGGGATAAGAGGTCATTATTACATTTTCAAAGAACTAATGTAAACGATGTGCCCAAACATTTTTTGTAAACGATGTACCCGTATTTGTCAACTATTTAATTAAAGTGGAAAAGAAGAGGGATTTTATATAACCTAGGATAATTGCAAAGTAAACCTTGCAACTACAAAAATCCCCCTCTATTCCCCCTTTTTCAAAGTGGGAAATAGAAATCCCCCTAACCCCCCTTTTCCAAAGGGGGAGACGAAGAGGGGGATTTAAAAGCAAGGCTAAAGCCTTGCCCTACAAAAATCCTTCTTAATCTCCCCCGACGTTACGTTGGGGGGAGAAAAGAAATTCAAAATCCCCCTATAATCCCCTTTTTTAAAGGGGGAAGTAAAAATTCCCATTGGTACATATTTTGGAAAATGTAATGTAAGAGGGATTTTAATAAGGTAACTTGCAATCCTGAATTTTTTAAGTAATAATAAGTATAAATGATATAATTTTATTATGGTAAAAAAAGTAGAAAAGGAAAGTTTTAATAAACTAAAATTATTTAATAAATTTGAAGAGGAATTGATTAAAAAAGAAAAAGATGATATTAGGAGAAAAATTTTTATTTTTGAAGAACTTCTTAACTTTGCAAATAAGATAAAAAGATTTTCACAGGATAATTGGAAGGATGAAATTAAAAATGATATAAAATATGCAAGGGTTATAAATGGAATTAGAAAAACTTCTTAAGAAAATTTCTCTGGAGTTTGAAAAAAATAAGATTGATTATATGGTAATTGGTGGACAGGCAGTTCTTATTTATGGTGAGCCAAGACTAACAAAGGATATAGATATAATTCTCGGAACTGATATTGATAAATTTAAACACATTTTAGAGATTGTCAAAAAAATGAAATTGAAAATATTGCCTAAAAATCCATATGATTTTGTTAAAGAAACAATGGTTTTGCCACTCCTTGATGAAAAAACAGCTATAAGGATAGATTTAATTTTTTCCTTTTCAGAATATGAAAAAGAGGCATTAAAAAGGGTTAATAGAGTGAAAATTTCAGGTTTTTATGTTAATTATGTGTCCATTGAGGATCTGATAATTCAGAAAATAATAAGCGGAAGAGAAAGAGATATTGAAGATATAAGAATTGTTATGATGAAAAATAAAAAAATTGATGAAAGATATATTCTAAAATGGCTTTCTGAGTTTGAGAAAACTTTAAATGTTAATTTTAAAGAAATTTTTGAGAGATTAAAAAAGGAAAAGAACAAAGATAATTTTGAGAATAGAGGTTGAAGATTGGGGACTTTGGTTTAGGGACTTGGCATTAAGTTATAAATGTTGAATGATGGATTTTGGATTTTAAATTTTAGATGATGATTTATGAATTTGGGATTTTGGATTAAATTTTTCTTTTAATTATTTTTGACTTTAATAAAAATTTACAAAATAAAGCCGATCGTTTTGATTACGTTAATTTTTTATTTGTGATATTTTTTTAAAATTGAAAAGCAATATTTGCAACTATAATAAATTCCCCTCTAATCTCCTTTTTCAAAGAGGTAAATAGAAATCCCCCTTAATCCCTTCCGACGTGACGTCGGAGGGGAAGAGAAAGGGGATTTTATATAACCTATGACAACTGCAAAGTAAACTTTGCAACTACAAAAAATCCCCCTTTAGTCCCCCTTTTCCAAAGGGGGAGACGAAGAGGGGGATTTAAAAGCAAGGCTAAAGCCTTGCCCTACAAAAAAATCAACCTAATATTTTTTTATGGGAAGGTAATAAAACAGAAAATTAGATTTTGGATTAGGAATTAACTTTAATGCTTAAGATTAATGGTTTTTTTGTAACTTTCGTATATTCCCATATAGAAACTTAAAAAGCCCCAAATAACAAATGTGGCAAAGTTATACTCACTAAGACCTGAAATTGCTATGTTTATAAAACTTCCAAATAATGAAATTGAAAATGCTTTTGAAAAATTATCCTTTGATTTCATAAATTCATTGTAATATTTTTTTATGAAGTATATTAAAATCCATAAAAGAATTCCAAGCCCAATAATTCCTGTCTCAGCAACTAAAGTTATGTATATATTGTGGGAGTGAGCGGTGTTATCTATTAGTCCTTTCTCCAAATATGGTTTTAAATAATTGCTAACTTTTCCATCGCCAATGCCATATATTGGATTTTTTGAAAATATATCAAGACCTGCTTTCCAGAAGTTTTTTCTAAGCTCCATATGTGATATATTATTTTTGCTCTCAATAGTTTTTTCGACTCTATCACGATAGTTTCCAAAAACGCTAAAAAAAATTAATAGAAAACCGAAGATTGAAAAGAAAGTTGTAATTAGAAACTTTTTGCTTTTAAGAAAAGAGATTATTAAAAAAGTTATTATTGTGCTAAACCAGTATGTTCGTGAAGCATTAAGCATAAGTCCAAAGAATAAAAAAGGAAAAAAATAAAAAAGTTTTTTTGAGTAAAATGATGCAAAACTAAATGCAATTATACATACAGTAGAAAAGTATCCTGCAAATCTTAAAGGATGTGAGTGAAATCCTTTAAATCTTAACATGTCTTGGGTAAATAAGCTTTTAAAAATTATAGGAAATCCTAAATATTTTTGAAGAATTGCATATATTACTGTTATTGTGTTTACCCAGATAAGTATTTTTATGAATTTTTCTATTTTTTTTGCATCTATATCAAGATTTGAAGCGGTTATATATCCTAACTTATCCCATATTCCATTAAAAAATCTTGGAATAACACTTGAAAAAAATTTGTTTAGAATAAGAGTTATCGCTTTCCATAAATAAAGAAAAAAGAAAAGTTTAAAATCACGGGGGATATATTTTAAGTTTTCTTTTATATTCGTTAAGTAAAAGATCAGAAATAAAGAAAGAATTATTGTTGATGCTGATATTGATATTGCAGATGTTAAAGCAAGAAGATAAAAAAAATAAATCCAATATTTTTGCCAGAAAAGATTTGTGTTAATTATTAGATTTTTCATTCTTTATATTATAACTTTAATTTTCCCTATTGACAAGGGTTTAGTTAATTACTATTATTATATTATGATTTTTAAGTGAAGAGGAGGTAAAAAATGGCAAAGAAAACAGCAAATGCAAAGTTTATGGCACCTGTAACACCAAATGAAAAACTTGCTGCAATAGTTGGGAATAAACCACTTCCAAGAACTCAGATTGTTAAAAAAATATGGGATTACATAAAGAAGAATGGGTTACAGGACAAAAAGAACAAGAGAATGATAAATACCGATGAAAAACTTGCAGCAGTTTTTGGTGGGAAGAAACAAGTAAGTATGTTTGAGGTTGCAAAGGCAATCAAGAAGCATACAAAAGAATCATAATCTTGCACTTCTAAATAAAAAGAAAAAGGGAGTGTTTTTGATAAACACTCCCTTTTTTATTTCTCTTAAATTTTTTATAATAGTATTTGAAGTTTTTAGGATTTAATTAAAAAATTTTTAGTTATTTTAGAAATGGAGAGGAGATAATTATGAAAAATATAAACAATCAAGTAAAGAAGGCGGAAGGGAAACTTGCAGTACTTGTTCCTGGAATGGGAGCAGTTACATCAACATTAATTTCCGGTGTTGAGATGTTTAAAAAAGGACTTGGAAAACCATATGGTTCTATTACTCAGATGCAGAGAATAAGGCTTGGAAAAAGGTATGAAAATAGAAATCCTTTAATAAAAGATTTTATTCCTCTTGCAAAACTTGAAGACCTTGTTTTTGGTGGATGGGATATATATGAGGATAGCATTTATGAGGCTGCACTTAAATGTGAGGTTTTCTCAAAAGAACAATTGCTTCCTGTAAGAGAGGAACTTTCTCAAATAAAGCCAATGCCTGCTGTTTTTGATAAAAAATATGTAAAAAACCTTAATCCTGTTATTTATAAAAAAGCAAAAACAAAAATGGATCTTGCAGATATGCTTGTTAAGGATATTGAAAGATTTACAAAAGAAAACAATGCGACAAGAAGAGTTATGGTATGGGCTGCTTCAACAGAGGTTTATATAGAAGAAAGAGATGTTCATACTTCAATTAAAAAATTTGAAGAAGGTTTAAAGAAAAATTCTCCATATATCTCTCCTTCAATGATATACGCTTATGCTGCTATAAAAACAAAAACACCTTATGCAAATGGAGCACCAAATTTAAGCGTGGATATTCCTGCTCTTATTGAGTTTGCGGAACTCAACAAAGTTCCTATTGCTGGAAAGGATTTTAAAACTGGACAAACACTTATGAAGACAATTGTTGCTCCTGGGCTTAAAGCAAGAATGCTTGGTATAAGAGGATGGTATTCAACAAATATACTTGGGAATAGAGATGGGCTTGTTCTTTCGGATGAGGGCTCTTTTAAAACAAAAGAGAAAAGTAAAAAATCCGTTCTTGATACTATACTTGAGCCAGAAGTTTATCCCGAACTTTACGGCAATATTTATCATAAAGTAAGGATTGATTACTATCCACCAAGAGGTGATGCAAAAGAAGGATGGGATAATATAGATATATATGGATGGATGAATATGCCAATGCAGATAAAGATAAATTTCTTATGCAGGGATTCTATTCTTGCTGCTCCTGTTATGCTTGATATACTTCTTTTCCTTGATTTTGCACAAAGAGCAGGTCTTAAAGGTATTCAGGAGTGGTTGAGCTTCTTTTTCAAATCACCAATGCATAGACCAGATCTTAAACCTGAAAATGACCTTTTCATTCAAAATATGAAATTGAAAAATACGTTAAGATTAATTATGGGAGAAGAGGTTATAGATCATAGTGGGCTTGATTATTATGAAACAAAGTTTAAACCGATACAACCAAAACCACCAAAGAGATTTAAAGCAGAATAAGATGCTATTCAAAAATATTTTGATATTTTTGTTTTTTTTGAGTAATATAAATCTTTTTAGTGAAAAATTCAAAGGATATGAAGTAGGTGATATAGAGGTTGTTGGGCTTAAAAATATAAAAGAAAAACTTATTCTTAAAACTGTTAGAGCAAAAAAGGGAAAGATATACTATGAAGAAGACAAGAAAGAAGATATAGAAAATCTGATAAATCTTGGAAGTATAGATAGGGCATCTGTTGAAACAGTTTCTCTCGATAAAGAGGTTTCTCAAAAAAATTATGAACTTGTCCTTGATACAAGAACAGTAAAAGTTATATATACAATATATGAGAAACCCTATATAAAGGAAATAAAAATAAATGGAGCAAAAAAAATCTCAAAATCAAGTGTTAAATCAGAGATAGGTATAGATAAAGATGATTTCTATGATGAGATGAAATTAAAAGAAGGTATTGATAAACTTTATTCAAAATATAAAGAAAAAGGTTATATAAATGCTGATGTAAAATACAAAGTAGAGGTGGACTCTCAAACAAATAAGGCAACAATAACAATTGATATAGTTGAAGGTGAAAGGGTTAGTGTTGGAAATGTTTATATAGAAGGAGTAAAGTCGTTTAAAGAGAAAAAGATTAAAAAATTAATGAAGAACAGAGAAAAAAAAGTTTTTGTAAAAGATGGGTTTGAAAATGACATAAAAGAGATTGAAAATTTTTATAAAAATAATGGGTTTCTTAATTTTAAAATTCTTGCTTCAACATATACAATAAAGAATAATAAGGTTGATATAAAAATTACAATTGATGAGGGTGGAAAATATTATTTTGGTGATTTTGTTTTTAGTGGAAACACACTATATACACCACAGGAACTTAGTGAGAGTGTTGAGTTTGTTAAAGGAAAACTTTTTAAAGAAGAGAAGTTAAATGATACAATAAAAAATATTCAAGAAAAATATGCAGATAAAGGATATCTTAAAGTTTTTGTAAGTACTATTACATCTATAAAAGGGGATTATGTTGATATAAATTTTGTTATTGAGGAAAACTATCCTATTTTTGTTAGATACATTGATGTTGAAGGAAATAAAGATACAAAAACTCATGTTTTAAAAAGGGAGATTATTCAAAAGGAAGGAGATGTTTTTTCGCTTTCAAAGATAAGAAGAAGTCAAGAAAAAATATTTAATCTTGGTTTTATAGATAATGTTGAGTTGATTATAAATCCAACATCAAAATATGATGAGGTTGATCTTGTTTTTGATGTTACAGAGGGAAAACCGGGTATGCTTACTGCTGGGGCAGGAGTTTCTTCAAAAGAAGGGCTTATGGGGATGCTTTCGCTTTCTCATATGAATCTTTTTGGGCTTGCACAAAGGCTTTCGCTTAATTGGAATTTTGGGAAAAGGGTTTCAGATTATTCCATAAACTGGACAACACCTTGGATTTATAACAAACCAACATCACTTGGTATAAGTCTTTTTAACAATAGAAGATATAAATCATACTCAACTACTTATTCTGCATATACTGAAAGAAGAACCGGAGGAAGAGTAAGCATCGCGCCAAGGTTTGAAAATGATAAATATAGTTTAAATTTTGCATACTCATATGAAAGGATAAAGGTTTATGATGTCAAGGAAATATATAAAAATGATATAAAAGAAGGGACAAGTATTCAGTCATCTATTTCTATGGAGTTTACTCGTGATACAAGGGATTATATATGGAATCCAACAAAAGGAACGAAATTTAGCCTTGGACTTAATTTATATGGAGGGTTGCTTGGTGGCGATATAGATATATACAAGCCATATGTTTCATATTCTTACAACAAAAAACTTTTCTCAATAGACGAGTATCCTTTTGTTTTTTCGATTGCATCAAGATTTGGTTGGGTAAAAGAGTTTGGGCAAACTAAAGAAGTTCCGGTTTATGAAAGATACTTTCTTGGTGGTGCAGATAGTATAAGAGGGTATAACTCAAATGGACAAATTGGTCCCTTAAATGGTGGAACAGTTTATTATATAACAAATATTGAGTTTAAATTTCCACTTGCAAGGGAGAAGAAAAGAACAATAGTTCAGTGGGCTTTCTTTTTTGATATAGGAAATAGCTGGGATAGATTTAGGGATATTAATTTTAAGATTGGTTCAAAAACAGAGCAGTTAAAAACAGGTGCAGGTTTTGGAATAAGGTTTACAACACCTGCTTTCCCAATAAGGCTTGATTGGGGTTATGGATTTAATCATAAACCTGGTGAGAGTTTATCGGATATATACTTTACAATAGGAAACTTTTTTTAATATGATATGGATAATTTTTTTGTCATTGATTTTAAATGCTAATCAAGATAGTTGTGATAATTACTATGATAAGTGTAGTTCAAAAAAAACTGATATAATTAGTTTTCTTGAATCAAAAACTAATAAAAAAAGAAATTCAGTTTCAGATTTAAAAGAAGAAAAAAATACAAAAAGTTCTTTAGAAAATTTCGCTGAAAAAGAAACTTTAGATTCTTTTCCTACTGAAAAGTTTGAAAAAGAAAATAATAAGAAAGGTGGGTTTGAAAATCCCTTAGTTTTTTTGTTTGTTGTTGGTGGAATTATTTTTCTTTATTATTATCTTAATACAAATAAAAGAGCAAAAAAATGGAAAAAGAAATCTTAAATCTCTAATGATACTTATAAAAAATGGTAATGTTATTGATGGGATTTCAGATAAACCAAAGAAACTTGATATACTTATTGATGGCGAAAAAATTGTTGATATATCTCAAAAAATAGATTTAAAATCCGCTATCACTATAGATGCATCAGGGTTTTATGTAGCACCTTCTTTATTTGATATCCACACACATTTAAGAATTGGAAATGAAGAGGCAGAGGATTTTCTTTCTTTTACAAAAGCAGCAATTAAAGGTGGGGTTGGAAGCGTGGTTATTATGCCAAATACAAAACCACCACTTGATAGATATGATATTTTAAAAAATGTTATTGATGAGTCAAAAAAATATCCATTAAATTTTTTATTCACATCTACTATAACAGAAAAAAGAGAAGGTAAAAAAATAAATGATTTTAAAAGTGTAGCTGATCTTGTAGTTGGTTTTTCTGATGATGGAAACTGGGTTTCTGATGAAAGTATAATGAAAGAGGCATTAGAAAAAGCAAGATTTTATGGTAAAAAAATTTTTTCGCATTCACAAATGCAAGGAGATTTTAAAGATCCAAAAACAGAATATCTTGCTGTAAAAAGAGATATTGAACTTGCAAAAAATTCTGCTATACATTTTCAACATATAACACTTAAAAAATCTCTTGAGCTTATAAAAGAGGCAAAGAAAATAAATCCTTATATAACCTGTGAGACATGTCCACATTATTTTTGGTTTACCTCAGATGATGAGAATAATGATCCAGATTTTAAGATGAACCCACCGCTTAGAAGTAAAATAGATAGAGATTTTATTATTGAGGCAATAGATAATGATATTATAGATGTTATTGCAACAGATCATGCACCGCATACAGAGAAATCAAAATCTGTTGGTTTTAATAATGCACCTTATGGTGTTATTGGGCTTGAGACACTTCTTTCTGCAACAATTACAAAACTTGTTATTGAGAAAAAAATGAATATATCAAAAGTTATAAAAAAGATGAGTTCTCTTTGTGCTTTGATATGTCAGATAAAAGATAGAGGAAGTATAACTAAAAATTATTACGCTGATATAATAATATTTGACATTAATAAAAAATGGAAGGTTGAAAAAAATGGTTTCTTTTCAAAATCATCAAACTCACCTTTTAAAGGAAAAGAATTAAATGGAGTTGTTTTAAAGACAATAATAAATGGTAAGATTGTATATGACGATGGTAGATTTTTTATATAAAAAATTATTTCAAAAGATTTTATTTAAAATGGATCCAGAGGATGCTCATAATATAGCAATCTTTTTTTTAAAAATTTTTTCACAGATAAACTTAGATTTATCACCAAAAAAATCAAAACCTTTTGAATTTATGGGAATTAGGTTTAAAAATCAGATAGGTATTGCTGCTGGGTTTGATAAAAATGCTGAAGTATTTAGAGCACTTGGGAATTTGGGATTTGGTTTTGTTGAGGTTGGAAGTGTTACATTAAGACCGCAAAAAGGAAATTCAAAGCCAAGGGTTTTTAGGATTATAAATGAAAAATCCATTATAAATCATTTTGGACTTAATAATTATGGCGCATATGAGGTCTTAAAAAATATTGAAAAAGTGAATAAAAGAAATCTTGTTCTTGGAATAAATATTGCAAAAAATAATGATGTTGATTTTAATGATGCACATAAAAATATTGCTGATTGCTATAAGATATTAAAAGATGTTGGAGATTTTTTTGTTATAAATATAAGTTGCCCAAATGTTGGTATGTTTGAAGAAGATATTTCTAATTACATAAGAAAGATTATTGAAGAGGTTAAAGGTATATCTGATAAAAAACCACTTTTTATTAAAATCTCACCAGATCTATCTGATTGTGATATAAAAAATATTGTTGATGTTTGTGTTAATATGAAATGTGGCATTGTAGCCGCAAATACATCAAAAAGAAGGGATATAATTAAGGATGAGAAATTTAAAAAAATAGAGGGTGGGGCAAGTGGTATTTGCTTAAGAGATCTTTCTTTGAGTATTCTTAAAAAAATAAGGTCCTATTCATCTGATATTCCAGTTATCTCTGTTGGCGGTATATTTGATAAAAATGATATAGAGGAGAGAAGAAAACTTGGGGTTTTTCTTTTTGAGATATACACTTCATTTATTTATGAGGGTCCTGGAATAATTGAAAAACTCTTAATTGATTAAATTTGATATAATAAGGTAGTAAGAGTTTATGAGTATTGATAGGAAAAAATTGATTTATTTATTATCTATTGTTATTGCAGTTATTGTTGGTCTTGTTTATTATTATCTTGATACAAAATATTTTAAAAGGTCAGTTGAGATACCAAAAAGAGAAGTTGATTATGCACTTGAGGCAAAACTTAAAGCACAGCAATCAATTGATAGTATGAAGACAATGTATCCAATGAAAGAGATAGATAAATCAAAGATTAGAGTTTTTGAGACCCAAGCGATAAAATTAGTTAAGGATAGTAGATTTCAAGAGGTCTCAGAAAAGCCAGTAGATCCATTTACTCAACTTGCAGAGATGGCAAAATCAAAAAAGAAGGTTTATGTAAATTTATCTGAGAAGGACCTTGATAAAAAAATAAATCTTTATGATAAAATCGATAAATCAGAAAAAATAAAAACTGTTAATGTTCCACCTATGGGTGAGAATTATGGATCAAGTATAACACCTGTATATGCACCGTGCAAGTGGCAGGTTTTTAAATCATCATCTTCTTGGGCAAGTTTTATAGAGCATCATATGGTTAGAGAAAAACCTGAGGTTGATTTTTCAAAAAATTATTTGCTTACAATAGTTTCTGATTCTGAACTTCCGCCAGGTATATTTAAGATTGATTCATATGAACTTTTTGGTGATGTATTAAGGATTAAGTATAGAGTTGATATCTTTGAACTTGCTGAAGAAAATAAAAATGCAAAAAGAAATTTCTATAGCATTATAAAAATACCTAAAAACTATAAATCCATTGAACTTATACAGATACAGTAAGTGAGTGAATAAGGTTTTAATTTTTATATTTTAAAAAAGTATAGAAAGTATGTAAAAAATATTTTTATGACAATGAAGGATTATCAGCAATTCAAAAAAGTCCAATATGTTATGTACGTCTACAGTTTATATGCTATTCCCCTAAAATAGTATAATATTATCTATGGTAAAGAAAAAGGGTAAAACAGTTTATTTTTTATACAAAAACCAGGAAAATATTTGTTCATAAGCAAACAAAAAATTATTATAGTTTTCAGGGGGATAAGTATGCAATATTTGAATAGGGTGTTTTATAAAGACTCGAGGGATATGAAAGAGGTACCGGACGGAGTAGTGGATCTGATCATAACAAGTCCTCCGTATTTTAATATAAAGGATTATTCAAAAGATGGTTGGCAAAAAAATCAACATTCAGAAAAAATACCAGGACAAATTGGAGATATTAATGATTATGAAACTTATATTGAGGAATTACTTAAAGTTTGGAAGGAGTGTGAACGTGTACTTAAACCAAATGGGAAATTAATCATCAATGCTCCACTTATGCCAATGTTGAAGCGAGAATTAAATACCCACCATAACAGACATATTTTTGATATAGCAGCAGATATTCAACACTCCATATTGAAAAATATTAAAAATATGTTTTTATATGATATTTATATATGGAATAGGACTAACTGGAGTAAAAGGTTGATGTTTGGAAGTTATCCTTACCCACGAAATTTTTATGCACAAAACACAATAGAGTTTATAACTGTATATGTTAAGGAAGGAACACCTGACAATAACATTCCTAAAGAAATCAAAGAAAAAAGTAAACTCACAGAGAAAGAATGGTTAGAATATACTAAACAAATATGGAATATTCCAATACCAAGTAAGAATGATATTGCTTTTGGAAAACACCCCGCTATTATGCCGGAAGAAATTGTTAGGAGGTGTGTTAAATTATTTACATATATTGGCGATATTGTTTTAGATCCATTTGCTGGGAGTGGGACAACTTTGAAAGTTGCAAAAGAACTAGGAAGACATTTTATAGGTTATGAAATTTGTAAAGCTTATAAAGAAGTAATAGATAAGAAACTTGCTCAAATTACTTTTGAGGAATTTTGGTATGCAAAAACTTACGATAAACAAATTATACGTGATGGATTGTTTTGAATTTTTACAATTATTACCGGATGAATTTGTAGATTTAATAGTTATTGACCCCCCTTATAATATGAACAAAGATAAATGGGATAAATTTAATTCAAATGAAGATTTTTTTAAATTTACATACTCTTATCTAGATATGTTAGTCCCGAAAATGAAAATTACTGGAAGTTTTTATATTTTTAATTCTCCGTTTAATTGTGCATTTATCTTGAAATATCTTCTAGATAAAGGGTTAATTTTTCAAAATTGGATAACATGGGACAAAAGGGATGGTTTATCTGCTGCTAGACGGAAATATACAAATGCGCAAGAAACAATATTATTCTTTACAAAGTCTCATAACTACACATTTAACGTAGATGATATCAGAATTCCTTATGAATCTGTTGAGAGAATAGAACACGCTAAAAAAAAGGGTATAATTAAAAATGGTAAAAGGTGGTTCCCTAATCCGAAAGGTAAACTTTGTACAGACGTCTGGCATTTTTCAAGTGAAAGGCACAAAAATAAAATAAATGGCAAAACCCCTAAATTACCCCACGTAACACCTAAACCTCTTGATTTAATTGAGAGAATAATTAAAGCAAGTAGTAATCCCGGAGATTTAGTATTGGATTGTTTTGTTGGTATAGGCACAACTGCTATTGCTGCGAAAAAGTTAGGACGAAACTTTATTGGTTGCGATATTAATCTTGAATACATTAAAATTGCTAATCGAAGGCTAAGAATGATAAAAAAATGAATAACAAATTTTTTGATTATTTAAAACAACGTATTAAAAGACCTGACTATAGAGGTTATCATCTTTCTCAACATAATAGATTACCTTTTGAAAAAATTTGTTATTTGTTAGAAACAATCTATAATAACATCAAAGATAAAAAAATTAAAATTCACGTTGGTGACTGGAAGGGAATTAAGCAAAACTGTAGTGAATATTACAAAATAATTGATGAGATTAACAAAAGTAAGGATTTCTCTTGTACTGTTAATTCTTTGAAAAAGAATATATTTCCCGATTTAGCCGTAATGGGATTTTTAGATAGATTTGATAAAAATAATACATTAGTATTGGGAGACAAAAGAAGTGAAATCTATTACGTTAAATTGAGTGATTTAGCAGTGAGTTTTGCAAACGAAAAAAGTTTATTAAAAAAGTATAAAATTTATATCAATGCAGTAGAAAAATTAGTTGAGCCAATTTTGGAAGAACTATTTATGATACTATTTAAAGAATTTGACTCTGTTAATATTTATGAATACACATTTATATTATCTGATCCAAACTTAACTACAGACCAAAAAATAGATCTTATCAAAGAATATAGAAGATTAAAAAAAATACAACAAACAAGTCTAATTTCTCATATAGAGAAAAAATTTCAAGAGATCAACAAAAGAGCAAAAAATAAGACAGAAAAACGAGATTTTATGAATTGGTATAATGAGTCATTACAAGTTTTCAATCTACTGAATCAGACGATTTATTTTAAAACCTTTAAAAAGACAATTTTAATGTTAAGTATCTCACAAGAAATTTTAGAATTTGTAGCATCAAGAAGTCAAAAAGAAAAAGAATTATATTTTGAATATCACAATGTACCTAAAAAAGATGGTTATCAATTACACCATATTTATCCAATTTCTTATGCTACATCAAGAAAAGAATTAGAATTAATTGATAATCACAAAAACCTTATATATATTTCTGATAAAATTCATTCTAAAATACCGCGAAATAATACTTTCGTAAAAATAGAATGGATAAAGAATAAATTGTTCTTAGTAGACCCCGTAAGTAAAGAAAGAATAGATATTACTAATGATTGCTTATTAAACAGAACAAAAATTTCTGAAATCTTAGAGTACAATAATAAGTTAATTGAAACTTTACAATAAAAAGCAAGATAGAGTTTTTGTTATTTATGGAAATTAGATTAATGCTGATTAAACGGTATCAAAAAGTGTAACTTTATTTAAACCTCTTTGTTTTGATTGATGAATTGTATTTGATAGGATTTTGAAAAATCGTATTCCTAGTCAAGATGAATTGGGTTTAGTTTATGAAGTTATCAACAACTCAAAAAATTCCAATATGTTATAAACGCTTACACCTTATTATTCATTTTATTGTGATATAATATTAAGTAGGTTTAGGTTTGTGTAGGGGTTATGGAGTTAATTACTGAGAAAAAGTTGAAGTTTCCATCTATAAGTGTTATACACTCATCTGCTGGCTCTGGAAAAACACATCAACTTGTAGAAAGATATATAGATTTTATACTTTTGGGAAATAAAAATACTGATTTTTCAAATATTGTAGCAATAACATTTACTGAAAATGCAAGTAAAGAAATGAGGGAAAGGATAATCTTAAAACTTAAAAGTTTAGCAAATAACAATGATAAAAACGATGAATTTTCAAAAAAAGCATTATCTATCATAGATGAGATACTTGATAAATATTATTATTTTAATGTAAGAACAATTGATTCTTTTGTTTTAAGCATATTTAGAGCAAAGGCAATTGACCTTAATTTTAAAACTGATTTTGAAGTAGTTTTTAATTATAAAGAAGTACTTAATGAGGCATTTCCAAGGTTTTTAAGTAAAGTTGAGGATGATAAGAAACTTTATATGGAATTTGAAAATGTAGTTGATTTTTTAAATTCAACATCAAGGGATTTTTTCTTAAATCCATTTCCAAAAATTGAAGAGATATTTTTATATTTTCTTTTAAATGAGGATAAGTATCTTCTTGATATAAAACCTTTTGAAGAAAAAAATGTTTCTGAAAAAGAAAAAATAGAAAAGAAAATTATTAAACTTGTTGGTGAGGTTATTAAGAAAACTTCTGGTAGAGGAGTTTATGTTGATATTTTAAAAGGTTATGATTCAGGAAATGTTTATGATATAGCTTCAACCGTTGTTGAAAAAGAATCTGTTTTTGTTAGAGGAAATATTCCAGAGGGGTTTGAAAAAATAAGCAATGAGATAATAAAACTTTCATATAAATGGCTTATTTATGAGATGATTGTTTTTTATCAGCCATATGTAGAGTTTTATGAAAAATTTAGGAATTTTTTTGATGATTATCTTAAAAAATCCCAAAAAATTGTTCTTTCAAGAACAGCAAAAGATGTTTATAATGATCTTTTGAAAAACAAAAGCGTTGTTGATATTTATTTAAAGCTTTCTTCTTTTATGAAACATTTTTTAATAGATGAGTTTCAAGATACATCTTTAGGTCAGTGGAGTGTGATAAAACCTTTTGTAGAAGAGGTGATATCATCTGATGGAAGTGGATTTTTTATAGGTGATATAAAACAAGCTATATATATGTTTAGAAATGCTGATTATAGAATAATGTTTGAGTTTTTAAATAAGACATCTACCAATTCATATATAAATACTAAGTCAATTGGAAGTATTGATGTCTATGATATAAAAAAGAATTATAGAACAGATAAAAAAATTCTTGAGTATGTTGATAGTATTTTTTCTTCAAATATTTTTAAAGAGTATCTTAAGAATTATCTTCCTGAAAAACTATCTTTGCTTTATCAGATAAAACATATTCCGAATTCTAAAAATGATGGGTATTATAGAACAATTTTAATTTCAAAAACTGATAATTTTGAAGATGAAATAAAAGAAAAGATTTTAGAAATTATGAAAGATGTAATTAAAAGATATCCATACTCATCTGTTGCAGTTCTTACTTATAAAAATGAGCAGGTTGAAAAAATATCATCTTGGATAAGTGAGATTGCCCCTGTTGCATCATATAGTTCATTGGATGTTAGAAAAAATTTAGTGGTTTCTTCTATAATATCGTTTTTGAAGTTTCTTGATAGTGGTAATTATTTTTCATTTTTTGAGTTTATAAACTCTGATGTTTTTAAGAAAAAATATGGAGATTTTTATAAAAATATTTTAGAGATTTATTTTAATTTGAGGGATAAAAAAGAGAGAAAATATATTTTTGAAAAAGAGTTAGAAAAATTATATCCCCAGTTTTATAAAGAACTTATTTTGCAGTTTAAAAATGACTCTTTGGTTTTAAATGTTTATGAACTTCTAATAAAGATATATAGATTTTTTGAGGTTTATAAAAACTTTCCAGAGTTTTCTTTATTTTTATTAAAATTTGCAGAGATAATATATGGGTTTTCAATTGAAAATTACTCATTAAATAAAACGATTAAAATGCTTAATAGTGATGATGATGAGAGTTTTTCAATAGAACTTTCGCCATCGGTTGATTCTATTAAGGTTATGACTTTTCATAAGGCAAAGGGTCTTGGATTTGATGTTGTTATAAATGTTTTCTGGGAAGGGAAAAGTGGTTATGATGAGGGGATGCATTTTGTTCCAGCAGAAAATTTATATGTTTTAAAAATAAATAAGTCCCACTCAAAAGCACTTGAAAAATCTGATTATAAAAATATTCTTGATGGTTATGAGAGCGTTAAATTTGATGAGGCGATATCAAAGATAAATCTTTTTTATGTTGCAATGACAAGAGCAAAGAAAGAGTTATATAACATTGTATATATAAAATTAAAGGATAGCATACTTAAAGTTTTTGAAGATGAGGATATAGAAAAAGAGGGTGGCAGAAAATATGAAGAAAGTATATCTAAAAAGAAGGATTTATATCTTGATATAGATTTTGCACCACTTCCTGTATCATATCCGTTTGTAAAAGAGCCAGATACTGATGATGAGATAAAAATTAAAGGAAGAGTTATTCATAGTGTTCTTTCAATGGTAAAAAAATCATCTGATTTTAAAGATATTTCTTTACTTATTAAAAAATCATTTTTAATGGAACAAGTTTCATATAATGATGATATTTTTAATGAGATTTATAAAATAATTTCTGAGGTTTTAAAAGATAAAAACTTTATTTCATTTTTTGAAGGAGATATAAAAGATGTCTTAAATGAAAGCGAAATAATTTCAGATGATGGAAAGGTTTTTAGACCTGATAGGGTTGTAATTAGGAAAAAAAGTATTGATATTGTTGATTTTAAAAGTAGTGTTTTTGATGAGAAACATTTAAAACAGGTTAAAGATTATATTAAGGAGTTTTTAGGAATGTATCCTGATAAAGAAATCTATGGATATCTTTATTATGTAAATGAGAAAAAATGTATAAGAGTTTATGAAAAAGATTGAAATAATAAATGATGATATAATTGAAAAAACAGCAATTAAAATAACTGAAAATGGTGATATAACAAGAAAGATAGTTGTTTTTCCAAATATAAGGGCAGGGTATTATCTTAGAAAAAAAATTCTTGAAAAAAATAAAAAAACATCGCTTCTCCCAAAGATATACTCAATTGATGATTTTGTAAAAGAAAGATTAATTCTAAATATTGATTTTGAGTTTATTGATAGCGTTGAGATGTTATTTTTGTTATATAGAAATTTTAGAGATGATGTTTCAAAACTTTTTTCAAAAAAACTTACGACTGATGAGTTTTTTGATTATGCAAAAATTATTATAAATGATTTTGAAGAACTTAGGATAAATGCTATTAAGAAAGAAGATATAAGGCCTTATGATTTTTTAATAAGAGATGAGATAGTTTTAAAAGATGAAGATAAAAAAATATTTGATAGATATAATATTTTTTCAGATTTATATAGCAATTTTTATGATTTTCTATACTCAGAGAAAAAATTTTCAAGAAGTATGATATATGAAAAATACTTTGAAGTTGATGATGATTTAAAAGATTTTAATGAAATTATTCTTGCTGGTTTTTTTGCATTAACTGAGGTTGAGAAAAGGATTTTTAAAAAAGTTTATGAAAATAAAAAATCATATTTTTTATTTTTTGCTCATCCACTTTTAAAAGAAAAGATTTCTTTTCTTGGTTTTAATTTGGATTTTGAAGATGATATATATGAAGGATTTAGAGAAAAAAATATTGAGGTTCTTGGAGTTTTAAATAAACATCATCAAGTGTTTTCATTAAAGAAAAAATTAAAAGAGATTGGGGATTTTGATAATACGGCTATAATTATTCCAGATACATCTGATATAATAATTCTTCTTGAAAATTTTTTAGGAGATGTAGATAAGTTTAATATATCAGGTGGGTTTTCAATAAAATACTCACCACTTTTTTCAATAATAAATGACGTTAGAGAGATTTTTAAAAACTCAGTTGTAAAAAACTCTAAGCGGTATTTCAATGTAGAATCTTTTTATAAGTTTATTTCAAACAATTACTTAAAAAAAATTGTTCCACCTGATTTTAATAAAAAAATAGAAGATAAAACTGAGTTATATTTTGATATATCTATTGTTAAAGAAATAGGAACTCTTGGAGATATAATTATTAGATTTAATGAGGTTAGAGATTTAAATGAGTTTATTTTAGTTTTTAAGGATTTTATAAATTTTATTTACGAACAAACAAATCTTAAATTTCATCCATACTGGAGGTTTATGTTTGATGAGGTTAAGGAGACACTTGATCTACATTTGAAAAAAAATTTTACTGATATAAATTTCAATGAAACATATACTTATTTTGATTTTGTTTTAGAAATTCTTTCAAAAATAAATCTTTCTTTTATATCAAGTCCAGTTGAAGGTGTTCAGTGTATTGGTTTTCTTGAAGCAAGAAACTTAAAGTTTAAAAACATTATTTTACTTGATGCAAATAATGGTGTTTTCCCACCACTTCCGGGTCCAAACAGTTTTATTTCAGATTATATAAAGAAATCTTTAAAAATCCCAGATATGAGAACAACAAATGATATATATAGGTATTATCTTGAAAGTTTAATTTATCAAGCAGAGAATGTTTTTATATATCATATTGATACTAATCAAACTGTAAAAAGTCCTATTGTTGAAAAAATAATATGGGAGATGGAAAAAAGAAAATTTCAAATCAAAAACTCTCCAGATCTACTGCCACAGATTTCTTTTAAAACATCAAAAGCCAAAGAAATCAAAAAAGATGAAAGAATTAAGGAAATCATTAAAAATATTGATTACTCTTATACTGCATTTTCAACATATGCTATTTGTGAGATTATGTTTTACTATGAGTATGTTGTTGGTGTAAGTGTTGATGATGAGAGTTATAAAAGATTTGAAGGAATAGATATTCATAAATCTATAAATGAGTTTTTAAAGAATTTTAAAGATAAAAAGATAAATTCTATTGATAAAGATAAAGTTGATAAATTAATTGATAAAGCAGTTAAAAGTGTCTTTGGTAATAAAAATGATATTGAGACAAGTGTTATTAAAAAACAAATAAAAAAACGCCTTTTAGATCTTTATAATTTTTTGGTAGATAAAAAGAAAGATAGTATTCTTCTTGAGACAGAAAAAGAAGGGGAAACATATTTTAAAGTTGGTGAAAATAAATTTAGAGTAGTTGCAAGAAGTGATTGTATTTTTAAGAATAGTGATAAAATTGAAATAGTGGATTTTAAGATGTCTAGTGATATAGATAGACATCTTCCAAAAATTAAAAATATTTCTGATTATAAAAAAATTGGCTCACTTCAACTTCCTTTATATATTGAGATTTTTTCAAATTATTATGATGGAGTTTTTAATGCTTCTATAATTACACTTGGAAGCAAATTCATTCAAGAAAAGTTTTTATACAATGGAGATGATAATGTATCTCAAAAAGAATTTAAGGAACTTATCTTAAAAATGCTTTCTGATATTTATGAGAAAGATTTTTTTGAACCACCAGAAAATCAAAAAAACTGCACAGAATGTCCTTATAAAAACTTATGTTTTGGAAGTTAATTTAAAACTTTCACTTGTAATACAACTTTTCCTTTTATTCTTCCTCTTATTTCAACAACATATATTGAGTATTTACCTATCTGAATTTTATCTCCTGCAACTACATCAAGGTTTTTTTCTCTGGCTTTTCTTCGCTGATAAATAGCGAAAGCCTTGCTACAAGAGTATTTTTTAACTTCCCACTATCAGATTTATTATCCAGTTTGTCTATTCTTATAACTCCAATTTTGAGTTTCCCAATATTAGCAACAGTTCCTTGTTGGATTTCAATTATTTTCTCCTAATTTAAGGTATTTGTTTTATTTTCTTTTATGTTTACTTTATCTGCTGGATAAATTAATTTATTGTCTTCTGTTATTATAAAAGTACCTTTTCCAGGTATACAACCTGGCGAAAAAATTTCAAATCCATACTTAACATTTTTTTCTAATTTTTTAGCCCTTACTTCTGTGAAAAATTCTTTTCTTTCTTCACCATATTTTATTTTATCTAACTCAATAGATTTATTAGCAGTAGATTGTTTTATCGACCATACATCTAAATCTAATCCATTAAAATTAAAACAATTTATTTTTTTATTATTTATCTCTATTTCTGATTTTCCTAATTTTCTACATTTTTGAATTTCAGGTTTAATCTTTTCAAATTCATCATATAGAAATACTCTTATTCCAATAATTTCCTGTGGTTTATTGAATACGAAATATAGTTCATTATTTATTAATACTAATTTATCAATCCTACAAATTTTTGACCAGGAATGGGAATAGTAAGGAAAAACAAAAATCAAAATAAACCCTAAGATAATCTTATTCCATTTTATTATTTTCATATTTTATCCTCCTTTTTATACAATCCCTCTTTATTTAATATTTCTTTAATAATCTTTATCTTTTCCGGAGTAAAAGTATTTCCATTTCTTCCCTCTTTTTCACCCATTAAATAACGAAAATAATCCCCAACCATAACAGCTTGTTGTTCAACACCATAATCAGAAAAATTTTTGTCAGCGGATAAATCTTTATCATAATTATATGCATCTTTGCCTTTTGTTATCTGCTCCAATACAGATTTAAGAGCATAACCCCAGCCAGATTTTTGATAAGGATGGGTTGTGTTTCATTTAAATATTTGAACTCAAGACAATATTTTTCCTCTCCCCACATAATCTTTTCTTGATTATCATCAGGGCTTAAACTCCCAGAAAATAAAATGATGCTAAGTGTAAGCATTACTAAAAAAACTTTGTTTTCATATAATTATCCAAAATCACAAATTTTCATTATAAAACAGCTTTAAAAGCCGTTTATAATGCCTTAATTATGTTATAGCAGATTATTACAAAAAATCAAGGGGTTGAGGAAATTGAATTTCTAACATTAAAAAATATGGTAATATTATTATTATGAACGAGATAAAAACTATTGAGAATATAGATACACCTTTAATGAATCAATATAAATCCGTAAAATCGCAGTACAAAGACGCGATATTATTTTTTCGTCTTGGTGATTTTTATGAGATGTTTGATGATGATGCAAAAATAGCATCAAGAATCTTGGGGCTTTATCTGACAAAAAGACAAGGCGTTTTAATGTGTGGGGTTCCTTATCATTCTGCAATGAGTTATATATCAAAACTAATAAACAATGGATATAAGGTTGCAATATGTGAGCAAGTTGGTGAAGAGGATAAAAAAACAAAACTATTTAAAAGAAAGGTTATAAGGGTTATTACACCAGGAACTGTTGTTGAAGAGGAACTTTTAAACTCAAAATCATCCAATTATCTTTGTGCTGTTGTTATGGATATAGTTGGATGGGGAGTTTCTTGGATTGATGTATCAACTACAGAGTTTTTTTCTATAAATAAACTTGATGATAAGAATTTGAGTCACTTTTTTTCTCTTATTTCAAGAATATCTCCAAGAGAAATAATATGTGATAAAAAAACATTTGAGTATTTTAAAAATAATCATATAGATATCTTTTCAAATATAACAGTATCAGAAATCACTGAGACGGATTTTCCTTTTAAAGATGATGTAGTTTGGAAAAACAATAATCTTGCATATAAAAGTGTTTGTTTGTGTCTTTCATATTTAAAATCGCTTGAGACCGATATAAAAAATCTAAAACCTATTTATTATGATGATAATATAACGCTTAAACTTGATGATGTTGCTATAAAAACACTTGAACTTGTATCAAGCGATTATGAAGGTGGGTATTCGCTTTTTGATGTTATTGATGGTTCAAAAACAGCAATGGGATCCCGACTTGTTAGAAAATGGATTTTAAATCCTTTGAATGATATTTATCTTATAAACAAAAGAATTGATGGAGTTGATTTTCTATATAGAAACGATGAGATTAGAGAAAAAATTTCAAATCTTGTTTCAAAGATTCCTGATATTGAAAGAATATGTGGAAGGATTATAAACTTAAGTATAAATCCGCAGGACCTTATTTCTTTGAAAAATTCAATAAAATGGATGGATGAACTTTTAGAAATACTTTTAGATGATGAGGTTAAAAAATATTTTGGTGATGTTCTTATAAAACTTAACTCGCTTGAAAAATTAAAAAAACTATATCTACTTATAGATAAATCAATAGATGAAAACTCATCGCTTAAAGTTGGTGAAGGAAATCTTTTTAAAAAGGGTTATAACCATGAGTATGATGAGATTAAAAATCTAATAGAAAACTCGCAAAGCATTATCAGTGATATAGAGAAAAATGAAAGAGAAAGAACGCAGGTTCCATCGCTTAAGATTGGATATAACAATAATTTTGGCTATTATATAGAGGTTACAAAAACACATTTATCCAAAGTTCCATCAAATTATATAAGAAAACAAACACTTGTATCATCAGAGAGGTTTATTACACCTGAACTTAAAAGTATAGAAGAGAAAATTCTTGGCGCAACTGAAAAGATACAGAAACTTGAATCATATCTTTTTGGAGAACTAAAAAAAGAAGTTCTTTTATATCTTGAGGAAATAAATATCTACTCTGGGCTTATTGCATATATTGATGCTTTATGTGGATTTGCAACTATTTCAAAGAAAAATAATTATGTAAAACCAGAGATTGTAAAGGAAAATGTTTTGATACTTGAAGGGGCAAGACATCCTGTTGTTGAGAAGTATCTTGCATATAGTAATTTTGTTCCAAATGATTTAACATTTGACAAAGAGACAAGAACAATAATTCTTACAGGACCAAATATGAGTGGAAAGAGTGTTTATTTAAGACAAACTGCGCTTATAGTTATAATGGCTCAGATAGGATGTTTTGTTCCTTGTGATAAAGCAAAAATTGGGCTTGTTGATAGAATAATGACAAGGATAGGTGCTCATGATAGACTTGTTAGAGGCGAGTCAACTTTTATGGTTGAGATGAAAGAGACAGCAAATATTCTTAAACTTGCAACTGACAGATCCTTAATACTTCTTGATGAGATTGGAAGAGGAACATCAACATTTGATGGAATATCAATTGCTTATGCTGTTTGTGAGTATATTCATAAAAAAATAAAAGCAAAGGTTCTTTTTGCAACACATTTTTTTGAAATAACAGAGCTTGGTGAAAAATATGAAGGAATAGAAAATTATAATATTGCGGTAAAAGAGTGGATTAATAATGAAGGAAAAGTTGAGATAGCATTTCTACATAAGGTTGTAAAAGGTCCTTGTGATAGATCTTATGGAATACATGTTGCAGAGATTGCAGGACTTCCAGATGAGTGTATTAAAAGAGCAAGAGATATACTTTTAGAGCTTGAAAAGAGAAATGTTGATAAAAAATTTGAAACAAATATGCTTCCTTTCCCAGATGATAATCCAGTAATTGAAAGGTTAAAGATGATTGATACCAATAATATAACACCAATTCAGGCATTAAATATTTTAAATGAACTTAAAAAACTCTGTTAAAATTGATATAATAGAATATTATGGCATACAAATGTAAAATATGTGGAAAAGGACCTAAAAGTGGTAGAAGTTATAGTCATTCAAATAAATCATCTTTGAGAAAATTTAGACCAAATCTTCAGAAGCAAAAAATTATTCTTGATGGGAAAGTGACAACTTGCTATGTTTGTACAACTTGCATAAAGAGCAATAGAATAGTAAAAGCTGTTTGATGGCTGTAACCTTCTACCCTTGATTTTTAGTGAAAATCCTGCTATAACATAAATAATCCGTTATAAACGGCAGTTAGCCGTTTTATAAGGGAAAGTTTATGTTTTTGGGGGGTTTATGGAAAGTAATAAACCTCAATTTGATAAAGAAGAGAGAAAAGGAGTAATTTATGCATTTGAAAATTTTTCGTTTAAAAAAGTATTTAGGTATAATCTGTTGATTTTAGTAGTTTTTCTTTTTATTATAGGTATTGTTTCTGTTTTTGTGTTATCAGACGAAGCATATAAACTTGTTGGCGGGAATAGGTATAATGAGTTAGTAAGAGATAGTGGTAAGAATATAAAATTTTCAGTTTTTGAGAAGATAAAATATCTTTTTTCAGATGAGGAAACAAAAGAAAAGATGATAGCAGAGAAACTTGGTGGAAAGGGTATTGATAAAGAAGGTGATTTTGATAACGAGAAAGATGTTTTAGAAGGGAAAAGTGGAGTTGGTGGTCAAGATGATAGTTATAATGGGGGTGATAGAGGATATTTAGCAGGTGGTGGAGAGATGCCATATAGACCAAGGGGTAGTATGAATGCAAGTTTGAATAGTCCTAATACATATTTATATGGTGGCGCATCAAACACATCAGCATCTATAAGTTCATCAGAAAGTGGTGTTTCAAGTGTATCGAGATTTAAAGGGGTTGGTAGTGGTGTTGCAAAAATTAAAAATATGGATACTAAATATTCATTTTCAAAGCCAGTAGGAAAGAATTCTAATTCTGCTCTTGATATGCTTAAGAGTACTTACAAGACAACACTTTATGCAGCAAGGGATGCATCAAATGATACAGCAAGACACTGGACTGCAAAGGCATTTGATGGAGCAGCAAATATAAAATCTACAATACAGTACGATGAAAAACTTAGATCAAAACTTGATAAGATAAATCCAAACTCAATACCATCTTATTTAAAAGATGAGGGAATGGAGTCAAAGTATAACTCGCTAAAGCCGTCTGATGTTCCAAATCCTATAGCTAAAAAAGATGACAAGGCAAGTGAAACTTCTAAAGAAGAGGTAAAAAAAATGATAGAGGATATAGCAAGTGGAGTAATTCCAAAGGCAGCAAGCGGAAGTGGTTCGGATGAAAGTAATTCCGATTCTTTTTCAACACTTAGTCATCCTTCACGTGTAAATGAATTTATAAATAGCAATGGACTTGCTGAACTATATTCACACAGAGATGAGTATGGAAACTATACGGTATACAAGGGCAGTAAAGATGGTTATATATATCTCAAGGTAACTAATGACCGCTCAGGACCTAATGGTACAGGTCTGCCAGATAATAGTTTTCAGGTCTATGATCCTTCAACCAATCAAATAGCATATTGTGTTGTGCCAGGGCAGGGAATACTTATGCCTGGTGAGGGGGCATGTGCTGGTACTGATATGATATGGCAGTGGGATAAGGGATATGAACACTTTGCGAACTTGTATAGTAAGAGATAAGGAACCTGAATGGAAATGAGAAAAGAAATTTTTTTTGGGTTTGTTAAAATTTTTATAGTTATTATTCTTTTATTCTCTTGTTCAAAAAACAATGAAATAAGGGAGAAAGTAATAGAAATTTTTTTTAATCACAGTTATTACAATTTAAGTTATGATGAACTTGTAAGTATCACAAAAAAAGATGTATCAAGTCTTAGGAAAGTAGATAAAAATTTCAATATTATTAATTTAACGAGGGGTAGGGCTAAAACAAATAAACATATAGAAATAGGTAAGTTTTTCTATCCCTTTATTATAAAAAAAGATTTTAGTGATTACAAAATAATATATGTTTTTAAAAACTCAAAGGCGGAAAAAAAAGGACTTAGTACTTCGGTAATATATAAAATCAATAACATTGAGATTAATGATAAAACACAAAAGGATCTCGAATACCTTCTTGAAGCAAGTGATAGTGTGGATATAACATTTGAGAAAGATGGAAAACCTGTCAGTATGAAAGTTGAAAAAGAATCAATATTTTTTCCCTTTGTATTGGGTTTTTCACTAAAAGAGAATGTGAGATATATTCGTATTTTAGGTTTCTTTCAAAACTCAGATGTAAGTTTTAGAGATATTTTGGCAGAAAAACCACTAAATACAGTTGTGTTTGATTTGAGAGACTTAAAAATGGGAGATTATAAAGAAGCGGCAAAAATTGCTGGTTTTTTTGTAAGTAAAAACAATGTCATTTATCATATTAAATCATCAAAAAAGATATATAATACAACCTTTACTTCTAATGATGGTTCTTTTAGTAAAGTAAAAATTATAATACTGGTCAATCGTAAAACATCTTTTTTAGGAGAAATTTTGGCAGCAAGTTTAAAGGAAAATAATAATGCAATTATTATTGGAGAAAAAACTGCTGGTAACTTTTATTTAACAAAAGCATTTGACCTTCCTGATAAAAGATTTTGTATATTGAGCGTAGCAAAATTATATCTACCATCAAATAAGGAGATGGATTTTGTTAAGCCGGATCATTATTATGAAGATAATGAGGAAAAAAACATAGATAAACTAAATTATATAATTGATACAGATCCACTTTTCAATGAGATACTTAATCGGTATATATAATAAGTTCAAAGAAAGTTTTTCCCATTGATTTTTAGTAAAAATCCTGCTATAACATAAATAAGCCGTTATAAACGGCGGTTAGCCGTTTTAGAGACGGTAGTAATTTGTTTTTGAGGGGTGGGGGTTATGGAAATTAATAAATCTCAAATTGATAAGAAAGAAAAAAAAATTAAATATAATTTATGGATTTTAATAGTTTTTTTATGATAATTAGTATGCTCATATCAATATCTGTGTGTATATTGCTTAATAAATGTTTGCTAATTTTTTTAAAATTTATCTAATTTTATCTTCTTTCTAACTAACAATGTGCTTTCTCATTAAAATATTTAAAATTTTCTATTGCTTCCTTTCCATTCTTTACATTGTAAATCTTTCTTAAATCATTTCCACATTCTTCTTTATATCTTAAACCTACATAACTTAAAACATTTCCAATCTTATGTGCCCAGCATCTCTGTATCTTTGCATTTGGCCAGATGAAATTTATTGCGTTCTTTAATCCTCTATTTTCATCTATGACACATAACTCTATATTCTTGCCTTCAAGCCCTCTTTGATATAACTCGTTTATAAAACTAATCCACGAATTCTCACTCTTTCCATAACTTGCTATCTTATCCAAGTATCTTTTCTCTTCCCCCTTGATTTTTAGTAAAAATCCTGCTATAACATAAATAAGCCGTTATAAACGGCAGTGAGCCGTTTTATAAGGTGAAATTTGTTTTTTGGAGGGTTTATGGAAAGTAATAAACCTCAATTTGATAAAGAAGAGAGAAAAGGAGTAATTTATGCATTTGAAAATTTTTCGTTTAAAAAAGTATTTAGGTATAATCTGTTGATTTTAGTAGTTTTTCTTT
>Ga0308396_1000390_pt1 | contig 30203 bp, 27 predicted proteins | sample Hotspr2SamplePe2_FD_202359 | JGI IMG/M metagenome (GOLD analysis project Ga0308396, IMG submission 202359) | Hot spring phototrophic mat microbial communities from Mushroom Spring, Yellowstone National Park, Wyoming, United States - 20050930_Pe2 ... | reverse complement strand
GCGCTTTTTCCAGGGCGGGGATCTGCCGGGCGGTGAGCGCTACCTTGACCAGGTAGCCCCCGCCCAGGTTGAGCGGGTTCAGGTTGCGCCAGTACTGGGCCTCGCCCTCACCCTGCAGGACTTCGCCGCTTTTGCTCAAAAAGAGCTGGAGCCGTTCCAGCCGGGCCGGCAGGGCTTCGGGCAGGCCGCCCAGGCGCAGCACCAGGGTGGCGGGGGCCTCGAGGTCGAGGGCGTAGAGTTCGATGGGCGAACCCGCCAGCTTGTAGAGGGCTTCCAGGGCCGCTTCCAGCCCAGGAAAGGGGATCTGCAGGGTGGCGGTGGCTTTGGGCAAAGGAAAAACCTTGAAGGCCAGCTCGGTCAGGATGCCCAGCCGCCCCAGGCTGCCCGCCATCAGCTTGGGCAGGTCGAACCCGGCGGCATTCTTCACCACCTTGCCGCCCCCCCGCACCAGGTTGCCCTCGCCGTCCACGAACTGCACCCCCAGGATGAAGTCGCGCACCCCGCCAAAGCGCTGGCGCATGGGGCCAGAAAGCCCCGCCGCTACCGTGCCCCCCAGGGTGGCCCCCTGCTCGACCAGGGGGGGGTCGAAGGGCAGGTACTGCCCGTTCTGCGCGAGCAGTTGTTCCACCTCGCTCAGCCGGGTGCCGGCCCGGGCCACAAAAACGTACTCGCCCGGGTCGTACTCCAGCACCCCCGACAGGCCGCTCATCTCCAGCACGGCCTGGCCTTCGCGGGGTGTGGAGAGCGCTGGTTTGCTCCCGCCCCCCCGGGGCAGAACTCGAGGGTGGCTGCGCACGGCTTCCTGCACCTCGGCGGGGCTGGTGGGGTAGAGCGCATCAGCGGTCATGTGCTACTCCCGCGAGATGACCCCGGACTGCTCCAGGGGGTGGGGGCCGGAGTGCTTGAGCGCTGGGGCCTCGCCTCCAGGGAACATCTTGCCCCGGTTCGAGAGCTCGAGGGGGTCGAGGGCCCGGCGGATGCGCTGCATGGCCGCCAGGTCGGCCTCGGAGAACATCTCGGTCATATAGGCTTTTTTCTCCATGCCCACCCCGTGCTCGCCGGTGATGGAACCGCCCAGCGCCACGCACAGGCGCAGAATCTCCCCGGCCAGTTCCTCGGCCCGCTCGAACTCCCCCGCCACCCGCCCGTTGTACAGGATCAGGGGATGCAGGTTGCCGTCGCCCGCATGAAACACGTTGGCCACCCGCAGGCCATAGCGCTCCGAGAGCCGCTCGATCTCCTGTAGGGCCTGGCCCAGCTTAGAGCGGGGAACCACCCCATCCTGCACGATGTAGTCCGGTGAGAGCCGCCCCACCGCCGAGAAGGCGGCCTTGCGCCCTTTCCAGATCTTCATGCGCTCCTCCGCACTCTGGGCCACCCGCACCTCGTAGGCCCCCGACCCCCGGATGACCTCGTCCAAATGGCGGGCCTCGGCTTCGACCTGGGGAACTTCGCCCTCGAGCTCCACAATCAAGAGCGCGCGGGCCTCTTTAGGGTAGCCGGCCTGGACGGCGGCCTCGGCGGCTTCGATGGCCAGCGAGTCCATAATCTCCATCGCGCCAGGCAAAAGTCCTGAGGCCACCACCGCGGCCACCGCATCGCCGGCTTTGGCCAGCAAGTCGTAGGCCGCCAGCACGGTGTGGTAGGTCTCGGGCTTGGGCAACAGGCGCAGGGTGATCTCGGTGGCGATGCCCAGGAGCCCCTCGCTGCCCACAAACAACCCCAACCAGTCGGGGCCGATGTTTTCCGGGCTTTCGCTGCCCAACTCCACCGTCTCGCCGTCGGGCAGCACCACCCGGGCCGCCAGCACATGGTTGGAGGTCATGCCGTACTTGAGGCAGTGGGCCCCCCCGGAGTTGAAGGCCAGGTTGCCCCCGATGGTCGAGACCGGCTGGGAGGAGGGGTCGGGGGCGTAGTAGAGGCCGTAAGGCGCAGCGGCCTGGGAGACCTGGAGGTTGATATAACCCGGCTGCACCACCGCAATGCGCTCTTGGGGCTCGAGCCGCAGGAGCTTGTTCATGCGGTTGAGCCCGATCACCAAGCCGCCCTCGATGGGCAACGAGCCCCCCGAAAGGCTGGTGCCGGAGCCCCGGGCCACATAGGGTATCCGGTGTTTGACGCACCAGCGCACCGTCGCCACCACCTCGTCGTGGCTCTCGGGCAGCACCACCGCCAGGGGCCGGGCCCTGAAGGCCGTGAGGGCGTCGGACTCGTAGGGCGCCAGCTCACCCGGCTTGCAGAGCAGGCGGCTGGGCGGGAAGAGGCGTGTTAACTCTTGCAAATCCGGGTTCATGGATACCCCTCGGCTCCTGGCCCGCGCTGGCTCGAGCGGGTTGTGGGTATTTCTGGCTTCAGTTTTCACCGATGCCTCCTGGTGTGCTTTGAAACTAGCGTTGTTCTGGGGTTTTGTCAATGAAAGAGACTATTCTTCCTAAAAAGTGGCTTGCCTTAGCTGTCGGGCCGACCAAGACAGCCCTTGGCAGGTAATACTATGGTAGTTATGCGGTTGCAGCAATTTTTAGCCCGCGCTGGAGTTGCCAGCCGTCGCAAGGCGGAAGAGCTGATCCGTGCTGGCAGGGTGACCGTCAACCAGCAGGTTGCCACGATTGGCGCGGTTGTGCAGCCGGGCGATATCGTGCGGCTGGATGGCGAGCGGGTACACATGCCACAAAAGAACGTGGTTATTGCCCTACACAAGCCTCGGGGCTACACCACCACCCACAAGGATCAGCACGCTGAAAAGCTTGTTTATGAGCTGGTTCCCAAGCACCCCGGATTGCATGCGGTGGGCCGGCTGGACAAAGACACCGAAGGCTTGTTGCTACTAACCACCGACGGTCAGCTCACCCAGCGCCTTACCCATCCGCGTCACCAGGTGCCCAAGCTTTACCGGGCCTGGTGCAAGAACGGCAGGGTCAGCCAAGAAGCCTGCCGGCAGCTGGTGCAGGGGGTTCTGCTGGGGGATGGGTGGGCTAGGGCCCTCGCGGCCCGCCCGGCCAAAGGCGGGGTCAAGCTGGTTTTGGCTGAGGGGCGCAAACGCGAGGTACGCCGTATGCTGGCCAAACTGGGATATCCGGTGGAGCGCCTGCTGCGCTTGGCGGTGGGGCCCATCAAGCTGGGTGACCTCGAGGCCGGCGAGTGGCGCTACCTCGGCCCGGAGGAAATTGAACTGCTCCACGCCAGCGCTGCGCCCAAGACCCCCGCAGCCTCTGCCCATAAGAAATCCAAGGCGGATGTACGGACCGGTGGGAGTGGCGTAGAATCGAGCCGTGAGCGTCTTTCAGCCCGGAAACGGCAGGGTGCAAATCAGCGAGGCCCAGATCGCAAGGCGTATACGCGAGCTAGGCGAACAGATAAGGCATGATTACCAAGGCCAGGAGCCCCACTTGGTCTGCGTGCTCAACGGTGCCTTCGTCTTTATGGCCGACCTGGTGCGGGCCATTGACCTGCCGCTAACCATAGACTTCTTGGCAGTCTCGTCCTATGGCAACGCCCAGAAAACCAGCGGTGAGGTGGAGCTGCTAAAGGACCTGCACATGCCCATTGCGGGCCGCCAGGTGATCCTTGTGGAAGACATCGTGGATACCGGCATTACCATCAACTACCTGCTGCGTATGATGGAAGCCCGCCAACCTGCCTCGCTCAAAATTGCCGCCCTCCTTTCCAAGCCCTCCCGGCGTCAGGTGGAGGTGCCCATCCACTACTTAGGCTTTGAGATCGCCGATGCTTTCGTGTACGGTTACGGCCTCGATCGAGACCAGTTCGACCGCAACCTGCCCTTTATCACCTCGCAATAGGAGCGGTTTAAGGGGCTTTGGGAGCAGAAGTCGCTGCCGTCAAGCTGCTCTAAAGCCCTGTTAGGATAACACAGGTTATGAAGAGCTATCGCTACCTGGACGTCATCACAGCCATGTTCGTGGTAGTGCTGGTGGTCTCCAACATCGCCTCAACCAAAGTGGCGGTGCTGGGCCCCTTCACCTTTGATGGAGGCACGCTGTTGTTCCCGCTGGCCTACATTTTTGGGGACGTGCTCACCGAAGTCTACGGTTACAAGCGTTGTCGCCGGGTAATCTGGATCGGTTTCTTTTTGCTGCTGCTTTCCGCCCTCACCTTGGGTCTGGTAGGGGCCTTGCCCGCCCCTTCCGACGAATTCAGCCAGAAGTCCGCCGAGGCCTTTTCTACCCTCCTAGGGCTGGTCCCCCGCATCGTGCTGGCCAGCCTGGTGGCCTACTGGGTGGGGGAGTTTGCCAACAGCTACGTTCTGGCCCGGCTCAAAGTGGCCACCCAAGGGCGCTTTTTAGCCCTACGCACCATTACTTCTACCCTGGTGGGGCAAGGGATGGACACCGCCATCTTTCTTTTGGTGGCTTTTTACGGTATTTGGGACAACAACCTGCTATGGACGGTATTCGTCTCGAACTACATCTTCAAAGTGGGTGTTGAGGTGCTCCTGACCCCCGTTACCTATGGCGTGGTGGGCTTTTTGAAGCGTGCTGAAAACGAAGACTACTATGACCGCGATACCCGCTTCAACCCGTTTTCGTTTAGTTAGGGTCTAGCGCGATGTGGCTTTGTTGGAGGAATCTTCCGGCAGCCACTGGTTCTTTGTAAGATGCACCGCGGCGAATGGGGTCCCCGGGTTGTGGGGGTCGGTGGCTTACAAGGGAGATATTTTCTGAAAGTTGGGACGGCGCTTTTCGCGTAGCGAAAGCAGCCCTTCTTTAGCGTCGGGGCCTAAAAACCCCATGAACTCGAGGGCCAGCGAGGTGTCGAAGTTGGGCCCCATCATGCGCAACCAGTTGTTAAGGGCATATTTGGTAAAGCGAATGGCGGTGGGGGAGCCCTGGGTCAGCCGCTGTGCAATTCTGAGGGCTTCGTTGTAGACCTCACCGTCCTCCACGCACCTCGAGACCAGCCCAATGCGTTCGGCCTCCTCACCCGAGAGCGGCTCGTTCAACAGAAGGTAGTACTTGGCCTTGCTCAGCCCGCACAGCAAGGGCCAGATCATCACCGCATGGTCGCCTGCCGCTACCCCCAGCCGCACGTGCCCGTCCACGAGACGGGCGCTCCTCCCAGCTACGCTGATATCGGCCAGCAGCGCCACGGCCAGTCCAGCCCCCACCGCTGGCCCCTCGATCGCCGCTACGATGGGCTTAGAGCAGTTCACCACTCCGTATACCAGGTCGCGGGCCTCTTTCCAGACCCGCAGCAGGGCCTCATAGTCCCGGATCATCTCCGCGATCATCTCGAAGTCGCCGCCGCTGCTGAAAGTGCCCCCCTCGCCCCGCACCAGCACCGCCCCAATGCTTTCATCGGCATCTATATCGCGCCAGACATAGGCCAGTTCGCGGTGCATCTGACTATCGGCGGCATTGAGGCGCCCAGGATTGGAAAGAACCACCTCGAGCACACCTTCGCTGGGTTGTGAGAACTTCAAACGTTGATAGTGTTGTTGCCAGCCCATGCCAGCAGTTTACGCCCTAGGCCGACTACCCACTGGGGGTTGATTACAGGTACAATCCGCTGGCATGGCCCTATATGCCCTGAACAAACCACTGGGACGCACCTCGCACGACGTGGTGGACATGGTCCGCAAACTGTTGGGGATGCGGCGTGTGGGGCATACCGGCACCCTCGACCCCCTGGCGACAGGCGTTTTGATTCTGGCCACTGGTGCTTCGACCAAACTGGTGCCCTTTCTTTCCGCCGAAGAGAAAGAGTACCTCGCCTGGGTTTCCTTTGGCGTAACCACCGAGACTCTCGATGCCGAGGGGCCGATTGTGGGGACTTTGGCCCACTACCCGAGCCAGCGCACCATCGAAGCAGCCCTGCCGTGGTTTTTGCAGCTCACCGAACAGACCCCTCCGGCCTACTCGGCAGTAAAGGTGAGGGGCGTCAAGGCCTACGAAGCAGCCCGCAGGGGCCAGGCCCTTGAGCTAGCCCCCCGCCCGGTCAAGTACCACGAGCTGCGTCTGCTGGCCTACGACCCCAAGCCCATCCCGCATCGCATTGCTCCTTCGGCGACCGGCTGGCAGCTCTCCGAGCGGGGCCGCACAGTGGAGCTGCCTAGATCGCTGGGCGACTACCCCACCGCAGTGATCCGGCTGGTGGTGGGCCCCGGCACATACGTGCGCTCGTTTGCACGCGACCTGGGCCAGCAGCTGGGTACCCAGGCCTTCCTCGCCGGGCTGGTGCGCACCCGGGTGGGCAAGATCGGCCTCGAGCGGGCCCAGGAGATAGAAAACCTGGACCTGAACAAAACCATTGACGAGCTCGAGACCCTCTCCTGCCCTAGCGTGGAACTCACCCCAGCCGAGGCCAGGCGGGTTGCGGAAGGGGTGCCGCTGGCCATTCCAGCCAGGGGTCCGGTGGCCTTGTTGGGGCCCAAGCGGCGGCTGATTGCCATTGCCGAGGGAGACGGCTTCAAGCTACGCATTAAGCGGGTCTTCAAGGAGCAGTAGCGCGCAGATCTGATCCTGCTGTCTTCGGGCAGTGCGGCGAAGCTGGTGCTACAGGCTGGCCTGCAGCGGTTTTTACAGAAAGCCGCTCAGTCCAGTTCGAAGGTTTCTTTGATGATGGGCTGTGACAGCACCAGCGATGTGCGGGTGCTGCCGTAAAAGCCAAGCTGCTGAATGAGCTCCTGTAGCTGCCCTACCGAAGAGGTCATGACCTTGGCTACAAACGACGAAGCTCCGGTCACAAAGTAGCACTCCCGCACAGCTTGGTTGCTGCGGGCGAACTCGAGCATCTGCTGGTAGCGGTGGGGCGGAGTGGCCACCTCGATGAGCGCCGTGAGGCTGTAGCCCAGGGCTTCGGGGTTGATCTGGGCCCTGTAGCCAGCAATGATGCCCGCGTCCTCCAGGCGCCGCACCCTTTCGGTAACGGCAGGCGTGGAGAGCCCCACCCGGCGGCCTAGCTCGCTGTAGGAGAGCCGTCCATTCCGCTGTAGCTCGTTCAGAATAGCCAGGTTGAATTTGTCCAGCAGTTTGGAAGTCATATGGCCCATTTTGGCTTAAGAAACTAAAGCAAGAATGATATTTGCCCTAAAGTTTTTGCTTTCCTTTGTGCCTCGACCCATCTAGGCTTGGGAGAAATAGGAGGCCACTATGGTGATCGGTGTTCCCAAGGAGATTAAGACGCTCGAGAACCGAGTAGCCCTTACGCCGGGCGGGGTGACCAGCCTGGTACGGCGGGGGCATAGGGTGCTGGTACAGGAGGGGGCTGGGGTGGGCTCAGGTCTCTCCGACGCTGAGTACCAGAAAGCCGGAGCCGAGATCGTAAGTGCGCAGGAGGCCTGGGCTGCCGACCTGGTGGTCAAGGTTAAGGAACCCATCGCCGAGGAGTACAAGTACCTTCGCCAAGGCCTGATCCTCTTTACCTACCTGCACCTGGCTGCTGACGAGCCGCTCACCCAAGCCTTGCTGGCTGGGGGCACCACCGCTATTGCCTACGAAACCGTGCAGCTCGAGGACGGCTCGCTGCCCCTCCTGCTGCCCATGAGCGAGGTGGCGGGGCGTATGGCGCCACAGGTGGGAGCCGCTGCGCTAGAGAAACCTCACGGTGGCCGCGGCGTGCTTCTGGGTGGCGTGCCGGGGGTGGCGCCGGCCAGCGTGGTGATCATCGGGGGTGGTGTTGTAGGCACCAACGCCGCTAAGATTGCCCTGGGGATGGGGGCCCAGGTGACCATCCTGGAGGTGAGCAAGGCCCGCATGCAGTACCTCGATGATGTTTTTGCCGGAAGGGTCATCACCCTGGCCTCCACCGAGGCCAATGTGGCGGCCTCTATTCGCCACGCGGACCTTTTGATTGGGGCGGTGCTGGTTCCTGGGGCCAAGGCGCCCAAGCTGGTTACCCGTGAGATGCTTTCCACCATGAAAGAGGGCGCGGTGATTGTTGACGTGGCCGTGGACCAGGGGGGTTGTGTGGAGACCATTCGCCCTACCACCCATGCCGACCCCACCTATGTGGTGGACGGCGTGGTGCACTACGGTGTGGCCAATATGCCGGGGGCGGTACCGCGCACCTCCACCTTTGCCCTGACCAACCAGACCCTGCCCTATCTGCTCAAGCTGGCCGAGAAAGGTCTGGATGCCTTGCGCGAAGATCCCGCCCTGATGCGCGGCCTCAACACCCACCAGGGCCTGCTGACCTGCCGGGGGGTAGCCGAGGCCTTTGGTCTGCCATACGTCGAGCCCAGAGCAGCTTTGTGCCGTTAGCCATGCCCCGCGTCGGCTGGCGAACCGCCCCGTTGGGGCGCACGCTGGCTCGAGCTAGGGTGATGTATGCTCGCTACCCGGCTCAGGAACTCCTGATAGCAGCCCGTCAGCACCTCTTCCGAGACGGGCTGAATATCGAGCTGGCCCATGTCCTTGGGTATCACCCAGTTAACCGCCTGGCGCGTTTTTTTCTTGTCACGCTGAATAAAAGCTGCCAGGTCATCCCAGGCCAGAGGGGGGAGTGGGGGCGGGGCCAGCCAGCGCAAAAACTGCAGCACGGTAGGCACCAGATCTGCGCCGCCCAGGGCGCGGCCCAGCAGGGCAGCGAAGAGCAGTCCGTAACCCACGGCCACTCCATGCGATACCGCACCCTGGGTAGCCCCCTCGAGGGCATGCGCCAGGGTGTGCCCCAGGTTGAGCTTGCGGCGCTCATTCTGCTCGGTGGGGTCGGCCTCGACAATCTGTACCTTGACCATCACGGCACGGGCCAGGTAGTGCTCGAGGCCCTCCCACTGCGGCGAAACCGGGGCCACGTTGACGAGCAGCTCGTCGCCGGCGATAAGGCCGTGCTTGAAGGCTTCCACCAGCCCCTCCTTAAAGGTTGGGGGTGGAAGGGTTTGCAGGGTCTTTAGTTCGGCATAAACCCCCTCTGGGGCGTAGAACGCACCCACCAGGTTTTTGCCTTCGGGCAGGTTGATGCCGGTCTTGTTGCCCACCGAGGCGTCGACTATGGCCAGGGGGGTGGTCGGCAGGTTGATGTAGCGCACCCCCCGCAGGTAGGTGGCAGCCACAAACCCCCCTAGGTCGGTCAGGCTGCCCCCTCCCATGACGTACAAGGTGGTATCGCGCGGGAGTGCCTGCTGGGCTAACCAGGACAGCACCCGAGCATAGCTCTCCAGGCTCTTTACCCCTTCCCCGCCGGGAAGGCCCAGGCTGGCGGCAATATCCAGGCGGGAGGCCACCTCCTGGGCGTAGCCCTCGACTGCCAGGTCAAAGATGAGGGCCCGGGGGCCAGGGGCTTGGGGCAGCTCGAGGTCAAACCCAATGTGAATTGGGTAGGGGACAGGATGCCTAATTAGCAGCTTCTGCATACTTCCACAGATTCTGGATGATCTCGTCTACTACGTCGGGGATTCGCCGACCGTCGGTAGAGACGTGGATGGTGGCTTGGCGGTAGATGGGCTCGCGCTCGGCCAGGAGTTGCTGGATGCGCTTGAAGGGATCGGGGTTATCGAGAATGGGGCGCCGCCCAGGATAGCGGCTAACGCGTTCGAAGATGGTGCTGGGGCTGGCCCACAGCGCCACCACTGGCCCGCGCTGCAACAGCTTCTGGCGGTTTTCTGGGTTGACAAAAGTGCCGCCGCCCAACGAGAGCACCAGATAGTCTTTCTGGGTGAGCTCGCTGACCGCCTCGGCCTCGAGCTGCCGGAAGGTGGGTTCTCCCAGGTGGCGGAAAATGTCGGCCACCGAAAGCCCCATCTCGCGCTCGATGTACCGGTCAAGATCAATGAAGTGCAGCATTAGGGCGCGGGCCAGCTCCCGTCCGATGCGGCTTTTGCCCACACCCATGAATCCCGTCAGGGCCACCCAGTTTGCTGGGCGTTCAATCTGAAGCATACGGGGGCTAGGGACTGTAAAAGGCGTCTCTCCTCTAGGTAACTTACCTGGGCAACGTTGCGCACTAGTAGGCGAGCACCCGCGCCTTGTAGCGCTCCACCCGCTCGATGAGCTCGTCTAAGGTATCGCCACCAAATTTTTCCAGGTAAGCCTGGGCCAGCACGATGCCCACCAGGGCCTCTAGAATTACGCTGGCCGCCGGCACCGCCGTTACATCGGAGCGCTCGCGTGCGGCATCGGCGGGCTGGTGGGTGACCACGTCCACCGTGGGCAGCGGCTTCATCAGGGTAGCGATGGGCTTTAGGGCTGCCCGCACCACCAGCTCCTCGCCGGTGGTCATACCGGCCTCGGTGCCCCCGCAGCGGTTGCTCTGGCGGTAGTATCCCCGGCCTGGTTCCCAGTAGATGGGGTCATGGACCTGCGAACCTAGCTTCATAGCGTTGCTGAACCCCGTTCCGATCTCTACCCCTTTGACCGCCGGGATGCTCATGACCATCTGCGCGATGCGACCGTCAAGTTTGCGCTCCCAGTGCATCTGGGAGCCCAGGCCCATCACCAGACCCCTAAAGCGTGCCTCAACGATGCCACCCAGGGTGTCGCCGCTGGCCCTGGCCTCATCCACCCGGCGCATGATCTCGGCTTCGGCCTGAGGGTCAGTCATTCGCACCGGACTGGCTTCGATGCGCTCCTTGAGGTTCCAATCGAAGGGCACGTTGCTCCAGACCCCGGCCATGCCGTCTACAAAGGAAGCGCTCTCAACCCCAAAAAACGAAAGCAGCTTATGGGCGATGGCCCCCACCGCTACCCGCATGGCGGTCTCACGGGCCGAGGCCCGCTCGAGCACATCCCGCAGGTCTTTATGCCCGTACTTGACCCCACCCACAAGGTCAGCATGGCCCGGCCGGGCGGCGGTGAGGGCTTTTTTGCGGGGTTCGTTGCCCGGGGCTGGATCCATTACTTCAACCCAGTTGCGGTAGTCGGCGTTTTTGATGACCAGCGTAACCGGAGCCCCAGTGGTACGTCCTGCCCGTACCCCGCTCACCAACTCCACCGTGTCGCTCTCAATCACCATCCGCCGCCCACGCCCGTACCCGCCTTGGCGTTTTTTAAGCCAAGAGTTGATGTCGTCGACCGTGAGGGGCAGTTGGCTGGGCAAACCTTCCACGATGCCGGTGAGCTGTGGCCCGTGGGATTCTCCAGCAGTCAGGAAACGCATGAACAGAATCTAGCATAAGTTGGGTGGATGTCCAATCTGCTCCAGCACCTGGGGTTCTGGTAAGGATGCCGAGCTTGATAAGCCCCTAACAAAAGCTTGGCCGGGCGTGCCCGGCCAAGGGGAGTTTCTCCTTAGCGTTGAGCAGCCTCCTTGACGATGCTACCGGTGATAATCACGATAAGCTCATCGTCCTTGACGCTTGCGTTCCGTATCTTGAAGAGCTCACCCAACAGAGGAATATCTCCCAGAAGCGGTATCTTGCTTTCGGAGGTGTCGGTGACTTTTTGCACCAAGCCCCCAAGAACCACCGTCTGGCCGTCGCGGATGCGCAATTTGGAGAGGGTGGATTGCTGGGGAATGCGGATGCTGCCTGCGGGGCCATCGGCGGGGTCACCACCGGTTTGGGTGAAGACCTCGAGCAGGATGCTACCATCTGTGGATATTTGTGGGCGCACCCGCACCAGTAGCCCATAGTCAAACTCGCGCACTGAGATCTGATCGCCAATCCTGATGGGGATGAGCAGTCGGCCGCCCACCTTGATCTCGGCGCCCTTAGCTCCAGTCGTCCGGAGGTCGGAGGTATCAGCGCCGTAGTTGTCCTCAACCAGCAGGTTGGCATCGCTCAGGCGGCGGGAGAGTTGCTGCTTTTCTAGTGCGTCCAGCACAGCCCGGATATTGAGCGAGGCCAGGCTGCGGGTGGCGTCGAAAATCAGGTTCAGGCCGGTAGAGAGGAAGCTGGCTATTAGGTTGCCTCCCGATATGGTTTCCCACTTGATGCCCAGGTTGCGGATCACCTCGCCTGATACGGCCTGCACCCGAATTTGTAGTTGCACCTGCTGCACCGGGCGGTCCAGGCTAGGGATCAAGCGCTCTGCCAGGGCGATCTGCTCAGCGGTACCTGTGACGATGATGGTATTGGTGCGGGGCTCAGCCACTACAGTTACCCGGGGTGCAGCCGGAGCAGCCGCCTGGCCCTGCCCCTGCGCTGGCGCAGCCTGGTCCTGGGCCTGGGCTGCAATGGCCTTGCTCAGCACCTCAGCCAGCTCGCTGGCACGGGCATGTGAGAGGGCAAACGATTTCTGCACCAGCGGGGCGGTCGGTACAGCAGCTTGAGGGACATCGATGCGTTGTAGGAGGCTGAGGGCCTCGTTTACTGCGCGTGAGGGGCCGCTGATGGAGAGCACGTTCTGCCCTGGTACCGCCCGCACCGTGACGCCGGGCACCTCTTGCTGCACAAAGGCGGCCAGCGCTTCGGGATCGCCGGAGCGTACCTGGTAGAACTCGCGCACGGTTGGCTCTGTAGCCGGGGCAGGCTGGGCGGCTTGCCCACGGGCCCGTTCCACAACTTCTCGAGGACCTACTACAATCACGTTGTTTTCGAGCAGGGCGTAGGTGATGCGGCCGTCACCGTAGGTGTTGATGAGCAGATCCCAAACCTGCCGGAAGGGCTTCCGATCGATATCGGCAGTAACACTAACGTTAGGGATGTCGCGCAGGATGGGAGATAGCCCCACGCTTCGCGCCAAGGCATCTAAGAGGGCCGACAGGGGCTGGTTGACGCCGACGTTGCTCACGGGTTGATCGAAGCGGGCGTCCCTGGGTAAAGAACCTTGCGCCAGCGCCAAACTTAACACCACCAGAAGAGCAGACAAACGCTTCATAATTCACCGCCTAGGGGCTATCGATGGTCAGATTCAGGCTCTGTGAACCTTGTACCAAGAGGGCTTCTCTGGCACTCAAACTTTTGAGCAGGACGTCGCTGCCGGGCAGGGTTTGGCCTACCGCCAGCACTGTAAAACCGTTCTTGCTCTGGAAGATGGCCACGCTGGTTGGGCCCAGCACCACTCCCGAGAGCCTTAGGTTTTGTTCGCGTACAAAACGGGCCAGAGGGCTTTCCGGAACTATTTCCTGTGCGCGTGAGAGGCTGCTCTTGGGCTCGAGCACCTGGGCCAGCCGGGCATTGATCTCGGCCTGGGCAAATTCCAGGCCGCTGCTTGTGCGTGACTCAGCGGGTACATCCAGGGCTGCCTTCGCTTGGAGGGGAGCATCAGCGGTATGGCCCAGCTCGCGCTCGATGGGTAGGAGCCGAATAGGTAGGGCACCTGAGTCCAGCCTGATGGCGCTGAGCTGAGCGGTGCGGGCCGTGCCCTGGGCCAGGCGGGGCTGGGCAGTAGGGGTGGGCGCTACTTCTCCCAAGATGGGGCGGGTGCCGGGCAGGCTGGGGCGCGGCAGGGGCATTACGGGCTGGCGTATCTGTACCCGGGCAGCCTGCTGTGGGATGGGTAGCGAAGCTACAGGGGCAGCGGCCGGACGGTCGGAAATGGGTGCCGTCGGTGGGCTAGGCTGGGCTACGAGGGAGGCCGCAGTTTCGATGATTAGGGGCACGAAAGGGTTGGGCGGCACCGCTACCTGAGGCCGTGCTGCAACAGCCCTAGCGGGAGCTTCTTTCTGCTCTTCTGGCTGCTCCGTGCGGATAGCCTCGGTAACCAGAAAGGGCACGGGGAGCACCTCGAGGGGGCGGGCGGTGGTGAGCGGGACTGAAGGCTCTGTGGGTGCAGGGGTGATGGAAACCTGTTCTGCGGCCTGGCTTGGACGGAAGAGGGCGAGGTACCAAACCGCCACTGCCCCTACCAGCAGGACTGCTGCCAAACCCACTTTGGCACTTTGGGGCATGAGTTGGAGGAAGTTCATGGCGGGCCTCCAGGCTGGGGGTTTTGCGCGGTCCGATCCGGCCCAGTGTAGGTGTAGACCGTCATGGTTAGGCTGGTGTTGATGATGGGGTTGGCGGCTTGTGCCTCATTGGCCGCAGGTCCGCTTTCACTTAGGGTGAGGTTGAGGCCTGAAACGGTAGCGAAGCGCTGCAAGCCCTCGAGGTTGCGCAGAAACACATAAAGCTCAGGGAAAGGCGACTCCACCTGCAAAGCCAGGTTGGTGGCACGCACGTTGGCAACCCCTTGGTTATCGCCCGGGCTGCGGTTTAGGGTACGCAAAACCACCCCGCTTTCCCGGGCCGTCTGGGCCAGTGAGCTCAAAACCCGGCCAAGCTGTTCGGTGGGGGGTAGCTCGCGCAAAAACTGCTGTCGTTCGGCATCGAGGCGGGCGATGGCCTCGCGCAACTGGGGCAATGCCCGCTGGGCTGCACGGCCACGGTCGCGCTCGACCGTGAGGCGGTCCACCTCAGCCTGTAGCTCGGGGATGCGTCCTTGTAGGGGCTGGGTTACCAGGAAATACCACATTATACCCAGCAGCAAGGCCGCTGCGATGGCCAAGAGAGCCCACTCACGCTGGCTCATTTTAGCGAGAAGGGCTACCACGATCCTCACCTCCTGTGTTTGACGGGGTTGCAGCAACTAGCCCGATGGTGGCTCCAAAGGTGTAGAGTTGCCGCTGTTGATCCAGGCTGGCGCTTTGGAAGTTAATGCCGAAGCGAGGAGAGGTTTCGAAGGCCTCGACGAAGCGGATCAGGGCATTCTGGCCGATAGCTTCGCCTTGGAGGTTGAACTCCACACTGACCGGTTTTCCGTCGTAGAGGCCGTTTTGTGCGTTGCTCTGGATTTCTTGGGGCGTGAGGGTTTTGGTGCCAATGCTGCGCAGGGCTATCCCAAACCGGCGGCCCTCCCGTGGAATCTGATTGATGACCAGGGCCAGGTTATCCGACCAGGGCACAAAGCGTTCGCGCAGCTGGTTGCGTACTGCGAGGAGCTGCTCGAGTTCGCGCTGCTGCTGAACAAGGCGGTTTTGCTCCGCTATGAAGGGACGCAGTACGTCCACCTCTACCTGTAACTGGTCACTCTGGTTTTCCAGTGCTTGTATCTGTGAGAGGGTAGAAAGATGGAGGAAGGCTGCCACTCCCAGTACTGTGAGCACCACCATCACCGCCGCCAGACGCCACCAACCCGGCTCGACCCGGCGGCGCAGGTTTTTGGGCAGGAGGTTGAGCTTAATCAAGCGGATTCACCCCCCGAAGGGCCAGGCCCACCGGCACGGTGAATTCGGGTGAGAGGCTGCGCAGGTACTCCAGATCGAAGTGGTTCTTGTCGATCTGGATGCCTTGCCAGGGATCGGCAGTTTCCAGTGGGATGCCAAGTGTATCGGACAGCAGTGGTACCAAGCTTCGCAGCTTGCTGCCTCCCCCTGCCACGAAGCCCTGATCTACCCCAAGGTCGCCTACCTGTACCCGGAAGAACTCCAGGCTGCGGCGCAGCTCGGTGGTAAGTTCGACCAGCACCGGGCGAATCGCATCGTACATGCGGGCTGGGTTGAAACGCTCGCGCTCGGCATCGAAGTCAAGGAGCAGGTCTTCATCTTCGGTGGGGATGGTGGCCAGGCCGTAGTTTTTCTTTGCATCTTCGGCAGCTACCACATCGAGGTTGAAGGCCTTCGAAATGGCAGCGGTGAAATCTTTGCCCGAGAGGTTGATGACCCGGTTCAAAAGCAGCCGCTCGCCTCGAGTCAGCACGAGCGCAGAAGACTCGGCCCCTATCTCCAGGAACAAGGTGATGGGTTCGCGCTCGCTGGATGCCAAACGGTGGTCCAGGGTGCGCAGACCGGCAAAGGGCTTTATATCTATCACCAGTGGCTCTAGGCCAGAGGCCTTGAGGGCTTCTACCAGGCTGGCCACCGTCTCCTGCCGAGCCACACCCACCACTACGTCCATTTGTTCGCCGTCCGGGATGGACTCAGGGGGATCGAGCGGTGCATAGTCCAGCACTACCTCGTCGATCGGGAAGGGAATGTAGCGCTCCGCCTCCCAGCGCACCGCCTCCTCGAGCTGCTTGAGTGGCATTTTGGGCACCTGCAAGGTGCGGGTGATAACCGCCATGTTGCTTGCAGCGGTGACCACGTAGCGCTTGCGGGTGCGCATTTCAGCCAGCATTTCCTTGATGATATCGCTCAGCGCGCTTGGCTCAACGATCGAACCCTCCTGGATAATTCCGGGTGGCGTGGGCCTGATGCTCAGGTTCTTTAGGCTAGGGGGATTCCCGGACAGCTCGACCATCTTGACATTGGCCGATCCGATCTCGAGGCCAAGCGCCTCAACCCTGGGTCTCAGCAACCCGCCAAAAAAATCTTGCACGCTGCCCCCTTTCACAAAAATCTCAAACTACGTGCCAGTATAGCACGCTGTATCTACTTGCAGCGTTCATCAAAGATGTGCTTGGCGGAGGTAGCGCACGAGGTCTATAGTGGCGGCCTTCACCTCAAAGCGCTTTAGAGATGCCGTCCAAGGTCTACGCCTCGTGCAGGGCTCGAGCCACTGCCTCAGCGAACTGTAGGGTGGTCGCACTGCCGCCTAGGTCGGGGGTGCGGGGGCCTTCTGCGAGCACCTTATCTACTCTACGGCGCGCTCCACCCGCTGGGCAACTTCGTGCTCGCCAAGGTGCTCCAGCATCATCACCGCTGAGAGTATTGCGGCGGCCGGGTTGGCGATGCCCTTCCCAGCGATATCCGGTGCGCTGCCGTGTACTGGCTCAAACACGGCGTATTTTGTGCCGATGTTGCCGCTGGCTGCGAGGCCCAGGCCCCCCACCAGTCCGGCAGTAAGGTCGGAGATGATGTCGCCAAACAGGTTTGTGGTCACAATAACATCGAAGCGCTCAGGGTTGCGCACCAGCTGCATGGCGCAGTTGTCGATGATGATGTCCTGGGTTTTGAGCTCGGGAAAGCGGGCCGCCTCAGCCAGTGCGGTGTTCATGAACAGGCCCTGGGTCATGGGCAGCACGTTGGCCTTATGGGCCACATGAAGCTGCTTACGGGGGCGGCTGGCCGCCAGCCGGGCGGCATACTCGCCGATGCGGGCGCTGGCCTTGCGGGTGATCACCGTATCGGCGATGGCAATTTCGCCGTCGAGGTAGCTGCGCTCCTGCTCCACATAGAGGCCTTCGGTGTTTTCACGCACCACCACCAGATCTACCCCCGGCCTCGAGCCCGGCACCGGGCGGTGCTTGGCCGGGCGCACGTTGGCAAACAGGTCCAGTTTGCGCCGCAAGTAGCGGATGGCTCCGAAAAAGCCCGGTACCTTTTTGCTGGGGCTGGTGGACGCGCCGAATAGGGTGGCATCGGTATGGGTTATGGCCTCGAGGGTTTCCTCGGGCACGGAGGTGCCGGTTCGTTGGAAGGTCTCCCAGCCGGCCAGGGCCTCGACAAACTCCAGCTTGAGCCCGGTGGCCTCCAGCACCAGCCTGGCCGCGGGGATCACCTCGTGTCCGATGCCGTCACCTTCGATCAGACAAATCTTGTAGTTTTTTCCCACAATATCACCCCGGCTATTCTACTGCCCTCACAATATGCGGTGGGTCCGGTTCCCCAGGACACCCATCTTTCCGAGCAGTTATAAGGCCACAAGCCCACGCCGGGATGGCAGGGCGCTCAGGTGGGATGCCCTATAGAGCCCAATCCTAGAGGCTCGAGGCCTGGGCGGGCTGCGCCAGCAGGCTCAAAGGCTCCTGGGCCAGCGCCCGCAGGGCCTTGCGACGCCGACGCTTGAACTCTTTGAGCTCCAGACGCTCGAGCTTCAGGCGGTTCAGCGCGAAATCCAGCTGAAGTGCTTGGGCCTCGGGGGCAGCCCCACCCAGCACCTTACGTCGGGCCAGGAAACGCTCGGGCTCCAAAGCCTGCAGCAGCTCAGGATCACCAAACCCCAGGTGGCTTTCCAGATCGTCCGGGCCCAGCTCGGCCACGCTGCGGCCTTTGCTGCTCAGCTCGCGCAGCATTACCTGCACTTTGGGGTGGGCCTTGGCCAGGGGCAGCCGCTTGTGGGCAACCAGCACGTCCACCAGCTCGGAGGCCAGCACGCTGCGGTCGCGCAGCCCCTGGGCCAGCACCTCGGGCACAAAGCGGCTTTCCTGTAAGGCCACCCGCAAAAGCGCTACCGCCCCCTCGGCGGCGTAGAACAGGCTGTGCAGGGGCTCGAGTACCGCCGGTCCATGGTCGTTGACATCGCCAAAAGGGGTGCTGTAGTTGAGGTGGCCCAGGGTGGTGGGGCCGCCCATCAACTCGGCCAGGAAGCCACGCACGTGCTCTAAAACCACAGGGTTGACCTTCTGCGGCATGATGGATGAGCCCTGGCTGATCTTTTCAGCCACCAAGAATCCCCCTTGCTCGGCCCAGAACAGAAGGTCGGCCACCAGGCGCGACAAACTGGCGGCCATACCCGCCAGGGCATAGGCGATCTCTAAAGCCCAGTTGCCCGCGGCATGGCGTCGTAGGTGTGCTCGAGGATCCCGCTAAAACCCATCCAGCGCGCCAGGGCCCTGCGGTCTACTGGGTAGGGGCTTCCAGCCAGGGTTGAGGCTCCCAGAGGACACTTGTCGGTGGTCAGGAAGGCCGAGCGCAGCCGCTGGTAATCGCGCGAAAGGAGGTTTTCCACTCCTGTAAGGTAGTGCCCCAGGGTGGTGGGCTGGGCGGGACGGTGGTGGGTGTAGGCCGTAAGTAGGGTCTGGCGGTGAGCCTGGCCCAGGCTCAGCAGCTCCCGCCGCAGGTCGGACAAGGCGGTTAGGATGCGCAAGAGCCGCTCGCAAGCATACGCGCGAAAGACGGTAAGGTCGAGGTCGTTGCGCGAGAGGCCCCGCCTTAGTGCGCCAGCCACCTCGGGGCCAAAGCGTTCGCGCAGGTAGAAGTCTATGGTGAAAAAGACGTCCTCGAGCTGCCCGCTAAAACCCGGGATGGGGTCTTTGCGCAGCTCGCTCAAGGCCCAGGCGGCCTCCTTGGCCTCGAGGATGCCGAGCTTGCCCAGGCCCAGGGCATAAGCTGTGAGGGCATCGAAAAAATAATCTGCCAAATGCTCTTTTGCAAAGCGAAAATGCCTTTGCAAAACCCAGCGGCTATACAGCTTGTGCCAGCGCATCGTGCTCACCCTAATTAAAAAGCTACATCCAGTCTTGGCTTTGGACTGTGACTAATTTGTGACTAATTTTCGGCGTGAAAAGTGCCTCTTGCCGTAGCGGAGTTTTTGTATAGTACCCTGGTATTGTTTGGCAGTGGCTGGATAGGGATGAAACATGGTTCGTAACAACGCCTTTTGGTTGGCGCTTCCAGCACTTGCTTCGCTGGGGCTGTTTCTGCTGTACCCATTCTTGGATGTGCTGCGCTTTTCGACCTGGGACTGGTCGGGCTTTTCGGAGCCTATACCCATCGGCCTTGAGAACTACCAGAACATCCTGCGCGACCCGAATTTTTACAACAGCCTGCGCATCACCCTGGTTTTTGGGATCATGACCCTGGTTCCTTTCATCCTGCTTTCCGTTTTGCTGGCCCTGGCCTTGGATGGCCAGCCCTACGAGCGCCCCATCAAGGCTCTGCTCTTCTTGCCTGGGCTGGTCACGCTGGGGGGTGCAGCAGTGGCCTGGTACACCTTGTTTTCTCCCGAATACGGCGCCCTGGCTTCGCTGGTTCCGGTGCCGCGCTGGGATCAAAGCCCGTTCTGGGCCTTGGTGCTGGTGATGCTTTTTACCATCTGGCGGCATATCGGCTACGGTGTGCTGGTGGTCTCGGCCCGCCTAAAGGCTATTCCCAAAACCTTGCTCGAGGCGGCTGCTGTGGATGGGGCCACCCCAGTCCAGGCCTTCCGCTTCATCACCCTGCCCCTTTTGCGCCCGGCCATCACATTTTTGGTGGTGATTGGTACAGTGTTGACCCTACAAGGCTACACGGCGGTCTTTTTGCTGACCCGGGGGGGGCCTTTTGGGGGTACCGAGGTGCTGGGGTACTACCTGTACAAGACCGGTTTTGAGTTGGGCCGCCTCGGTTATGCGGCTGCCCTGACGGTGATCATTTTGCTATTGACGCTATTTTTTGCCCTAGCTCAGGCCCGGCTTTTACGGGAGGAAAGATGAAAAAGGGGCTGGATCTGGCGGTTGAGCGACACGCCCTCGAGCTAGCCCAGGTTGGGCAGGACGGCGGCCTGCCCTGTTCTCCTCTGGAGGTGTGCGGGTGCGCGGGTTAGGGCATTTGCTGGTCTGGACAGTAGCCTTCCTGGTGGCCCTGCCTTTTATCTGGATGGCTTACGCGGCTTTCATTCCACCAGAAGCGATCTTCAGCGGTAACATCTTCGAGACGCTGGGCTTTAGCTTGGCCAACTTTGAGGTGCTGGGTCGAGAGGGGTTCTGGGATGGTTTTTGGGGACGCCTGGTGTTCTCGGTGTTCCTGACCGGGAGCGTGACCCTGCTCCAGCTCACTACCGGCTTTTTGGCGGCCTACGCGATCAGGGAAGGGGCCAGAATAATTCTGCCCTTTTTTCTGGTGCTTCTGGCTATCCCTGTCGAGTTGTTGCTGGTTCCTTTGTATGGCCTTTTGGCTGGGCTCAGGATATTGGACACCGTTTGGGCTTTGGTGTTGCCCTTTGCCGCCAGCCCGTTCATCGTGTATCTGCTTTTCCAAGGAATGCGCACGGTGCCAGAGGAGCTGCTCGAGGCAGCCCGGCTCGATGGGGCCGGCCACCGTGTTCTGCTGAGCCGCATCATTTTGCTGCTCTTACGCCCCCAGCTCATCGCTGCGGGGGTGTTGGCCTTCGCGGCCCATTGGAACCTGGTGCTCTACCCGCGGATTGTGGCCGGTAGTAAAGAGCTCAAAACCGTGCAGACCTGGATCACCGATCTACAGCGGCAGAACCCTGCCGACTGGGGGCCCTTGTCGGCAGCAGCCTTGGCTGCTACCTTGCCTCTGGTTATCATCTATCTGCTCTACGAGCGTAGGATCGTGGAAACCTTCGAGGAAGGCCTTAAGGGGTGAGCAAACCACACCTGCCTGAAATGAACCCCCTTCTCATCCGGGGTGTGGCAAACTGGGTTTGGGGGCTGCTATAGAGCAGCCCCTGGAGGGTTGAGCAGATGCGCTTTTTGATCGTGCTGTTGGTCGCGCTGGGGTGTTCCCTGGCCCAGCGCCCGGTAGATATCCCTTTCTGGCACACAGCAGGCCCTCCGGGCCAGGAGCCCCTGGAGGAGATGATCCGCGAGTTCAACAGCCGGCAGCGGGACTACCGGATCGTCCCCAGCTTTGTGGGAGATTATCGTGAGGGGGGGCTGAAGCTGTTGGCCGCACTGCGCTCGGGGGGTGCGCCGGCGCTTTTTCACGCTGAAATTTCCTTTTTAGGACGGATGGCCCAGGACAATGTGGCCTTGCCCTTAGACGAGTATTTAGGAAGCTTGCCGACCGATTTTTACCCTAGGTTTTTGGAGGTTGGCAAGTTGCGCGGCCGTACCTATGGCCTGCCTATCGGCCTTTCTGTGCCGGTTTTCTTTTACAATGCCGATCAGTTTAGTTCCAGAGGTTTGAGCGTCCCGCGCACCTGGGAGGAGGTGGCCACTGCCGCCCAACGTCTGACCAACCGTGCGGCCAAAGGTTACACCATCTCCAGCGACATCTACAGCTTTGTGGTCTTGGTGATGAGCCGTGGGGGCTCCATCGTTGACAGCCAAGGTCGTCCCGATTTCACCAATCCCAAGGTAGTGGAGAGCCTGGAATTTCTTCAGGACCTGGTTCGGAGGAATATAGCCCAAAGCCGTAACATTGCTGAGGCCCAGTTCTCTGTAGCGGATTTTCTACGCACCAAGACCTTCATGGGTGTTGCCCCCATTACCCTGTGGCCGCTTATCGAGAGCCGCGCACCCATTCCCTTTAGGCTTGGAGTGGCTGCGGTTCCCCGCTCTGAGGGTGGGAAAGTGCCCCTTGCCGGGGGCACCTTGGTGGTGCTCCGAGGAGCCAGTGAGCAGCAAATCCGTGGTTCAGTGGCCTTTTGGCGCTTCCTGATGGAGCCTGCTAACATCGCCAGATGGGTCAGGGTCACCTACTACATGCCTATGCGCCGGGCAGCCCAGCCCCTCTTGGAGGATTTTTACAGGGAAGACCCCCGCCGTCGGGTGGCTTTTGGCCAGGTAGAGCAGGCCGATGTTTGGTTGCAAGACCCTGAATTTACGGTCTGGTATAGCTTCTTGGAGGATGCCCTCGAGCGAGCCCTCAAGGGCAATGCCAACGCCAGGCAGGTGCTGGAAGAGGCCCAACGCCGTTCTATCAGCGTAGAGCGCCGCTAGCTCAAGCCAACGCCTCTTGGGGAGACCTACTTCTCCCCCCAATCCAGCCCTTGCGTGGGTTCACCTTTTGAGCTCCAAGCGGCGCAGGCCGCCCCCTGGAGTTCCTGGCTGTGGTGCAGGGAGGGTCGCTTCCTCTCACATGTCTTGGCCAACTACAAGAGGCTTGTTGGCTCTTTGTCCCTATGCTAAAATCCAGTGCGCCAGCGATGAGCTGGAACAACTGGGGCCGTTAGCTCAGCCTGGTAGAGCACTCGTCTCCAAAACGAGGTGTCGGAGGTTCGAATCCTTCACGGCCCGCCAGCAAATCCAGCTAGGAGGAGCGCGACCCCTAGGGGTGCGAATATCTGTCTTTCAGGCTCAAGGTGCCCTAACCAAATGCATCCGCATGGCTGCTGTGTGTGAAGGACCTGGGCTCGGGTGCTCTTTGGAGCCTGGCCCTTGTGGTCACTCTTGGCAGCTTATCTGACGTTGTAACCGTATGCTGTAGATTATGTGGTTATCGCTACTGCCCTGGGCTTTCGTCCTGCTAGGCCTGTTACCTTTGTGGTTATTCCCCCGGCAAGAGAGCATTTATCCCGGTTTGGTGTATTTGCTGGCCGCCCTGATTCTGGCTGCAGCCGCCAGCTTGTACGCCCGGGCGCCGCTGAGTTCACAGGTGCGCTTGTTTTGGGTGCTAGGCCTGGGCCTTATGAGTTGTGTGCTGGCCGCAGTGGCCAGCCGCGACTTGGCCCAAGTGCCCCAGGATGTGGCGGGGCTGGCCGCGGTAGCGAGCCTGGTGGGGGGCCTAATGTTTTTGCTGGGGCTGTTTTTCTTGCTCAGACGCGAGGTGCAGGGGCCGCCCTCTCCTGTACAACTGGGTTTTCGGCACAATGGTGGGGTTTTGCCCTATACAGCCTTGGCAGCCCTAGCTCCGAGCCTCGAGACCCTCTCGGCGCTGCGACCGATTACGCTCTTGTTGCTGCACACCCGTAGCGATCAGCCCGCTGCAGAGCTGTTGCCCTTTCTGCGCCAGCCGGATATGGTTTTTGAGCTCAAACCAGGCCAGTTCTTGATCGTCCTACAGGGCAGCACTCCCGAGGGGGCCCAGGTGGTTTTTCGCCGGATACGGCAGAACCTGGTGATACGGGCTTACGCTGTGCTTCCCCTCCAAGGTAAGACTCTCCAGCAGGCGCTGTTGCAGCTCGAGGGCGAACTCGCACACTACTACCTCACTCAGTACTGATCCCGCTCAGGAGGCCACCAACTCCATTCGTTCCTCGAAGGCCCGCTCGAGGCCGCCCTTGCCCAGCACCTCGCCCAGGGCTTTGAAGAAGATTCGGTAATGCTCGGGCCGGGCATTCTCACCCATCAAGCCCAGCCGCAGCACTTTGCCTGCGGTGGGGCCGATGCCGCCAGCCACCGAAACCCCTCGGGCATAAAGCCCCTTGCGGATCTCGGCCTCATGCAGGCCTTGGGGCGGGCGCACCACCAGCACCGTGGGCAGGCGGGCGCCTTGAGCGGCGTAGGCGCTGAAGCCCAGCTCCTCCAGCAGCGACAATACCGCGGCGTACATGGTTTCGGCCCGTTTTCGCCGCTCTTCCAGGCCTTCTTCCAGGGCCAGCTTGAGGGCCTCCTCGAGGGCGTAATGCAGCAGCACCGGCGGGGTGCAGAAGTAACCCTCCTGCTCCCAGTACATGGCTACCCGTGACAGATCGGAGTACCAGCCCCGCACCCGGCCTAAGCACTCGCGCCCGCGCAAGGACAGGGCAAAGGGCGCCAGTCCAGGTGGGGCGGAGAGGCATTTCTGGCTGCCGGTGAAGGCGTAGTCGACACCGAGTTGCTGCATCGAAAGCGGCATCATACCGGCAGTGGTAACTGCGTCCAACATGAAAAGCGCCCCATGGGCCTGCACTAAGGGAGCGATCTCTGCAAGGGGGTTGAGTACCCCGGTGCTGGTCTCGCCGTGGACCATGGCCACCAGCTTGTAGGGGCGGCGCTCTAGCTCCGCAGCCACGGCCTGGGGGTCAGTAGGGTGCCCTGGTTCGGAGCGCAGCACCCTGTAGTCGAGGCGATAGGCATGGGCGATCTCCACCATGCGCTCACCAAAAGTACCGCTCACCAGCAGCAGCACCGCGTCCCCTTCGTCGGCCAGATTGGTGAGGCCAGCCTCCATGCCCAGGCTGCCTGAACCAGGCATAGCAGCCAGCAAAGCGCCCTGACCAGGGTCGAACAGGCTGTCGAGATAAGCGCGAATGCGGCGGTTGGTGGCCAGCATATTGGGGTCGAGGTGGCCGCGCATCTCCTTGCTAAGGGCGTTTTGCACCCTGGGGTGGATGGGGGTGGGGCCGGGGGTCAAGAGAACCATATGTTGCCTCCAAACAAAAAGAATCCCCGCTGGGCAAACCCCGACGGCCTCTTCCGCAGAAGAGCGCCGTCAGAAGGTAGCTCGAGCGGAGAATCGCATCTGGCTCGAATATACATGGCCCCATCATGGTTTGTCAAAATATTGCTTGGAACGGGACTCGCAAGGTGTCCTTGGGGGCTAGTGTTTAGGAACACGAGAAAAATACCTAAGCCTGATAGACTAAACTTCGATGAAAGACTACTACGCAATTCTGGGCGTTGATCGCAAGGCGAGTACCGAAGAGATCAAGCGGGCTTACCGCAAGCTGGCGCTCAAATATCACCCTGACAAAAACCCCGGTGACAAGGAAGCCGAGGAAAAGTTCAAGCAGATCAACGAGGCCTACGCGGTGCTTTCCGATCCCGAAAAGAGGGCCAACTACGACCGCTACGGCACCGCTGCGCCAGGAGGCGACCTTGGGGACATCTTCGATTTATTTGAGCAGGTGTTTGGCTTCCGTACGCCGGGGGTGGCGGGTCGGGCACCTCGAGGGGAAGACCTCGAGGTTGAGGTGCAAGTAGCGCTACGGGACGTGCTGCACGGAGCCGAGAAGGAGATTACCTACGATCGGTTGGTGCCCTGCGAAGCCTGTCGCGGACAGGGGGGCAGGCGCCAGCCCTGCCGCTGGTGCGGTGGGCGGGGCTGGCTGGAGCAGGTTCAGCACACCTTCTTTGGCAACGTGGTGACCCAGGTTCCCTGTTCGGCCTGCCGGGGTCAAGGCTACACTCTCTCCGAAACCTGTACAGCTTGTAAAGGTCAGGGCCGGGTGCGGCGTAAAGAGAGGATTCAGGTCAGCCTGCTGGCCGGTATAGATGAAAACCAGCTCCTGCGGGTTTCAGGCATGGGCAACCTGGGGCCGGGGGGGCCAGGCGACCTCTTTGTGCGCCCGCGCATCCAGCCCCACCCTCACCTCAAGCGTGAGGGGGCCAACCTGATTTACCGACTCAGGTTGGGTTTGGCCCAGGCCGCTTTGGGCACCAGGGTGGGCATACCAGGGCTGGAAGGTGAGCTTGAACTCAACGTGCCCCCTGGCACCCACGACGGTGAGGTGTTTGAGCTCGAGGGGGAGGGCTTGCCCCATCCAGGTGGACGGGGCCGGGGCAAGTTGCGGGTGATCGTTCAGATTGCAGTGCCCACCCAGCTTTCCAAAAAAGCCCGCGAGCTTTTGCGGCAGTATGCCCAGGAAGTGGGCGAGGAAGTCGCGCCCGAGGGCTTCTGGGATAAGGTGAAGCGGGTGTTTAGGGGCTAGCGCACCTGCGGGAAGCCCAGGTCTACCTTGCTGGTGCTGGGGTCGGGCCAGCGGCTGGTAACCACCTTGGCCCGGGTGTAGAACTGCACCCCTTCGGGGCCGTACATGTGCAGGTCACCAAACAGGCTGGCCTTCCAGCCGCCAAAGCTGTAGTAGGCTACCGGCACCGGGATGGGCACGTTGATGCCCACCATGCCGGCTTCCACGTCGAACTGGAACTGCCGGGCGGCCCCACCGTCGCGGGTGAAGATGGCCGCCCCGTTGCCGTAGGGGTGGCCGTTGATAAGCTTCACGGCCTCGTCATAGGTTTTGACCCGCACCACGCTGAGCACCGGACCGAAGATCTCCTCGTCGTAGCACTTCATGCCGGGCTTGACGTGGTCCAGCAGGCTGGCACCTAGGAAAAAGCCTTCGGACTGGGCAACGGGGTCCTGCCGCCCGTCCACCACCACGGTGGCCCCTTCCTTGGGGGCGTTTTCGATGTAAGAGGCCACCTTGTCGCGGTGTTCTCGGGTGATCAGGGGGCCCATCTCCACGCCTTCCTCGAGCCCAGGTCCTACCTTGATCTTGGGCACCCGCTCTTGGATGGCGGCAATCAGCTCATCCGCGGTTTTGTCCCCCACCGCCACCACCACCGAGATGGCCATGCAGCGCTCGCCTGCCGAGCCGTAGGCCGCGCTCACCGCGGCGTCGGCAGCCATGCCGATATCGGCGTCGGGCAGCACTACCATATGGTTCTTAGCCCCACCCAAGGCCTGCACACGCTTGCCGTTTTTGCTGGCGGTCTGGTAGATGTACCGGGCTACCGAGGTGGAGCCCACAAAGCTCACGGCCTTGATCTCGGGGTGTTCTAAGATGCGGTCCACCGCCACCTTGTCGCCTTGAACCACATTGAAGACCCCATCGGGCAGCCCCGCTTGCTGCAAGAGCTCAGCCAGGAAAAGGCTGGGGGAGGGGTCTTTCTCCGAGGGCTTCAGGATGAAGGTGTTGCCGCAGGCGATGGCATTGCAGAACATCCACATGGGCACCATGGCCGGAAAGTTGAAGGGGGTGATGCCCGCCACCACACCTAGCGGCTGGCGAATCTGGTAAACATCCACCCCGCGGCTGGCCTGCTCGGAATAGGCTCCCTTCAAGAGGTGAGGAATCCCGGTGGCAAACTCCACGTTTTCCAGGCCCCGTGCCACTTCGCCTAGGGCATCGGTGATGGTTTTGCCGTGCTCGAGGGTAATCAGCTCGGCCAGCTTGCGGCGGTTCTGCTCCACCAGGTCGCGGAACTTGAACATGATCTCGGCCCGGCGGGAAAGGGGGGTCTGCCGCCAGCTCTTGTAGGCTTCCTTAGCGATGGCAACGGCTTTATCAATCTCTTCCACTGAGGCGAAGTCTACCATGGCCTGCTGCTGCCCCGTAGCCGGGTTCCAAACGATGCCCGAGCGTCCAGACTGGCCCTCGACCCGCCTACCGCCGATCCAGTGCGAAACGCGCTTGAGGGTGACTTGGGGTTCCTTGACTGCCATGCGCTGCCTCCTTATGGGCTAGGGATAGGGTTGGCTTAGGCCCAGATAGGTTTATGGTAGGAGCTGGGGCTTTGGATAGCAATGGACAGTCTGTCCAACACTCGAGGTACCCGATTGGATGCATACGTCGCGCAGGGTTGGGGCCCTAAGGCGTCGGTTGGGCGGGGTCAGAGGGGTGCGGGTGCCTTCAGGTTTTCCCGAATATAGGGATGTGCTTCCCCTCCCGCATAAAACGGAACCCCAGCCGCTCGATTGCCCGCAGAACCCGCTCTTTGGGCGCGTCGTTGGGAAACCTGCCACCTGGGCCTCGGCGATGAAGGCTTCCTGGGCGCTGTTGTTCTCGTCTAGGGCCTCAGGGCCAAAGGTTCCGAGGTGTCGCTGGAGGAATAACCAACGCTGGGGCCCTTACTTTGCGTACTCCACCGCCCGGCTCTCCCGCACCACCGTGACCTGCACCTGGCCGGGGTAGTTCATGTCGCGCTCGATGCGCCCGGCAATCTCGCGGGCCAGCAGGGTGGCTTTGGCATCGCTGATGCGGTCGGGTTTGACGATGACCCGCACCTCGCGCCCGGCCTGCACCGCAAAGGCGTGGTCCACACCAGGGAAGGAAAGGGCGATGCGCTCGAGCTGCTCCAGGCGCTGGATGTACTCTTCCAGGCTCTCACGCCGTGCGCCGGGCCGGGCCGCGCTGATGGCGTCGGCGGCGGCGGTCAGCACCGAGTAGAGGGTCTCTCCGTTTTCGGGGTCGTGGTGGTGGGCGATGGCGTCGATGACCTCTTTGGGTTCGCCAAAGCGCGAGGCCAGGGTAATGCCAATCTCCACGTGGGTGCCCTCGATCTCGCGGTCCACTGACTTGCCCAGGTCGTGCAGCAGCCCGGCCCGGCGGCCTAAAGCAGCGTCCAGGCCCAGCTCGGCGGCCATGATGCCGGTGAGGTGGGCCACCTGCACCGAGTGCTTGAGCACGTTCTGGCCGTAAGACGAGCGGAAGTGCAGCCGACCCAGTAGCTGAACCAGACCTGACTTTAGGCCCACCACCCCGGCTTCCAGGGCGGCTTCCTCGCCGCGCTCGTAGATGAAGGTCTTCATCTCGTTTTTGGCCTTCTCCACCACCTCCTCGATGCGGCTAGGGTGAATGCGCCCGTCCTGCACCAGCTGTTCTAGGGCCATCCGGGCAATCTCGCGGCGCATGGGGTTGAAGCTGGACAAGAGCACCGCTTCGGGGGTGTCGTCGATGATCAGATCCACCCCGGTGAGGGCCTCGAAGGTGCGGATGTTGCGACCTTCGCGCCCGATGATGCGGCCCTTCATGGCATCGGAGGGAATGGGCACCACCGAGACGGCCAGCGCAGCGACCGTTTCAGAGGCCTGGCGCTGGGCGGCCTGGGCCAGGAGCTTCTGGGCTTCGCGCTTGACCTCGAGCCGGATGCGCTCCAGGTTGGCCTTGACCCGCAGGGCCTTTTCCTCCTCTAGCTCGGCGTCCAACCGCGACAAAAGCAGGTTCTGGGCTTCCTCCCGGCTCATCCTGGCCACTTCTTGCAGCTTGAGGTCGATTTGCTGTTCGCGCTGGTCCAGCTCGGCCTGGCGGGCCTCGAGCGCTTTCTCCAGCGCATCCAGCTTTTCCTCCTGCTCATCGAGCTTGGCCGCACGGGCGTCGAGCTGTTCGCCCCGCCGTGCCAGCCGCTCGGTCTCGCGCTTGAGCTCCTCGCGCTCGCTGCGGCTCGCTTGTAGGTCGGCCTGCAGGCGTTCGCGCTCGGCCTGGATAGAGGCCCGCTCGCTCATTAGCACCTCGCGCTCAGCCCGTAGACTGGCCTGCAGGCGTTCACGCTCCTCCTGTAGCTGCTGGCGTAGCCGTTCTTCGCCCTGCTGGCGCAGGCGCTCGAGCTCCGCCTGGGCGCCCTCCCGCAGGCGTTGGGCCTCTGCCCGCGCAGCCTCCAGCAGGGTCTGGGCCTGGGCTTGGGCTTGCTCGAGAACCACCTGGGCCTGACGACGGGCTGCCTCGAGCTCACTTTTTTCGGCCTCGCTCTGGCGGTTGATGCGCTGCAGCAGCAGCACCACCACCGTTGCCAGCACGATCACGATCAGCGTCAGAATGAAGTCTAAGACCATCTCTACCTCCAAGGGCTACAAGGAGGTTCTCACAGTTTCAGGTCTGACTGGCGCTTGGCTAGATGCCTTTTTCTGGCCTTCCTCGGCACACCCTGCGAACGGCTGCCCACCCTGGCCCACGGGTATCCTGCACAATCTGGCCCGCACGCTGGGCATGCTGAAACACAACCGGATTTGCCTGAGCCTTACACCGAACCAAGACCATAGCAAACTGCCCCTTGGCCTGCCGCGGTGCCATCGGGCAGATATTCAGCATAGTGGCTTCCCGACCCTTCATGCTGGGAGAACCCCACCCTCATGCCTCGGCAACTGCTTCCGAGGACACACCTTCCTCCTCGGCAGCTGCCAGTACCGATAGCTTACCAGCTTGGGCCAAAACTTTCTCGCGTATCTCCTGCACCAGTTGTGGCTCGCCCCTGAGGAATTCAGCGGCTTTATCCTTGCCCTGTCCCAGCCGGGTTTCGCCATAGGAGAGCCAGGAGCCTGCTTTGTTGATGACCTCGGCTGCGATGGCTACTGTAACCAGGTCGGCCAGGGGGTCAATCCCCTTGCCAAAGTACAGCTCGATCTCGTGCTCGCGGAAAGGGGGGGCTAACTTGTTTTTGGTTACCTTGACCCGTACCCGATTGCCCACCGCCTGGTTGCCCAACTTGATGGGCTGGCCCTGCTTGCGCACATCCAGCCGCACCGAGGCGTAAAACTTGAGGGCCCGCCCACCGGGAGTGGTCTCGGGGTTACCGTACATCTGCCCCACCTTTTCCCGAATCTGGTTGATGAAGATGGCCGCGGTGTTGCTTTTGGCGAGGGCTGCCGTGAGCTTGCGCAGGGCCTGGCTCATCAGGCGGGCCTGGACGCCCACAAAGGCGTCGCCT
>Ga0308396_1000388_pt1 | contig 30266 bp, 23 predicted proteins | sample Hotspr2SamplePe2_FD_202359 | JGI IMG/M metagenome (GOLD analysis project Ga0308396, IMG submission 202359) | Hot spring phototrophic mat microbial communities from Mushroom Spring, Yellowstone National Park, Wyoming, United States - 20050930_Pe2 ... | reverse complement strand
CCACTCGCTTGCCTGGGTAGACCAGCGAACCGTCGCCATACACGTTGGGATTGATGTTTTTGACCGTCGCGATGTCTTCCCACGGGTCTTGCGTGCTGTTGGGGTCCCACCAGATGGTGTTCCAGTACAGAAGTCCCTGCACCCCAAACATCTTCTGCTGCCAGAAGAGGATGCGGTGGTCAATCCCGTCCATGTCCACGAAGAAGTTGGCAAAGGGTTTGCCTGGTCCACAGCAAACATACCACCACACCTCTTCACCCCGTTGCTGACGGTCACGCATCAGGTCGGCTTGGAAGAAGTACGTAACAGGGCACCAGATGTTGATTTGCCCATCCAGTAGCGCCTCTGGTCGCTTTTCTGGGGCGAACTCTGGCGTACGATGGTAGGGCGAGACGATTTTGAGAGTAGGGTCTACTCGTTTGATACGCTGGCAAATCTCGACCAAGCGGTTATACTGTTCGGAGGTGGCGGGTTCGTCCACCACATAGAAGTAGCCTTTCTCCAGCCAGCCGCCCTGCCTCAGGTGCTCCACCGTGCGACGCAGTTGTGCTTCGTCGTCGCTGTAGGGGATGATAAAGCTAGTCAGGCGTGGGTCGCCCAGATACTTGCCCGCCTCTGGCGAGAGGATGTCGACTGGTATCGAGTGGGGCGAAAGCCGACGGGACACCAGCAGTTCCCAGTATCGCTCCATCAGCTTCTGGTGAGCCGATTTCGGGGTTGCACCCTGCGCCGAAACCTGTCTGACGGAGATGTTCTCCCAGTAGGCAGCGCTGTCTGGCGTCACACCGTGATGCCGTGCGATGCCATCGCCCCACAACCCGAAAGCGGTGCGCATCGACGGCTTTCGCGGGATTTCGAAACGCCACACGCGCAGTTCTATCGGTATGGTGTGTCCCTCGCCATCGGCCATTTCCAGTTCTATCGTACCACGATACTGCCCGGGACGGGCGTCACGGGGCACCTCAATGCTTATCCACAGAGGCTGGTTCTGATTCGGTTCCAGATCCATGGGCAATCGCAAGGGTGGTAGAGGGTCTGGGTATTTACGACCGTGTGCGGGCAGATGGATGTACGCCACCCGGTAAATGGTTATCGCCTCTGCCCCCAGACGAACTCCTTTGCCAGCCTGAAGGTCGTTGACTGTGACATGGACCAACTGTGCCTTGCGGGACGAGCGAAGCACAATTTGCCCTGCCTCTCGTTCGCCGCGAGCAGCGGACAGACGCAGAACCTTTTCGGCAGAAGCAGGGGGAACCTCGTCCGCAAGGACTTTCTGCATGGAAGACGTCACCCACACCTGACAAGGAGACTGGTCTGGAAATGCATCCGTCACCAGCAAGAAGGTGATGAGTATCATGCAAAGCACAGGAAACCACAACAACGTGGACACCTCCTTCACGCGATCTGTAATGACTCATTGTGCACGAGCAGACAAGAATCCTTCCCCGGATACACCAGATGACCTGAACCGCGACAATCGCTGGAGCCGAAGCCACGCGCTATTGCGCCCGCAACGGGCCTGCGAGGCGTCTTCGAAAGTCTCCCAGCGCACTGCCCGTAGACACATCCCTGCCTGCGGGAAAGGGGAAGACCTCCAGTGCGTCCGCTCGCAGGGAGACTTCCTGTGGTACAAACAGCCCCAGCTGGTTTACTCTCAGGCTCATTGCGGATGGCATCCACTGGGAACATCGTTGCGTAGTCCGTGAACTGTTTGCAGGTTTGGGCTAAACAAGCCATCTGGAGGCGGAACCTCCGAGGGCGGTGTCGCATCCACCCAACTGCCTCGCAGGGGAGGGGTTTTTAAACCAGGGATGATACACCGTGCTCCAGCATAACCCATCCTGTAATAGAAAGCCGTAGTGGGATTTCCTTGACAAAACCAGTATTTCGTGATATACTGCTATCAATTTACTGCACGATATTGTACCTGTTCTGAATCGAAAACTACCAAAAAATAGGAAGGAAAGAGTTATTTTCTGGTGAATTTTGCGTATAATAGTACTAGAGAAGCTCGGGTTCGCCGCCGATAATGAAAGTAGCGAACCGAGTTCACCTTCCTTCCTCGGGGTAGCAGGCTTTGCTCTCCTTTCACTGCTACCCCGCTTTTTTGTACCGCCCTACTGCTCCATCAGCTGGTCGATGAGCGTCTCCGCCACAATCAGCAGGGAACGCAGCACCTCCACAGTCTCGACGCGTTGTTCGGGGCTCATCGCAGAGGGTTCCAGCTCACCCAGCAGCTCGATGGCCTGGCGCACCACGTCGGCGGGTCGCGATGAAGCCGTGACCGCCGCTGCGGAAGCCGCAGATGACGAGGCTGTCACTGTGGGTGACACTGCGGCGTGGGTGTCCTCTTCAGGCAGTGGAGGCAATTCGGGAGTGGTCCACTCCGCCCAGTCGGGCGCAGAACCCCGCAGAAGCTCCTCGGCACGCTCCGGTGACATGCGCAGTGCCCTTACCAGTTTGGCGGTGTCATCCGTGCTCAGGCGGTCGCTCTTGATTTTCTCCGCGACCTGCGCCTGCAGTTCGGGCATCTCGTTCAGCTGCTTCAGGAAGCGGGCGTGCTTTTCCGTAATCGCGCCCTCGGCGGGGCGGTTTGGACGGGAGACCACCTGCTCGGCAATCGCCTCGGGCAGCTCCAGCAGCTCCAGCATGTAGCCCACCATGCGCTCGCTGATGCCTAGTCGGCTGGCTAGGTCGCGGTTGGAAAGCCCTAAGCGCGTCTTGGCTGCCTGCAGGGCGCGGGCGCGGTCGATGGGACGCAGGTCTTCGCGTTGCAGGTTCTCTATCAGCTGGTCGGTGAGTGCCTCTTCGGGGTCTACCTCGCGCACAATGCAGGGGATTTCATAAAGTCCCGCCATCTGCGCCGCCCGCCATCGACGCTCGCCGATGACAATTTGGTACATGTTCACGTGGTGCAAAGGCTTCACCACAATCGGTTGCAACATGCCGTGCTGCCGAAGGCTGTCTGCCAGCCCCTTCAGGCTTTCAGGGTCCATCTCCCGACGGGGCTGCTCGGGGTCCTCCACGATTTGCGAAACGGGTATCATGCGCACTTCGACTGCCATCTTGATTACTCCACCATCACGATGCCTTGCGGCGTAATCTCGAAGGGCAACCACTCCAGCGGGTGCGCGACACCTTCCATCTTCTCGATTCGCACCTCTCGGCGCATTTTCCCACCGACTTCGCGCACGCGGAAGCGGAAGATGTTGTGCGCCAGCGAGAAGGTAAAGTCCATCAGGCGGTTGGTCACCGGGTCGCGCTCGCTCACCTCGGTCATGATGTCTATGTTGGTCATGCCGTCGTAATGGCACCAGTTGATTGTCCAGTGTTCCACCAGCATCCACTGCTCTTCACTCAGGCTGGTGAAGATATGCTCGAAGTTGTCGCCCGCCACGAAGCGCGTCACGCCCGCCCGCGACAGGTCTAAGTCGATCTCCTGCATGGTGTTGAAGTCCGCCAGCGAGAAGTAGCGCACCCGTGGGTCTCTCGGATACTCTTTGGGATGGGGAAACGCCTGAATGGGGATGAACTTGCCCTGTTGCTCGTAGGGCGTGATGTCCCAGCCGAACGATGCGAAGTACCGGCGCATGTGCGTCCACGGGCGGTCAAACACGTCGTAGGAGACGGTTTCCCCCTCCTGCAAGCCTGTCCACAGGAACTGCATGGCGAACACCGTCTTACCGGTGCCTGGCGGACCGTAAATCAGGTTGCGGCTGCCGCGCGGAATGCCCCCAATCAGCCTGTCCAGCCCTTCGATGCCCGTGCGTTGCAACTCGAACATCCTCTCCCTCCGTCCTACTGTTGCCAGTGCAAACGACCGTTAATCGAGATGGTATAGGTCGCGATTTGCGTGGTCATGGTGATGGTTGACCATATCAGTTCGGCGGTAAACTCCGCCAGAATGATGCCAATCGCCACCATGCGCAATTTGTCGTAACCCTTCAAGCCGTAATAGCGCTGGATGAAGCTCTTTATCACCAGCACCACAATCAGCCCAAACCAGAAATAGTCTACCCCAAAGTTCATCGACAGCGCGTAGCCGACAGGATGCAGTGGGAAGCCCGGAACCTGAAACCGAATCGTATCTAGCAACATCACGATGGCAAAGCCAGAGACCACCGCCAGAATGGCTGTGACGTTCACGGGGTTGGGCTGCTCGATAATCTGGCGCGAGGCATATCCGATTTCGCCCCATGCCGCCTGCGCGCCCCGCACATATCCCCGATAGATTTGCGCTACCAACCCCACCGCCACGCCAACAAAGATGGCAATCAGCATCGTCCAAAACAGGGAACGGGCAGAAACTCCCACGCTTTCGCCCATTTTGTACGCCTCCAGCTGGTAGGGCATGGGGTGGGAACGATGGATACGGTTGAAGATGAAGAACAGGTGATAGATTCGGATGGTGTCCGCCTGCGACAGCGTTTGCTGCGCTCCCGTTGCCAGCACCAGCTGATGGGGTCCCATGAACGCCATCTCATGCGAAGGTGGCCCCAGCTGCGCTCTCATGCGGGTCAGCGCGGTGCTGAACACCAGAAACACTCCCACATACACCAGCACCAGCCACGGCGACAGCCCGCTGTACAAGCCAATCACTGCCAGCCCCGCCAGCGACAGGATTAAGCCCAGCAGGGCGTAACGGGGACGGATTTCATGAGGGGTGGGTGCGGTGTTGTGCTTGATGTGTTGCCACAGCTCGCGCAGGTACGGGCGGGACGCCATGACAGCCCCCACGAACAGCCCGAAGAAGGCACCCCACGTCTGCTCGCTGAAGTAGGGTGGGCTTGGCACCAGCCATCCTCCCCCGAACACCCCCTGCTCATACCCATACATCGCCATGATAATCTGCACTGCCTTGCGCACGAAGAAGAAAAAGATGCAGCTGAACAGCAGGTCGTTGGGCATAAACACCGCAATCGCGCTCATGTAGGGGAAGATGCCTATCGGCGTCCAGCCGATGGCGTTCCAGGGTGGGTCGGGCAGCCACTCGTTCAAGTAGGCGAGGTAACGCACTCGAATCATCGGCACGGAAGGATACAAGAAGCTGATGCCGTTGAGCATATCGATAGCGAACATCACGGCAAATGCGCCCCACAGGTAACGGCTTTTCCACGCAGGGGCGTCAGGACGAGTTAGCAGCATGGGAACCTGAATAATCGGAAACGCCAGCTTCTCGCGTCGGCTCCACTGGTCGCGCATTAACGTGTTGATGCACAGCATGGCGGTGCATACCAGTCCAAACAGCGACGTCCACGCGAGGATGGGCTTCAGGAAAAGAGGCACCCGGGACAGTGCATACGCCAGATCGAACCCTCCGCGACGGAAGTCCTGCAGCAGGGTAGCGTCTTGGAAGTAGAACCACTCGGGCAGGCGTGGCAGGATGTTCTCCGTGTTCCAGGGGTTGGACTCGGCGAACATGGCATACGAGTAGGTATAGGGGAAGTTAATGCCCATCCACTCGGAACAGATAGCCGTTGCCACCGACAGGAAGGCGTAGACCAGCACCAGTTCCCCGCTGCTGAATGCCCATCGTCTGGCAAACCGTCGCAGGAAGACGTTGAGGAACGCCAGCACCATCAACGAACACATCGGCGGCACCAGCAGCGAGAAGATTACGTCCGCCAGCACGTCTGCCGCCCAGTAGGCGTTGAAGGGCAGGAGAATCAAACTGACCAGCAGCGCCCTCACAAAACGCAGGCGAGGCGTGAAGGTAATCGCCACAGGCGCGTCTTCCACCAGAGGTTTCGCACGTTGTTCTACCACTGCCATAGCTTGATTAGGTTATATCGGCAGGCGCGGGAATCCTTCCTCCCTCTCCATACCACGTTGCCAGACGCCCCGCGTGCGTGTAAAATAATCTCGTGCGAATACAGGAAGGAGGAACAGCATGCCCAAAGAAGGCATCACGCCCCGTTCACAGGATTACTCGCAATGGTATCTGGACATCGTGGAGAAGGCGGAGCTGGCGGACTATTCTGCCGTGCGTGGCTGTATGGTCATTCGCCCGCATGGCTATGCGATATGGGAGCTGATTCAGCGCGAGGTGGACGAGCGTATCAAGGCGACAGGGCACGTCAACGCCTATTTCCCGCTGTTCATCCCCATGAGTTTCCTGCAGAAAGAGGCAGAGCACGTGGAGGGCTTCGCCCCCGAGGTGGCTGTGGTGACACACGGCGGCGGGGAGCCGCTCGCCGAGCCGCTGGTGGTGCGCCCGACCTCAGAAGCGATTATCGGGCACAGCTTTGCCAAGTGGATTAAGTCGTGGCGCGACCTGCCTCTGCTGATTAACCAGTGGGCAAACGTGGTTCGCTGGGAGATGCGCACACGTCCCTTCCTGCGGACGCTGGAGTTCCTGTGGCAGGAGGGACATACAGCGCACGCTACCGAACAGGAGGCAGAAGAGGAGACCCTGCGCATCCTGCATGAGGTGTACGCCGACTTCGCCGAGAAGGTGATGGCTCTGCCCGTGCTGCGCGGGCGCAAAACGGACAAGGAGAAGTTCGCAGGCGCACTGCGCACCTACGCCATCGAGGCGATGATGCAGGACAGACGTGCCCTGCAGGCGGGGACCTCGCACAATCTGGGGCAGAACTTCGCCCGTGCGTTCGAGATTATGTACCAGACGCCCGACAACCGTCAGGAGTACGTGTGGACCACCTCGTGGGGTGTGTCCACGCGGTTGATTGGCGCGCTTATCATGGCGCACTCCGACGATGAAGGGCTGGTGCTGCCGCCGAAGCTTGCCCCTGTGCAGGTGGTCATCGTGCCCATCTACAAGAGCGACGCCGAGCGCTCGGCGGTGCTGGAATGCTCACATCGCCTGAAGGAACAGCTGGCTCAACGCTTCCGCGTGAAGCTGGACGACCGCGATGAGGTCACACCGGGTTTCAAGTTCAACGAGTGGGAGGTGCGCGGCGTGCCCGTGCGTGTGGAGGTCGGTCCGCGCGATGTGCAGCAGGGTACCGTCGCGCTGGCGCGGCGCGACATGCCGGGACGAGAGGGCAAAAGCTTCGTGCCGCAGGAAGGGCTACCCGAGCAGGTCAGCCAGCTGCTGGACACCATTCAACAGAGCCTGTACGACCGCGCCCTGCGCTTCCGCGAAGAGCATACCGCTGAGGTCAGCACTTACGACGAGCTGAAAGAGGCGATAGAGACCGGCTTCGCACGGGCATACTGGGCAGGTAGCCGCGAGGATGAAGACCGCGTGCAGGCGGAAACCCGAGCTACCATCCGCGTCATCCCCTTCGAGCAACCCGAAAAGGCGGGCAGGTGCATCCTGACGGGCAAAGAGAGCACCCAGCAGGTCATCTTCGCACGGGCGTACTGAACCGGAGCCCCTCTCCAGCGCGCAGACGGAGAGGGGCGCGTATTCGCGCGCGCCATCGGGTATAATGGGACGGAACCCTTTGAGACGAGGCAGACGATGACGCAAATACTCACTGAGACTGAATCAATCACTATAGAACGCATTGCCGAAAAGGTGTTTGAGGGCGAACCGCTGACTTTTGAGGAAGGCGTGTGGCTGTTCCGCTACCCCCGCCTGCCCGAGATCGCCGCGCTCGCGAATGCCGTGCGGGTGCGCATACATCCCAACCGCATTGTGACCTACGTTGTCGGGCGTATCATCAACTATACCAACGTATGCTGGGTGCGATGCAAGTTCTGTTCCTTCTATCGCGTGCCAGGCAGTACGGAGGGTTACACGCTCTCCATGCAGGAGATTTTCGATAAGATTCAGGAGCTGGTGGACAAAGGCGGGGTGGAGGTGCTGATACAGGGCGGTCTGAATCCCCGCTTGAAGATAGACTATTACGAAAACCTCTTCTCCTCTATCCGCGAGCGGTTTCCGCAGGTCATTATCCACGCGCTCTCCCCGACGGAGATTATCTACATCGCCCATATCTCTCGCCTGAGCATCGCTCAGACGCTGAGCCGCCTGCGTGCGGCAGGATTGCAGTCTATCCCGGGCGGCGGCGGCGAGATACTGGTGGACCGTGTGCGGAAGCAAATCGCGCCCTACAAGCACACCGTCGACGAGTGGCTGGACTGTATGCGCGTGGCTCACGAAATGGGCATCTACAGCACCGCCACCATGATGTTCGGACATGTGGAGACCATCGAAGACCGCGTGGAACACCTGCTGCGTATCCGCGAATTGCAGGAACAGACCGGCGGATTCCGCGCCTTCATTGCATGGAACTTCCAGCCGGAGGAGACCGAGCTGTCTCACTTGAGCAAGGCAACGGGATATGACTACTTGCGTACAGTAGCCATCGCTCGCCTGATGCTGCATAATGTGCCGAACCTGCAGGCATCGATCCTGACGCAGGGACCGAAGATTACGCAGATTGCGCTGGGCTACGGCATCAACGACCTCGGCTCCACGATGATTGAGGAGAACGTGGTATCGGCAGCGGGAAGCAAGTTCATCCCCACCGCCGCCGAGATGGAGCGTCTCATCCGCGACGCCGGTTATGAACCCCGCCGGCGCAACACGCGGTATGATCTGCTGGATTGAGGGAGAAAACCACAAGGGCGGCGGTTTTCCTGTATACGGTGCGCTGGCTGAAGAGCGTAAAGCGTCGCGCAGCCTCCTGCAACCGCAGGCTTTCGCCTGCGTGTAAGGGATGGACCGGCGCCTCGCCCTCCCCAAAACCACGACAGGTATGTCGAACGCCCACGCGCAGGAGTGCGATACCTCAGGGGCGAAAAAGTACCACAGGAACTGGAAGGGGGAACGTCGCTATGGAAGAGCAAGCATTTGAACCCAGACCGCTGCTGGCGAAGAAGCCGGTGCGTTTGATTTTCGTGGGTGGCTTCGTGGGTTCTGGCAAGACCACCGCGATGGCTGCGCTCACTCGTCGGCTGTTACAGGACGGCTTGAACGTCGGGCTGGTGACCAACGACCACGCGGCAGAGATGGTAGACACCGCGCTGGTACGTCAGTTCGGTCTGCCAGTTGCAGAGGTATCTGGCGGTTGTTTCGGCTGCGACCTGAACGACCTGCTAGACGCTACTGAGCGTGTGCTGATGCAGGAGCCAGACGTGCTGATTGTCGAGCCGGTTGCGAGCTGCACCGATACAGTGGCATCGGTGATTATGCCTCTCAAGCAATTCTACGGCGGGGTTTTTCGTATCTCCCCGTTTTCGGTGCTGATAGACCCGATGCGCCTCTACGAGATGCTTTTGGAGGAAAACCCCAGCGAGTTCGCCCGGTGCTTCGCGCCCATCTTCCATCATCAGCTGGACGAAGCGGACGTTCTGGTGCTGAACAAGGTAGATACCCTGTCTACGGAAGAGGCGCAACGGCTGGTGAATGCCCTGCGCCAGCGTCATCCCGACAAGCCCATCCTCACCATCTCTGCCCGGCGCGGCGATGGTGTGGACGAATGGATGCAGCAGGTGATGCAGGATGCCCCGCTGAGCTCGCGCGTGATGGAGAAAGCCGATTACAAGGTGTATGAAATCGGTGGTGTCAAGCTGGGCTGGCTCAACGCCTCCGCGCAGCTGGTGGCAGAGCCCTTCTTCAACGCGCGAGAGTATGCCGATTTGCTTCTGAGGCGATTGCATGATGCAGCGCGGGCACGCAACACCGAGGTGCTGCATATTAAGCTGGCTATCTACTGTCAGGGCAAGGCGATGGGCGCCAGCCTGCTGAGCGCATACCCGGAACCCGTCTTCGGCGGGGAAGATTTGGGCGACGTGAGCCATGCGATGCTAGTGCTGAATGCCCGACTGGGCATCGACCCACCCACACTGGGGGGTATCGTGGCACAGGCTATCTACGATACCGCAAAGGCACTGCATGTGGAAGCGGAGATACTGAAGCTGCATACGGTGAAACCCACCATACCCTGTCCGCGGTTCCGCATGTGCAATCCGGTTTAGCGGAGCTGGTACAGGTCGCGCAAACGGGATGCAGCATGAATCTCCTGTGGCTGGCAATGCGCTCAACTCCAGCGGGGAGGTTGTCTGAGGAATGAGGGTAAGCCTGCTAACCATTCTTCTGATTGCCGCCGGGTGGCTCTTCCTGAAAGCGGGAGCAGCTGCACAGGGGAACGGCTTCCTGCAACGGAAAGGCACGCAACTGCTGCTGGACGGAAAACCCCTGCGTCTGGTGTCGGTGAACAAGTTTGACCTCTTCCTGCGCTTTCTGGAGGGCGGCGAGGCGAAGCAGCAGGCGGTGCAAGCCATTCAGGAGGCGTCGAAGCAGGGATTCACCGTCATCCGCTTCGCAGGCGTGGGTTTCTACCCCTCACACATGAGCAACTGGGCGAACGAGAAGGTCTACTGGGGCGCGTTCGACGAGCTGGTACAAACGGCGAAGCAGCAGGGCGTGAGGCTGATACCGGTCATCCACTGGAACCTCTACCTCTTTCCGGATATGGCGAACGAGTGCGTGCAGGACATGCTGACCAACCCCGATTCGCGCTCACGACAGTATCTGTGGCTTTACACTTATCAAATCGTCTCCCGCTACAAGGACGAGCCGACCATCCTTTTCTGGGAGCTCACCAACGAGATGAACCTGGGTGCGGACCTGGAGTTCATGCACCCCTACGGGTGGAGCAACCTGAACCCGGTACATGAGGGAACTTCCTTCATGCGCCTGCGCCGCGACCACTTCACGACCGAGCAGATGATACCTTTCCTCAAGGAATGGGCGACCTTCATCAAGCAGATAGACCCCAATCACCTCATTGGGTCGGGATTTGCCTCGCCGCGCCCCGCCGCCCAGCACCTGCGCCTCGCCAGAGGCAAGGGCGACTGGACAGAGGATAGCGTCTCCGAAATGGAAACCTACCTGCGCGATACCCATCCCGACCCGATTGACCTGCTGAGCATCCACTTCTATCGCAAGCACGACAACCTGCGCTTTGGGAACAAAGACGAGGACTCAGCGCAGGTGCTGGCTGTCTTCAAGCAGGCTTCCGAGCGTATCGGCAAACCACTGTACATCGGCGAGACGGGAGATGAATACGCTCAGCGCGCGGATGCACCCTTCCTGCGCAACGTGCTGGAGCAGGCGAAAAAGCTGGATATACCGCTCACGCTGGCGTGGAACTGGATGAGCCCTGGCGACCCGTATGATGTCAGCCCGCAACGCACCCCCCAGGTGGTACAGATGATGCGCGAAGCCAACAGCCGTTAGCCCCGCAGGCAGGATTATCCCGTTCGAGTTGTGAAATGGCTTAGGGAAACGGGACGGTTGCAGCCACGATGGGAAAAAGCACGCAAGTTCGACTGGACTGGTCTCTGGTGAGGCGGCTCATTTTTGGCTCGCCTCTGTCCACGGAACAGCTGTCTCACCAGCGGCTACCCAAGATTCTGGCGTTGCCGATTTTCGCCTCAGATGCGCTATCTTCCACTGCATACGCTACGCAGGCTATTTTGCTCAACCTGCTCATCGCAGGTCCGCATGTTTTGCACCTGACGGTACCTATCTCCATCGCCATTGTGGTGTTGCTGTGGATTGTGGTGATTTCCTACACACAGACGGTTTATGCGTATCCGCAGGGTGGGGGCACGTACATTGTTTCGCGCGAGAATCTGGGCATCCGGTGGGGGCTTCTGGCAGCTGCCGCCATCCTCACCGACTACGTGCTGACAGTAGCGGTAAGCATCACGGCAGGCGTGCAGCAAATCACCTCTTTCTTCACCAACCTTGCACCGTACCAGACAGAGCTGGCTGTTGCGGCGATATGGTTCCTCACGCTGGCGAACCTGCGCGGAGCGAGGGAGAGCGGGCTGCTGTTTGCCTTCCCCACTTATTTCTTCGTCATCACCATGCTGAGCATGGTCGCAGTCGGGGTGCTAGGTCCGCTGTTCGGGTATCAACCGCGCTCCTATCCGACTCCCGAACAGACAGCGCAAACGGCTGTGCACGCGCTTTCTCTAACCGTCATTTCGAGGGCGTTCGCTTCTGGATGCGCGGCGATGACGGGTATAGAAGCGGTGGCAGACGGTGTGATTGCGTTTCGCGCGCCCGAAAGTAAAAACGCCGCACAGACGCTCATCGCGATGGGTGTCATCCTGAGCACCATATTCCTGGGGATATCGTATATCGCACAGACAAACCACATTGTGTACTACGGACACGGGGCACATGGAGAGGATGCCAGCGCGGAGTCGGTCATCTCGATGGCAGCCCGAGCGGTTTTCCACGATAACCCACTGCTGCGGGGCGTGGTACTGTTCGCCACCGCCATCATCCTGTTGCTTGCGGCAAACACCGCCTACGCCGATTTCCCCCGCCTGAGTTCCATCCTTGCCAGGCACGGCTACATGCCCCGCCAGCTGGCGAACCTCGGCGACCGTCTGGTGTTCTCCAACGGCATCATCCTGCTGGCAGTCTTCGTCTCCCTGCTCGTGGTAGCATTTGGAGGCAGTGTGGACCGCCTGATCCCGCTGTATGCGGTCGGCGTGTTCACGGCATTCACGCTCTCGCAGGCGGGCATGGTCAGGCACTGGCTCCAGCAAAAGGGCCCTGGCTGGCGGTGGAAGATGCTGGTCAACGGCATCGGCGCGGTGTCCACTGGCATCGTGTTGCTGGTTATTATCGTTGAGAAGGGACCACAGGGCGCATGGCTGGTGGTGGTGGTGCTTCCTGTGCTGATGTGGTTGTTCACTCAGGTCAATCGGCACTACCAGAAGGTGCGTGCGCGTCTCACGCTCATAGGATATGAACCGCCACCCCCTCCCCCACATACGGTGCTGGTGCTGGTGCCCGACGTGCACCGTGGCGTGGTTCCCGCGCTGGAATACGCCCGTGAAATCTCTAAAGACCATCGTGCCGTCCACATCGAGATTAACCCGGCAGACACGCAGCGCCTGAAGGAACGCTGGGAGCAGTGGGGGGGAGACATGCCACTGGTGATTATCGAATCCCCATACCGCTCCCTCATCGGGCCGCTGGTGGAGTATGTACGGCAGGTGCGCCAGGACCACCCGCGCCACCTGATTACCGTGGTGCTGCCCGAGTTCGTGGTAACGAAGTGGTGGGAGCGTGCTCTGCATAATAACTCCGCGTTTTTGATCAAGCTCGCGCTGGGCAACGTACGCGATGTCGTGATTACCAACGTGCGGTACTATCTGGACTGAGATGGGCACACCTTCGGCACCCGTGTGGCATAAACTGGCTACCTCCTACCGTCAGATACTGGCTCCGCTATCGTTCCTGTTGCTGCTGGGGCTGTTCCTCAATACACAGACGCCCGCCTTCCTCACCTACGACAACCTGCGCACCGTTGCCATACAAACAGTGGCGGTGGCCATACTCGCGATTGGTGAGACGGTGGTTATCATCTCTGGCGGGATTGACCTTTCGGTGGGAGCGGTGCTCGCGCTCAGCGGGGTCACCTCGGTGTATGCGATGAAGCATGGTGCGTCGGCATGGCAGGGCGTGCTGATAGCACTGGCGACGGGCGCGCTGTGCGGGCTGTTTAATGGTCTGGTTACCACGCGCCTGCGCATGCCCGCCTTTGTAGTCACGCTGGGGATGCTGGGGATAGCCAGTGGTGCAGCGTTGCTGATTAGCGGAGGTGTGTCGCTGACAGGCATTGCGCCTGGATTTGAACGTCTGGGCAAGGAATGGTCGCTGTGGGTGCTGCTGGTGGTTGCGGTGGGCTTTCACCTTCTGCTCAGCTTCACTCGATTGGGACGCTACTGCTATGCCATCGGCGGCAACCCGGAGGCAGCGCGTCTGTCGGGGGTGTCGCTCGTGCGCTATCAGACCACCTATTTCATCCTGTGCGGGCTATGTGCGGGGTTGGCCGGCGTTCTTCAAGCCAGCCGGGCGACGGTCGCCCAACCGACAGCGGGCAAAGGCTGGGAGCTGGATGCCATTGCGGCGGCGGTGATCGGCGGTACCAGCCTGATGGGCGGACAGGGTAGCATCGTGGGCACACTGCTGGGCGCGTTCTTAATGGCGATTATCCGCAACGGATGCAACCTGCTGAACGTGGAAGTGGAGTGGCAGCAAGTGCTGATTGGCGCGATGGTCATTGTGGCGGTATTCTACGACCGCTGGCAGCGCGGACGCAGATAGTGTCCCCTCACTTTGTGCTAAAATGATAGCGTGAACGACACGCTCAGTGAGAAACTCCAGTCGCTCCCCGCCCTGCCGGGTGTGTATCTGTTCAAAGACGCGCAGGGAAATGTGCTTTACGTCGGTAAAGCGGTCTCCTTGCGCTCGCGCGTGCGTTCGTACTTCCATAAAAGCGCGGAGATCTCCCTCAAGACGCGCCGGCTGGTGGAGAAAATCGCCGACCTGGAATGGATAGTTACCGACACCGAGCTGGAAGCTCTGGTGCTCGAATGCAACCTGATTAAGCGTTACCGCCCACCCTACAATATCCGACTGCGTGACGATAAGCAGTATCCGTTTCTCTGCCTGACCACTTCCGAGCCGTTCCCTCGCCTGATGCTGGCGCGCCGCGCCAGGAACGACGGCAACCGCTATTTCGGTCCCTACTCTGGCAGCCGACCGGTGTATCAGACGATTCATCTGCTGAACCGTCTCTTCCCGCTGGTAACGTGCGGCGAGGCGTTTACCGGCGAGCCGGTGCGCAAGCCCTGTCTGTACTACCACATGGGGAAGTGCCCCGCCCCCTGTGCCGGTCTTGCCGACAAAGAGAGGTATCGCGAAACCGTGCGGGAGGTAGAGATGTTCCTCAGCGGCAGGCACGAGAAGCTGCTCAAAAGGCTGTACAGGCAGATGGAAGAGGCGGCGGAGCGGCTGGAGTTCGAACGTGCTGCCGCCCTGCGCGACCAGATACGCGCCGTGGAGCAGGTCATGCTTCAGCAGAAAGTGGTCTCCACCGACATGGTAGACCGTGACGTGCTGGCATACGCAGCCGACGAGCAGCGCGCTCTGGTGCAGATGTTCTTTATCCGTGGAGGCAAACTGATAGGACAGCAGCACTTCTTCCTGGACGGCGCAAGTGGCGAGGACCAGCGTGCGGCTCTACAGGAGTTTCTCAAGCAGTACTACGAACAGGCGCAGGACGTACCGGGCGAAATCCTTTTGCCTGCACCCATCGAGGAAGCACACATCATCGAACAGTGGCTGAGGCAGAAAAAGGGAAAACGGGTGGAACTGCACACACCCCAGCGAGGAAGCAAAAAGAAGCTGCTGGAGCTCGCGCTGACCAACGCCGAGCTTGCCTTAGAGCAGGCGCGTCAGCAATGGATGCAAAAGAAGGCACAACAGGAGGCAGTGTTGCTGGCATTGCAAGAGGTGCTTGGATTGGAGACACTGCCCCGCCGCATCGAGGCGTACGACATCTCGAACATTCAGGGCTATGCGCCTGTGGGAGTGATGGTGGTGCTGAAAGAGGGCAAGCCCTCCAAAAGCGATTACCGCCGCTTCAGCATCAAGTACCATCCCGAAACACCAAACGACTTCGCCATGATGAAAGAAGTGGTTACGCGACGCCTGCAGGAGGCTCAGAAAGGGAACCCGAAGTTCACCGAACTGCCTCATCTGATGTTGATTGATGGCGGCAAGGGACAGCTCCACGCTGCGCTCGAAGCGATGAAAGAGGTGGGATTGCAGGTTCCCGCTATCGGACTGGCGAAGCGGTTCGAGGAGATATATCTGCCTGCGCGTTCGGAGCCGTTGATTCTGCCCAAAGATTCGCCGGTACTGCACCTCCTGCAGGCAGTGCGTGATGAGGCTCACCGCTTTGCGGTGGAGTACCACCGAAAGGTACGGCTGAAGCGCAGCACGTCTTCGGTGTTGGACGAGATTCCAGGCGTTGGTCCCAAACGCAAGCAGGTGCTGCTGAAACACTTCGGTTCGGTGAAACGTTTGAAAGAGGCAAGTGTCGAAGATATAGCAGCTGTGCCATCTATCCCCCGTTCTCTGGCACAGACCATCTACACCGAGCTGCACAAGGAGGAGTGAAAGTGGTGGGGTTGATATTGCGCTGGGTTGCAAACGCTGTGGCATTGTTGTTGACCGTTTGGCTGGGGAAGATGCTGGGATTAGGGCTCTATGTTAGCGGCTTCTGGGGCGCGATGATTGCCGCTCTGGTCATCGGACTGATTAACGCTTTCATCCGCCCCATCGTGGTGATGCTTACCCTGCCTTTAAACTGCCTGACTTTCGGGCTGTTTAGCCTAGTGATTAACGCCTTCCTGTTCTGGCTAGCAGGTGCGCTTCTCGCCGATTTTGATGTGAGGGGTCCCATGGCAGCGCTGTTCGGCTCTATCGTGATGAGCCTCTTCAGCAGCGTGTTCAGCCAAACCGTTGCCCCGGAGAAGCACAAGTAGCTGTGTGGAATAATAGTGGTGGAGTGTATCCGAAGTCATACAGGAGAGACCGCATGAAAAGCAATCGCTGGGTATTGATTACTGGCATGTCGGGGTCGGGGAAGACGCTGGTATCGCATATCTTTGAGGACCTAGGCTACTTTTGCGTGGATAACCTGCCCCCCCGACTGCTGCCGATGCTGGTGGAGCTGAGCAAGCAACATCCCCAGCAGATGCAGCACGTCGCGCTGGTGATCGATACCCGCTGTGGCGAGATGTTTGCGGAAACCCTGTCCAGTGTGCGTTGCGTCGCGGAGCAGGGAATATCCATCCAGATACTCTTTCTGGACTGCAGCGACGAGATACTGGTACAGCGTTTCAAGGAAACCCGTCGCAAACATCCTCTGTTCCGTGAACATCCCACCATCCTGCAGAGCATTCGGGCGGAGCGCGGTTTGCTGGAGGAGGTACGGGCGAGCGCAGACAGGGTGATAGATACCTCTGTGCTGGCGCCACACGAGCTGCGCGCCATCATCGAAACCGAATACGCCCTCATGGAGCGCAAGGCTGGCATCGCGGTGAATGTGGTCTCCTTCGGCTTCAAGTACGGCATCCCGCCGGAGGCGGACCTGGTGTTCGACGTGCGCTTTCTGGCGAACCCGCATTACGTTGCACACCTGCGTCCGCTGGATGGACGCGACGCACCCATCCGCAACTATGTGCTCGCCGACCCACTGGCAGAGGACTTCATCCGTCACCTGCAGGGTCTAATCGACTTTACACTACCTCAGTACATCCGGGAGGGCAAGGCGTACCTGACTATCGCTATCGGCTGTACGGGAGGTCGACACCGTTCGGTGGTCATCGCCGAGCAGGTAGCGCAGTTCCTAAAGGAGAAAGGTTACCGAGTGAACGTGCAGCATCGGGACGTGCGACAACAGCCGCAGCCGATGCCCGAAACGGAGTGAGAGCACTGATGCGTCTGGGGCGGAATCTGCTTCAACTGCTGGAGATGCCCAGCGCGCGCTGGCTGCTGCCGGGAATGCTGGTCAAGCGCTGGCTGCTGCTGTCGATGCTGGGCATTGCGGTGATGTTTCTCGGTCTGCTCATCCTCATCGACGTGCGCTTTCCCGAAGTGCTGGTCTGGTTGCACCGCCACGTGCAGCAGGCGGCACAGAGATTGGGCACCCAGGGCAGCCTGCCGTGGACGGTTCTAGGTGGCGTGGTCTTTCTGCTGGGCTTCTTCATGAGTCTGGTGGGCGTGCGGGGACTGGTGCGCACCATCGCCTGTGCCATTGACCCCGTAGCGGGACGGCGACTGGCGCACGTCATTTATAATCGGCGCAACCTGCAGCTGGGACCGGAGCTGGTGGCAATCGGCGGGGGGACGGGGTTATCCACGCTGTTGCGAGGTCTCAAGCAGTATTCCAGTAACGTCACGGCTATCGTTACCGTTACGGACGACGGAGGCAGCTCCGGACGGCTGATCGAACAGTTCGGCGTGCTTCCCCCAGGCGATATCCGCAACTGTCTGGTCGCACTGGCGGATGCAGAACCCATCATGACCGAACTGTTCCAGTATCGCTTTCGCGGAAGCGAAGGGCTCGGCGGGCACAGCTTCGGCAACCTGCTCATCGTGGCGATGACCAACATCACGGGCGACTTCGAGCGCGCCATCCGCGAGACCAGCAAAGTTCTGGCGATACGTGGGCGCGTGTTGCCCTCCACGCTAGACCATGTGCGCCTGAGGGCGAAGATGGAGGATGGTTCCTTCATCGAGGGCGAAACAGCCATCGTCAGCTCGCCCCTGAAAATCCGTCAGATGACGCTGAATCCCCCCAACGCCCGTCCGCTGGATGAAGCGCTGCAAGCCATCCGCGAGGCAGATGTGATTGTGCTGGGACCGGGCAGTGTGTTTACCAGCGTGATACCGAACCTGCTGGTCGAGGGGATTGCCGATGCCATCCGTCACAGCCGCGCCCTGCGCGTGTATGTGTGCAACGTCATGACCCAGCCCGGAGAGACCGATGGTTTCACCGCCAGCGACCACGTGCGCGCCATCGAGGCGCACTGCCCACCTCGCCTGTTTGACTACGTGCTTGTCAACACAACGCGCCCATCGCCGGAACTGCTGGAACGGTACCGTCAATCAGGAGCGGAGTTTGTGGAACCTGATATCGACCGTATCCGCGCGATGGGCTACCGCACCATCGCCGGCGACTTCATCAGCCAGACCGACGTGGTGCGCCACGACCCCTACAAACTATCGGACGCCATCATGCACCTGCTCAGCCGCAAGAAGTGAACGGTGCGGCTTGGGGATGCGCTGTACCGCCAGCAGCGACAGAAACACCACACCAAATCCTATCCAGAACGGGATGCGGTAATCGTCCAGCACCTTCCATAAAGTACCACCCAGCACGGGCATCACCACTGCCGCCACGTGGTTCATCGTGGTGCCCATCGCCAGACTGGAGGTCAGGTCTCCTTTCTGCACAATGCGGTTCAGGAAGACGGTGATGCCCATGCTGAAGGCGAACAGCACGCTATCGGTCACAAACAAGAGATAAAGCAGGCGCACGTCCTTGAAGGTAGCATAGCCCGCGAACACACCCGCAATCAGGATGTAATAGAGCGTCAGCATCCGCCGCTCGCCGAAGCGGTCTATCCATCTGCCCACCGTCGGCGCAGCCACCACACCCAGCGCGGCGTTGACAAACGCCAGCGAGAGCATGGTCTGCACCGGTGTGTTGTACACCAGTATCAGCACGTAGGAGGCAAAGGTGCTGAATATCTGCCGGCGGCAGCCTTCTAGGAAGGTCAGGACGTAGTAGAGACTGTAGTCTCGCCGCAGGATGATGGGTTGACGCCTGCCGCTGGCGGCATGGGCAGACAGCAGAAACGCCAGCACACCTGCCGCCGCAATCATCGCCCCTGCGATAAAGAACAGCGACTGGTAGGAGAGATAGCTCTTGAACAGCCGCGCCGAGCCGAGAGCCAGCAGCACCGCGATCGAGCCGATGGCGCTCATTCGCCCCAGATGCCTGCCGCCTTCGCGCCCACCCGCCAACGCGAGCGTGATGGATGGAGACACCGACAACCAAAGATGAAACCCTACCGACCAGAAGACGCTGATGGCGACCAGCGTCCAGTAGGCGTTAGCCATACCCGTTGCGCCGATGCCAAGCGCACACACCAGCAGCGCAAGCCCCGCCAGCCGCGGCTCCGCGAAGGCTACCAGCGTGCCCGCGATAGGTGCGGTGAGCAAGCCGGGCACCTCGCGCAGCGATTCCAGCACGCCCAGCTGGGACGGGGAGACCTGCAACACCTCGCGGATGAAGTTCTGGAAGATGCCGCCGTACACGGCAAACCCGAAGGCGAAGCAAAAGGTCAGGGCGCCAAACAAGCCCCAGTCGCGCCGCAACGATGGTTGGTTCACCGGTTCAGCCATCATTGATAGGTATTGTTCGTCTTTTCGGATGAGGTTTCCTCTGGTCACCCGACACTTCCACCATCTGGAGAGCGAGGCTCCCAGCGGGCTGACCAGACACCTCACAATTCCAGTGCGCGACGCACGGCGTTCAACTCAGGTGGAACATGTACCGGGGCGACGCGGGAGGCTTCGATGGCGGTATCCGGGTCCTTTAAACCGTGCCCGGTGAGCGTGACGGTGACGATAGCAGGTTCGCGGAAATAGCCCTGCTGTGCCAGCTTGCGCAGTCCGGCAATGGGAGCTACCGATGCCGGTTCGGCAAAGACCCCTTCCAGTGCCGCCACCATCCGATACGCTTCCAGAATCTCCTCATCAGTCACCTTCTCGATGCGTCCGCCCGATTCGTCGCGGGCGGCGATGGCTTCCTTCCAGCTGGCGGGGTTGCCGATGCGGATGGCGGTGGCGATGGTTTCAGGGTGTTCTACCACGCGCCCTTCCACCAGCGGCGCCGCTCCCGCCGCCTGAAAGCCCAGCATCTTCGGAAGACGGGAGGTTTTGCCATGCCGATAGTACTCCTGATAGCCCTGCCAGTAGGCGACGATGTTACGGGCGTTGCCGACGGGGATGGCGTGGTAATGGGGGGCATCGCCCAGATCGTCGCAAATCTCGAAGGCGGCGGTCTTCTGTCCTTCAGCGCGGTAAGGGTTGACCGAGTTCACAATGGTGATAGGATACTGCGCGGCGATTTGCTGTACCATCTGCAGCGCAGCGTCGAAGTTGCCGTCAATGGCGATGACCTTCGCCCCGTGCATCAATGCCTGAGTGAGTTTGCCCAGTGCAACCTTGCCCGAAGGCAGCAGCACGTAACAGCGCATCCCTGCGCGGGCGGCATAGGCAGCGGCGGAAGCAGAAGTGTTGCCTGTGGAGGCGCAAATCACCGCCTGCACGCCGTCCTCCGCCGCTTTGGAAATCGCCATCGTCATGCCCCGGTCCTTGAAGGAGCCGGTGGGGTTTGCGCCCTCGTACTTCAGGTAAATCTGTAGCTGCGGGGCGATGGCTTGCGCCAGACGCGGCGCAAGAATCAGCGGCGTATCCCCTTCCAGCAGGGTAACCACCGGCGTGCGGTCGGTGACGGGCAAAAAATGGCGGTACCTGGCGATAACTCCCTGTCTCATGCTCACCCGTTTGCTCGGCAACCTGGAAAAACGCTGCGGAGGGCACTGGTGAGCCGGGTGGGATTCGAACCCACGACCCTCGCCTTAAAAGGGCGATGCTCTGCCTGCTGAGCTACCGGCTCAGACGGTCTTATTCTACCCCAATTTGTGTGCGAAGTCAAATGGTGCAGGGGTTATGGTAGAATCACCGTAAGATGTCGCAGCAGCCGCTGACAAAACGTTTGGCACGGGCGGTGACGGTGCTGGCGGCGGGGGATGTCATGCTGGTGCTGGGCATGGTTCCTTTGCTTCGGCGGCACGGAGCCGAGTATTCCTTCCGCGAGGTTCGCTCTCTGCTGCACCGCGCGGATGTGGTTATCGCCAATCTGGAGGCTCCTTTCACCACCCGCAATACTCCAACGCCCCACAAGAGTGCAGACAGCGTGAAGGCGCGGCGAGACTATATCCTGCGTGCCCCTCCCGATACGGCGAGGGGGCTGAATTTCGCTGGCATTACGGCTGTCAGCCTGGCGAACAACCACACGATGGACTATCAACGCGGTGGGCTGGAGGATACCCTTGCGGTGCTGGACAGGCTCGGCATTGCCTGGGCGGGTGCGGGAAGAAACATCCTAGAAGCCAGACGCCCTGCCGTGCTGGAGCGAAAGGGGCTGCGCATTGCGCTACTGAGCTATTCCTGCATTTTGCCAGTGGGTTCCGTAGCCACTCCCACTCGCGCGGGAATCGCCCCCGCACGCGGCGTCGGTGCAGAAGGAGCCATGCGGGAGGACATTGCCCGCGCTCGCCGCGAATCGGATTTCGTAATCGTTTCCGTACACTGGGGCGAGCAGCTGGCGCGCTATCCCAACCAAACCCAACAACGGCTGGGGCGGTTGTTTGTGCAGTGGGGGGCAGACGCGGTCATCGGGCATCACCCCCATGTTTTGCAGGGTATCGAAGCACGGCAGGGTAAGGTGATTGCCTACAGTCTGGGCGACTTCGTGAATCTCTCCTCCCGACGCGAGACGGCAATACTGCAAATCGCGATAGACCGACCTCACCGCATCGATTCCGCCAACCTCATCCCGCTGGAATTGCGACTCGGGCAACCGCGTCAGGCGGACGGCAAGACGTGGCGGCAAATCGTCCGGCAGATGCGCGTGCTCTCGGCGCCATGGGGTACACGCATCGACGAGTTCGGTGGTATCTGGCTCACCTCCACCAGTGCCGGCTGAGATAGTCAAAGTAGAACAGCGCGTTGTCCACAGGCACGTTGCTGGGGATGTGATTGCCGACGGCGAACATGAAGCCGGGACAGCCCTTTGCCAGGCGGAGGGTCTCATCGATCTCGTGCCGTATCTGCTCGCGCGTGCCGAAAGTGAGTGTGCGGGCGTCCACCTTACTGCCCACAATCACATGCGTTTTCCCGTAACGCTCCACGATGTATTCCAGTGAAGTGGTCGGTTCGAAGATGAAGCCGTCCGCACCTGCCTGCGCAATGTCGTCCACAAACTCTGTCCATGTGCCGTCCGAACAGTACAGCACCACCTTTCCCGCCTCGTGCAACACCTGCCAGAGTTTGGCATAGCGTGGAAGGATGGCGGAACGGTAGAAATCGGGATGCATGAACGGTCCCTGTGACCACACCATGTCATCATGGCAGATGAACACCGGCGCGGAGGTTTTCGCCCACGCCCGATAATGATGCAGGGAGAGCCGATAGAAGCTCTCCAGAACCCTGTCGAAACGCTCTCGACAGGCAGCAGCTTCCAGCAGCATATCCCAGCCGAACGCCTCGATGGCGCCCGACACGATGGTCTTGTAATATCCTGCGGTGAAGACCTGATTGGGGTTTTCCTCCTGCCCGCGCCGGTAGAAATCCTCGTAGTACTGCACGAGCTCCTGCATGTCAGGTAAGCCGTACTCTTCCACCGCGTCGAACTGCAGTACCTCCTCCACATCGCGGAAGGGGCAGTAGACATGGTCACGCCGGTCGATGCCGCCCTCCAGAAACTCCGCGTGCCCCATGTCGGTCACCCTGCCCCGCTGCGACCAGGGAATGGGCCCGTCGTTGGTTACCCACAGCAGGTCGATCTCCCATGCATCATGAAACTCGCGCCATGCAGCGGGCTCTTTGGCAGGGTCTTTACCGGTCACTGCGCGCACCAGCGCGTAGTTACTGCAATACTCGGTGTGCGCCGGTCTTCGAGGCGATTGCAGGCGTATCGCCTCCATACCGATGGAATAGCTCACGTCTACCTCCCGGCATTGTTTTCCCTACTGTAGCACGATATGCTCGCGATGCGCAAGATGCTATAATAGGGGGGAGGCACACAGCGGCTGGAACGTTCAGACCATCATCCACTGTAGCCGCAGGCTTTAGCCTGAGCAACGCCTCCTGAAGGGCACGGCTACATTGGGATGACATGAGCCCTGAATGACATACCATACATCAAGCGAGGTGCAACAAGATGCGAGTCATCGTGGCAGGCGGTACTGGTTTCATCGGCAAGGCGCTGTGCCGGGAGCTGCTGCTAGCTGGGCACGAGGTTGCCGTGCTGACGCGCGATGCGATCCGAGCAAAGGAAAGGGTACCGCAGGGAACTGGCATCACCCAGTGGTCGCCGGAACAACCCGAAGGGCTTTTGCAGGTGCTGTCGGACGCTGATGCGGTGGTGAACCTTTCTGGCGAAAGCATCGCCGCCAGCCGCTGGACGCCAGAGTTCAAACAGAAGCTCATCGATAGCAGGGTCAACAGCACGCGCGCCCTGCTGCAGGCAATCCGGCAGGCTGAGCCTCGTCCAAAGGTGCTGGTGAACGCCAGCGCAGTGGGCATTTACGGCGACAGGGGCGAAGAGGAGCTGACCGAAGCCAGCCCGCCTGGTGCCGGTTTCCTCTCCGACCTGGCGGTGCGGTGGGAGCAGGCGGCGGAAGAGGCTCGCGAGGCAGGCGTGCGCGTTGTCAGGCTGCGAATCGGCATTGTGCTGGGTGAGGGCGGAGGCGCACTGGAGAAAATGCTTCTGCCCTTCCGCTTTTTTGTGGGGGGTCCTTTCGGCAGCGGACAACAGTGGTTCCCGTGGATACATCTCGATGATGTGGTGGGGCTGACGGCGCACGCCCTGCAGGATGAGAGGGTAGACGGAGCGGTCAACGCGGTATCGCCTGGCATCGTGCGGTTGGGAGAGTTCTGCAGGGTGCTGGGCAGGGTGATGAAACGCCCGTCTTGGTTGCCGGTTCCTGCATTTGCTCTGCGTCTGGTAGCAGGCGAGCTGGGCGAAACGCTGCTGTGGAGCCAGCGCGTGGTGCCGCGGGTGGCTTTACAAACGGGTTATGCTTTCCGCTATCCGCAGCTGGAAGAGGCGTTGCGTGCTGTGCTAACCAAATCGTAGTGCGTTCTATCGGGCGGTTTCGGGTTGTTCTGGTGCAGGTTCCACCACCAGAAGCCTCTCGCCCGGGAAGCCGTATCCCTGCTTGCGCGCTTCTACGATGATGCCGCTGGGTGTGTTCAGCCTGCGTATCTCCTCACGCAAGGCGGCGTTTTTCTGGCTCAGGCGGTCTCTCTCCTCGCGCAAAGCAGCGATTGTCTGACGATGTTCACGCGCCTCGCGTGCCAGCATCATCACGTTCTCACCGAAGGAAAAAACCATCTTACCCAACACGAAGCAGACAATCCCCCCCACCAGCCAGCGAACCACGCGGAAAGCCATATCTCTCTGTGGTCTCTTCCCTCGCGAAACCGAGGTCCTTCCCTTCGTTGCGCCCCGAGAAGCCATGCTCACCCCCTCAGCACAATCGGCTGTCCGATGGTGTGTACCTTAATCAGGTTCGTGTTGCCTGCGACACCGAAAGGCACGCCAGCCGTCACCACCACCTTATCGTCCTTTTGCGCCACTCCCATGTTGACGGCTGTATTCACCGCGGTTTGCAACATTTCCTCCATGGTATGCACCTCGGGTATCAAGCAGGGTTGAACGCCCCACGACAGCGCGAGCTGTCGGTACGTGCTTTCGGAAGGTGTGAACGCCACGATGGGCGTTTTGGGGCGATACTTGGAAACCAGACGTGCGGTGCTTCCAGTGGCGGTGGCGCAGATAATCGCTCGCGCACCGATATCATACGCGATATGACACACCGCCTCGGCGACGGCTTCGGTCACGCTCAGGCTGCCCGCCATCGGCTGGTTCGGGCGAACCACCACTCCCTCTTTCAACGCCGCCTCGGTGCGAACCGCGATGCGGTGCATGACCTGTACCGCCTCGACCGGATAATCTCCGACCGCCGTCTCGCCCGACAGCATCACCGCGTCGGTTCCGTCCAGAATGGAGTTCGCCACGTCGGACGCTTCGGCGCGGGTGGGGTGCGGCGCAGAGACCATAGACTCCAGCATCTGCGTGGCGGTAATCACTGGCTTGCCTTCACAGTTACAGCGGGTGATAATCTCTTTTTGTATCATGGGAACTTCGTCAATCGGCATTTCCACGCCCAAATCGCCGCGCGCCACCATGATGCCGTCTGCCGCCTGCAAAATCGCATCGAAGTTCTCCAGCGCCTCGCGCTTCTCAATTTTGGCAATGACCCCGATGCTCGCCCCGGCAGCCTCAATCGTATAGCGCACCGGCTGAAGGTCCTCCGGCTTGCGCACGAACGAAACCGCTACCCAGTCCACACCGCGCAGGATGCCAAAGCGCAGGTCTTCCAGGTCGCGTTCGCTGACGGAGGTCACCGGCAGGCGCGTATCGGGTAGGTTCACGCCCTTGCGTGTTCGGATAACGCCGCCGATTCGAACCTGCCCGTGGATAGCGTTCAGATTGCGTTCCGAGACGACAATCTCCACCCGCCCATCGTCTATCAGGATTCTCTCGCCGGGGCGCACCAGTGCGAACAGCGTGGACGAAGGTAAGGGAATACTCTGGGCGTCGGTGCCTTCTTCTGCCATCACAAAACGCACGCTTTGCCCGCTTTCTACAGACACACCCTCCCCGGGTAACGTACCCAGCCGCAATTTGGGACCGCACAGGTCTTGCAGGATGGCTACCGGCTTGCCCAGTTCCGCACTGATACGGCGGATATGTTCGATGACCTGCCCGTGCGACTCATGCGTACCGTGCGAGAAGTTCAGTCTTGCCACATCCATTCCCGCCTCGATGAGGGCGCGGAGGCGTTCGGGGGATGCAGTCGCGGGTCCGATGGTGCATACGATTTTGGTGCAGCGCATGTTCGCCTCCCTGCGTCATCCCGTTCACTCCCCTCTCCCTCACCGCGGGAGAGGGGAGCAGGGGTAAGGGTATCCCTACCTGATCCGGCGCGAGTAGAAAGCACCCACTCCGGGGTAGTCTGCGGCGTTACCCAGTACTTCGGCAATGCGAAGCAGCTGGTTATACTTCGCCACACGGTCGGTGCGGCAGGGCGCACCGGTTTTAATCTGTCCGGCATTGGTGGCGACAGCGATGTCGGCGATGGTAGTGTCCTCCGTCTCGCCCGAGCGATGCGAGACCACCGCTGTATAACCTGCCCGCTTGGCGGTCTCTATCGCCATCAGGGTTTCGGTGAGCGTGCCAATCTGGTTGACCTTGATTAGGATGGAGTTGGCAACGCCCATCTGGATGCCCCTGTTCAGGTACTCGACGTTGGTGACGAACAGGTCGTCGCCCACCAGCTGGATGCGGCTGCCAAGCCGGTCCGTGAGCACTTTCCAACCGTCCCAATCGCTCTCCGCCAAACCGTCTTCGATGCTGACGATGGGGTAGCGGTTCACGAGGTCTTCATAGTAGGCGACCATATCCTCGCTGGTGAGCACGCGACCTTCGCCCTTCAGGTGGTAGATACCGCCCTCATAGAACTCGGAGGCGGCGGGGTCCAGCGCCAGATAGCAGTCCTCGCCCGGGGTGTAACCTGCCTTCTCAATCGCCTCCATGATCAGGTCCAACGCCTCGGCGTTCGACTTGAGATTCGGCGCGAAGCCTCCCTCATCACCCACGGAGGTATTGTAGCCGTGCGCCTTTAGCACGCTCTTCAGGCTGTGGTAGACCTCCACACCCATGCGCAACGCTTCGGGGAAGTCCTCCGCACCAGCGGGCACGACCATGAACTCCTGCAGGTCTACATTGCTATCGGCGTGCTTGCCTCCGTTCAGGATGTTCATCATCGGCACCGGCAGGGTGTGTGCAAACGCGCCGCCCAGATACTGGAACAGGGGCAATCCGACACCCTCTGCCGCTGCCTTGGCAACCGCCAGTGAGACGCCCAGAATCGCGTTCGCGCCGAGCTTGCTCTTGTTCGGCGTGCCGTCCAGCTCACAAAGCAGTTTATCGATAGCCACCTGGTCGGTTGCGTCCATGTCTATCAATTCGGGCGCGATACGCTCATTGACGTTCTCGACCGCGTTCAACACGCCCTTTCCGTCATAGCGCTCGGCATCGCCATCGCGCAGTTCCAGCGCTTCATTGGTACCGGTGGATGCGCCTGACGGTACCGCCGCGCGACCACGTGCGCCGCCGCTCAAATACACGTCGACCTCTACCGTGGGGTTCCCGCGCGAGTCCAGAATCTCCCGTGCGATGACCTCCTCAATGGTCGTGCTCATCTCCCAACCTCCTTTGTCCCAAAGGTGACCTCCGTCAGTATAACACAGGGCTTTGCAGTTTGGCAAACACTAAGATGAGGAGGTGGGGTCGGTTGCCCTGTGTGTCATCACCTCCTTTACTATGCGCGATACCGCTGGCGTAGCCAGAGAATGTCCTGGGTCTGCGTGTTTTTGTGACCAATGGTCAGTATGGTCTTATAGCTGCCAGAGACTTCAAAATAGATGCGGTAGTCCCCGGCAAAACGTGTTTCCTCGCAGCGAGTCCCGTGAATACGTTTCCATCCCCCGGCAGGGTATGCAGAGTAGTGAATGTCCAGCAGGATTTTCTCGGCAGCAAGCAAGAGTTGTTCATTCGTTTGCTTTGCGAACCAGTCCAGAGCTTTCTCGTGGAACTGCAGGTTAGGCATCAAACGCTCGAAGCGTTTGGCGAAATCCGTTTTGCGCTTCGCTCTCACCTCGTCCAGCATTGTGGCAAGTTCCTGTACCTTCATCTCCATCTCACTCTGCTGGCGGAGAAGCTGGTTTATTTGTTCATTGGTCTCCGCCTGCATCTTTTGAAACTGTTCCTGTGCCTGAATCGCCTTCTGCTCCATTTCTTCTGCTAGCTGCAACGCGGTCTGATATTCCACCTCTAGCTGTTGTAACCTCTGTTCTGCAGCAGCGAGCTGAAGCCGCAGGGTTTCGTTTTCCTGTCCCTCAGAAACCGCTGCCTGGCGCAGGCGGATGACTGAATCTTTCGCGGACTGAAGGGCTAGCTGCATATGGCTTGCCCTATCTCTATGTTCTTCAGACTTATCAATAATATCGCGGGTTCTTCTCTTTTCTTCCTGCACCTTCGTGCGCAAAGCTTCGACCTGTTGCCGAATCATTTGCACCTGGTTTGAGGCTTCGTTGTGCTGGCTTTGCAGCTGCTGAAGTTGGGTTGTTTGTTGCTGGATCTGGGCAGGAAGGGTCTCGACGGGTTGAGGTAACATTACATTCTGCACATCCTCGCCGGATTCCTTAGCATCCTGCCACCACCTCAACAGAGCCGTGAGAAGTGCCATGCTCAGTAGTTGTTGGTTTAGCTGCCTTCCCTTAAACGCTGACCAACTCACCACAAGTGAAGCAAGAGCAAGCCATCCGACAGGTCCTGTCAAGACAGAAAGCACCGAGCTCGCCGCAGTATAGACTCCGAAAGGCAGGGTGATACCCAAGACAGTGGTAAAAACGGTGTGAATCAGAACAGAGAGGGCAATGTAAGCAGAGAAACCGAGGCTGTTCACAAAGAGGAGCGTTCCACCACCTGCAATGAAGGTTTGCATCACTTTGCGCACAGACTCGGCAGTCAAGTGTTCTGCTCCAGCCATATCCCTGAGCTGTTGTAGCATTTCCGGGCTCAGGGAGCGCAGACCTTGTTGCAGCTGGGCATCCATCTCACGCCGTTTTATCTCATCTGCATTCGCGTATGCCTGCAGATACTGCTTTATCAGCTCAGTAACACCCTTCAACAGTATCTCTCGGCAAACGGTGAGGGGCGGTAAATCAGAGACGATACCGTACTTGGAGGCAACCGATTGCAGGAGCATTGCTGTAAGCCCTTCGTCTGAAACATCAGCTGGTGCATCGAGGCGGCGTGCAATTTCGTTCCGCAGGAAGCGCACCCGCTCCTCACCTGAAACCGAGCGAAAATGCTTAGCTGCCTCCTCTATAACTTGGCTTATAGTTTCCCGTGTTGGCAAAGGAAAGCGAAGGAACCGTGTGATATGCATGCTGTCCAAAAGAGCAGCGAGCGTAGCTTGCTCTTCTGCCGGCACGCTGCGTAGAGACTCTACAAGGTTAAAGGGCTTTATCATGATCTATATACCTCCCCGAACCATCAGTTGAACGCTACCTTCGGTACTATTTTCGCGTTTTCGCGAGAAATCTTCATAAACTATACCATTCGGTTACTGTTAGTCCGTTATACCGGCATCTCTTTTGGGTGAAGAAAGCGGCTTTTTCATGAACCACAGACCCCAACCGCATTCCAACACAGTGCAATACTACCGCCTGCCAATCCAAAACGCCAGCGCTGTTCCAGCCCACGCCATCGCCACCGCCAGCCCTGCCCATCCCAGAGGAGAGTGCATCTTTGCCAGCAGGGTCGACAGACTGGTCATCGCTACCCACACCCCCCACCCGCGCCACCACATCAACGAGACAGGCCCCAGGTCCACCACGGCACGCAGATATCGGCTGGCTCCGAAGCGGCTGCGCCCGCGACGACGCGCCACGTGGGGCACGGGGGCTTCTGTCACGCGGTATCCCATCCGCGCCGCCAGAATGGGCAGGTAACGATGCATGTCGGACACCATCCAGCTTTCGAGGTTCTCTGCCACCTCGCGTTTCATGGCTTTGGTGCCGCAGTTGACATCGTGCAGAGACAGCCCCGTCAGCCAGCGCAAAAGGGCGTTGAACAGGCGCGAAGCGAGCACGCGGAAACGGCTATCCTGTCTCTGCTGGCGCCACGCCACCACCAGATGTGCTTCACCGCATTGCACCCGCGAGAGAAGCATAGGCAGCACTTCGGGCGGCTCCTGCAGGTCGGCATCGGTGGTTGCGATGATGCTGCCACGAGCGATGGCAAAGCCAGCAGATAGCGCGGCGGTCTTGCCGCGTCGGCGAGGTAACCGCACCGCGCGCACGCACACCGGCTGAGGCTGCTGCAGAAGGTTCTCCAGCTCCTGTGGCGTGCCGTCGGTGCTGCCGTCGTCCACGTAGATGATTTCACAGGGGGTGTCCAACCGCGCCAGCACCTTTGTCAAGCGCGTATGCAGCTCCGGTAGATTCGGCTCCTCGTTATACATGGGTACCACCA
>Ga0308396_1000384_pt1 | contig 30458 bp, 34 predicted proteins | sample Hotspr2SamplePe2_FD_202359 | JGI IMG/M metagenome (GOLD analysis project Ga0308396, IMG submission 202359) | Hot spring phototrophic mat microbial communities from Mushroom Spring, Yellowstone National Park, Wyoming, United States - 20050930_Pe2 ... | reverse complement strand
AATTAAGGTCCATCCCGAGCTGGGATACGAAGTCATTGGGTTTCTCGACGATGACCCTCATAAGCGAGGACGAACCATCCATGGGGTGAGGGTGTTGGGACCCATCGGGGATTTGTCGAGGTTTACTCAGAGCTGGAACATTCACGAGGTTCTTATTGCCATTCCCTCAGCTTCGCCGTCGCTTCTGAAGAGAGTTGTGACGCTGGCTTCTGTGGCACGGTTGCCTTTGCGAACTCTGCCCGGGATCTGGGAACTCATCGACGGAACGGTGAGCGTGAGTAAATTGCGCAAAGTACGGTTGGAAGATCTCCTGGAACGAGAGGTGGTTAACCTTAACTCTTCTATCATCAGAGAATATCTGGCTGGAAAAGTGGTTCTGGTCACCGGGGCAGGAGGGTCTATCGGTTCGGAGATCTGCCGGCAGGTAGCGGGATATGGTCCCCGGAAGCTTCTTCTTCTCGGTCGGGGCGAAAATAGCATTTTTAACATTGAAATGGAGTTACGGTGGAAGCACCCGGAGCTATCTTTGCGAAGTTACATTGCCGATATCAGAGATCAAGAGCGTCTTTTCGCTATCTTTGCAAAGGAGAAACCCGAGGTGGTCTTTCACGCCGCGGCTCACAAGCACGTACCGCTCATGGAAGATAACCCTTATGAAGCGGTGACCAATAATATTTTTGGAACCATGAATGTGATGGAAGCTTCGCAAGCCCACAGGGCAGAAAAATTTATCTTCATATCCACCGATAAAGCGGTTTATCCTTCCAACGTCATGGGAGCTACAAAGAGAATCGGGGAAATGCTCCTCAGCTATTACAACGGTCGTTCCGCGACTCAGCTCATCGGGGTACGGTTCGGAAATGTCCTGGGAAGCCGAGGGAGTGTGGTTGAGGTCTTTCAGAGACAGCTGGAAATGGGTTTACCGATTACCATTACCCATCCTGATATGGAACGCTTCTTTATGACCATTGAGGAAGCGGTGGGTCTGGTTTTGCAGGCCGGGGCCCTGGGTCGTTCTGGAGATCTCTTTGTCCTGGATATGGGTAAACCGGTAAAAATCCTCGATCTGGCGCGGAACTTGATCGAGCTTTCCGGTTACACCCTTGATGGGGTGGAAATTCAGTTTGTAGGGGCTCGTTCCGGAGAACGTGTCCGAGAGGAACTCTGGGAGAAGGAAGAGGTGGTGGAAAAGACCGCACATCCCAAGATTTTCCGCATCACTCCTCGGGGGATTATAGATGCGTCTTTTCTCCAGGAACTGTACAAGCTCCGTGAACAGGCCAAAAATGGAGATTCCGCAACTTGCCTGCGTTTCCTGCAAGAGATGATTGCTCGGTTTGGCAACATGGGTGGTTCGTCGAACGTAAAGTAGCGTGTAGCTTTTTTTTCTTCCCCCCAATGGATGTGCGGTAGATGAAAATGGGCCTTTCCTCAGTCATCGGGGGTTTTATTGTTGGCGGAAGTATTTTGTGAGATAATACCGCAGGAAAGATAAGGAGGACCGGAAAATGGAGCGAAGAAAGCTGGGCCGGACTGATTTAGAGCTATCTCGAGTGGGTCTCGGGGGGTTTCATCTGGTGGAGCTCCTTTTTGAGGATGCGGTGCGGCTTCTCAATCTCTATCTCGACCTGGGAGGAAACTATATAGAGACTGCCGAGAGTTATGGTCACGGAGATTCGGAGACCAAGGTAGGTGAGGTATTGAAAACTCGCCGAGAAGAATGTGTGGTGGCTACCAAATCGAGGTATCGGACGAAGGAGGAAGTTTTGCGATCTATAGAGGGAAGCCTGGAACGTCTCCGTACCGATTATATAGATCTCTTCTTTGTCCATGAGCTCAACCGTTACGAAGTGCTTGAAGCCATCGCTGCTCCTTCGGGAGCACTGGAGGGTATCGAGCGGGCTCAAGAGGCCGGGAAAATACGCTATGTGGCTTTTTCTAACCACGTAACTCCAGAAGTAGTCGAGAAGGCGCTTGCGCTCTATCCTTTTGATGCTCTGATGGTTCCCCTCAATTACTTTGACCGCTTTAATTTCCTGGGATGGGAAGAACGGGTAGTTCCCCTGGCGGTATCGCAGGGGGTGGGGGTTCTGGCCATGAAAGTCTTTGCCGATGGGTTTTTGTGGCGTAACCCTGAGGCAGCAATGCGGTACACCCTTTCGCTTCCGGTAAGTTGTCTTGTCCTGGGAGCCAATACCGAAGAGTACCTCCGGAAGGATATGGCCATGGTGGAGAAATTGATCCCCATGAGTGAAAAGGAAAAAGAACAGTGGTTCTTCGAAGCTCCAGAGCTCGGCCGGTATGTGTGCCGCCAGTGCGGAAAGTGTCTTCCCTGTCCTCAGGGGATTGATATTCCGAAGATTTTTCTCCTGGAAGGGCAGTACGACCGGCAGATGAAGGATGACCTGGTGCGAGACCCTGCCGAATATGCCCTGCGAGACCGTCTGCGTTTCTGGTTTGGGAATCAGGACTATGCCCAGGAGGCTTACGCTTCGGTATCCCCCAACGTCCTATCCTGTAGCCGGTGTGGGGAATGCGAAAAGCGCTGTCCATACGGTTTAGCTGTGATCCGCAAGCTCGCCATCGCCCATGGAAAGTTGACCGACCGTCGTCCTCCAGGGTATACCCGGATTTTCTAAAAAATGCAAGAGACGTGAAACACAGCCGTTCCCAAAGTAATAAAGAATAGTATTGTATTCTTCTGAAAGGTGTGGTGTTTTTGTTCTCGAAAGTTCTGGATAGATATGTGGTCAAAGAAAGCGCTTCCGGGATGTTTCTCTGGGTTGGGGCGGTCACCATTGTGATGCTGGTGCAAATTCTTTTTGAGCTGGCAGAATTCTTTGTGAACCAGAAAGTTCCCTTCCTCATCACCCTGGAGATCCTCCTCCTCTATATTCCGGCTCAAATGGTGATGACTTTTCCCATTTCGGCGCTTCTCGCTGCAGAGCTCAATTTGGGAAGGTTAAGCCGGGATAGCGAACTTGTGGCCATCGAAGCAAGTGGGGTGAGTCTGCGGCGGTTTCTCTGGCCTTATGTCGTTTTTTCGCTCCTGGTTGCCCTGGGTTCCTTTTTACTCAACGATTTTGTGGTTCCGGAAACCAACCATCGAGCCCAGGTGCTCCTCCGGGAGTACGTGTACAAGAAAACCCCGCCCAGAATTCAGCAGAACGTCTTCTTCCGGGATGCCGAGGACCGCTACTTTTACGTGAACGAACTCGATAACCGGACCTGGGAAATGAGGAAAGTCATCGTGTACGAACTGGGAAAATCTCGTTCTTTCCCGGATGTGATTGTGGCGCAAAAAGCCCGCTGGCTTGAAGACCAGTGGCTTCTGGAAGATGGAGTGGTGAGCCGATATACCGAAGAGGGGCGTCTTGAGGAAGAAATCGTTTTTGCAGAGATGACTATCGACATGAAAGAGGAACTGAAGGAGTTTTTCGAAAAACAGCGAAGCCCCGAAGAGATGCCTTCGAGGGAACTCCGTAAACAGATTGATATTCTCAAGAAAGCTGGCTCCGAAACCCAGAAACTCGAAGTCGCCTATCACCTGAAATTTGCTCTTCCCTTTTCCGCCCTGATGTTTATTTTGATGGGGATGCCTCTGGGGTTGCAGCGAAGGAAAGACAGTAGAACCCTGGGAGTCATCGTGACCGTCATCCTGGCTTTTGTTTATTATATTCTCCTCTCCATTTTTCGCTCCCTGGGACGGGGCGAGATTATGGCTCCGTGGTTGGCAGCCTGGATGCCGGACATCGTCTTTGGGGCCTTCGGTTTTGTGTTATACTTAATGGTAGACAGGAAGTGAGAACATGCGGCATAGGCAATGCTTGGGAGTTTTGATTTTCCTTTTAGGGTTTGTCCTCCCGGTTTTTGCTCAGGATTTTCAGGGTGACCTTCTGGAGCAGGCTCTAAGCGCCAGGAGGGAGGGAGATTATACCACGGCAATGGAACTTTTAAAGCGGTGCGTCGCGGAGGGCATCCGGGTGCATGACGCTTACTACGAGATGGGGCTTTTGCTTCTGGAGAAAGGAGCGTGGCGCCAGGCCTTTTCTGTTTCTGAGAAAGCTATCCAGGCTTTTGAGGAGTATCTCCAGGAAAACCCTGAAGACCACTGGAGCTGGCTGCGGTTAGGCTATATCCACGAAGTACGCAGCGAAGCACCATCGGTAAATGAATGGGAAGAGGCCAGAAAAGCCCTGGAGAAAGCGGTGAGCCTTTCCCCCCAAAATTCCCTGTATCTTTTACACCTGGGATTTGTTTACTATCGAATGAAAGAATACGAGAACGCTGAGAAAACCTTGCGCCTGGCCTGTTCCCTGGATTCGAATAACGTGGAGATTCACTATTTTCTGGCGCTCACCTTGAAGGCCCAGAAGAAATACCAGGAGGCGCAGCAGGAATTCCGTTTTGTTGTTGAGCAGGGTTCTCCGGCATACAAGAATTATGACTCGGCCAAACAGGAACTGGAGCGCTTGGAAAGGATGGGGCGTTGATGAGGAAGTATGGTTTGCTGGGAATTCTAATGGGTTTACTTGTTTTAGCCGGTTGTCTGGGAAATGTAGAGAGAGGTTCAATAGCGGGGGAAGTGTGGAACGGTAATGCGCCCCTTGCTGGGGTTCTGGTAGAGGCGGGCGGAGCCAAAACCTTTACAGATGGTGAGGGAAAGTTTCTTCTGGAGAATGTCCCGGCAGGAGAGGTGTTTGTATTTTTCTCTGCTCCCCAATATGTAGGAACTTTTGTGCAGACGGTTGTTCCTTCTAAAGGGAATGCAGTACTTCCCAAGGTAACTCTTCTTCCTCAAACCGAGGAAGCTCTGAAAGAGTATGTTTTTCTTCTTTACCAGAGCGGGCTTTATGAGCGGGCCGTTGAAGAAGCCGGAGTTTTTCTGACCGCCTACCCGGTAAGTTCTCATGCCCCGGACGTATGGTTTATCAAGGGAGCTTCCCTTTTCGAGCTGGACCGGTATCTCGATGCTGTGACGGCCCTGACGCCTGTAGTTGGTTCGGCCAGTGATTTTGCCGATGATGCCCAGTATCTGATCGCCAAAAGTTTTGGAGAGGGTTTGAAGGATTACTGGAAAGCCATCGCAGAGTACCAGCGTTTTGTAACCGGATACCCCCAGAGTGAGCTTCTGGGGAATGCCTATTACGAGATGGGAGACTGTTACTATATTCTGGGTGAATACTCCAGAGCACTCGCCGCTTATGAACAGGCTGTGAACCAGGGGGGAGAAGCAGGGCGGATGGCCCTCTATTCCATGGCGCACTGCCTGTACAAACTCGAATTTTATAACCGGGCAGCCAGCCGTTTTGCAGAATACGTGGAGAAATATCCAGATACCGATCTCTCTGATGATGCGCAGTATTTTGCCGGTGCTTCTCTCTACAGGGCTTCGCGTTTCTCGGAAGCCCTGTCGGCTTTTGAGGAATGTGTAGCCCGTTATCCCCAGGGGAAGTGGTATAACGGCATTCTCATCGCTCCTGCAGCACTCTTTCATAAGGGACTGTGCCTGGAGAAACTGGGGAGATACCGGGAAGCCTACGACGTATACCTGGGTATTATCCGGGATTATCCGGGTGCTCGGTGGGCCGATGGGTCTTCGCTGATTCAGAACGTTCGTTTCCGCATCGACTGGCTGAAACAGAATTTCCTGTGATTTCGCCAAGTATATGTATCCTCAGGAAGATCGGGAAATCGTCAGAGAAGTTCTGAACGGGAAGAAGGAGCTTTTTGCTCTTCTGGTGCACCGCTATGAAGACAAGATTTTTAACTATATATACTATCTTGTTAAGCAAAGACAAGAAGCCGAAGATTTAGCCCAGACCACTTTCGTAAAGGCTTTTTTTGCCCTCCGTCAGTACAATCATACTTTTGAGTTTTCTACCTGGATTTACAGCATTGCTCGAAACGTTTGTCTCGACTACTTTCGGAAGCGTAAAAAAGAAGAAACGGATGTTTCGCTGCATCTTATGGTGGGGGATGATGGTGATACCGAGATGGGGGAACTGCTGGAGGAAGACCACTCTCCTGATCCTCTGAAAACGGTTTTAAACGATGAACTGCGGGAAAAGATCGAGAAGGCTATTGAAAGTTTACCTCTGAAACTGCGGGAAATTGTTGTTCTGCGGCATCTGGAAGACTGTTCGTACGAAGAAATCGCCCAGATTATGAATTTACCGGTGGGGACGGTCAAGTCATACCTTCACCGGGCGCGTAAGAAGTTGAAAGAGTGGCTGGAAGAATATCTGGAGTGAAACTTCGCGAACAAGTATGCGTATAAGAAAGTGGTGGGTATCATGGGAAGAACAGACGAGAAATTGATTGTTTATCTCCATAGTCTTCCCCGGCGGGAAGTGGACGAAGGTTTCGCCGAAAGGGTGATGGAGGAGATTCACCGCAAGAGTCGTCCTTATGTTTTCTTTAAAAAGTGGATGGTCGCGGCTCTGGTGGGGGTATTTCTTTACCTTATGTTTTTTACCAGTCTTCCCATCTCTCCGCGTCTGGAGATTTCTCGTTACCTTGGTTACCGAAAGATTGAGCTGGTTTTTTACTCTCCTGTCCAAAATCCCAGAACTGTTGCTGTGGCAGGTGATTTCAGCGACTGGAATTACCTGAATATGGAGCGGGTGAAAGAGAATTGCTGGAAGATCACCATCCGCCTGCGGCCTGGAAAGTATGAATATGGTTTTTTGGTCGACGGGAAAGAGTGGGTTCCCGATCCGAATGCCCCCCGTCAGATCTCGGATGGATTCGGTAATTTCAACTCGGTGTTAGTAGTTGATGGTTCAAACGGCGAATAAAGTATGCGAAAAATCGTTTTCTTTCTGGTTTTTCTCTTCTGGACTTTCTTCCTTGTTTCGGCCTGGGCTGCCGACATAGAAAAGATTATTGCCAGAGCACCGTATACCGACGAAGAAAAGGCCTATTTACAGAGTCGAGTAAGTGAGATGATCGAAGAAGTAGCGAGTCACAATCTTCCGACTTCTTTTCTGTTTTCCAAACTCAAAGAAGGGGTTGGCAAAAAGGTGAAGCCGTATATCCTCCTCCAGGCCCTGGAAAAAAGAAAAGAAGCTCTCTTTGAGGCAAAGAAAATCCTGGATGAAGCCGGAATCGGTGGTCAGGACACCGAAAAGATTCTTACCAATTTAGCCATCTCGCTTGAGCTTGCTATTCCCGCCTCACTCTTACAGGAGGTTGTGCAGAAGATGAGAAGTACCGATCCCCAGAGTCTACCCAGGGTAGTGGAGTCGCTTTCGGTGCTCCTTGAGGTGGGGATCACCCCGGAAAGAGTTGAAAGTGTCACCAGAAAGATTGTGACCAGAAATCTCGAGAGCAAGGAGATCAGCAAAGTCGCAGCGCTTCTTGAGCGTTCCCGCCGTAGCGGCGTGGATGTGGAACGAACTGCCACGGTATTGGAGGAAGCCCTGCAGAAGTATGATAACTTTAATCTGGTGGAAATGGAAGTGCGACAATTCATCGCCGCTTCACGTCCCAAACCGGCTCTCTCTTCCGGTCAAGGCGTTACCTCTGCTTCACCAGGTATTTCTGGGACTACCCCCACTCAGGAAGGCGGTGGTCCTCTCGAGTCTTCCTCTTCAGGACACCCACCCACTCAAGAGGGCGGAACGTCTCTCGAATAAACCTGCTATAGCGAACACTGCGTGCACGGTGTTGGGGTTGGTGTAGGACAGGCTCCACAGGTCGGTGTAGCGCACGGAGCACAGGTTGGAGTCGGAGTTGGACAGGGGCAACATCCTGCCGGACAACTCACCGTAGGTGAAGGGGATGGGGATGCGCTATTTGCGCCGCCGCTCAGCATACGCCAGAGGCATCCTGGGAGAAACAGAGTGCTTGCGGCAACAACAAAGAGAATCCATACCCACAAATTCTTTTTCATATCCTTCACTCCTTTTTCACATTCCTCATCGTTTCCAGTGTAGCATTTTCCCTGAATTTCCGCAATTGCTCGTGGGTGGTCTTCTTCCATCTTTATCAGTGTAAGTTCTCCTTTTCTTGAAGTATCCTCGCTTCTCTGGAGATTTCACGTTAAGCTGGTCCGGCTCTTTGTATGCGCCAATCAGTTCAGGTGCTCTTACAAAGGTTGGTTCGGCTGATTTTGGAATAAGCTCTTGACGGCCATGGAGGTGCCGATGTATGCTCTAACCACGAAAATGAAAATCATTGCCTATAGTAGTTGACGAAGCGAGGGTAGGCGAAATGCATCGTTACCGGTAGCAGGATCGCTTCAGAAAAAGGGGATTACGTCTGACTTCACCCCGGTTAGCGGTTATAAGCGCTTTGAGCGAAACAACCGAGCACCTGAGCGCCGAAGATATTTATCTTGCTCTTCGCAAGACGCATCCTGGCGAGACGATTGGTCTCACTACTGTCTATCGAACTCTGGAGATTCTGGTACAAATGGGTGTGGTCTACAAATTTGATTTTGGTGACGGTCGGGCTCGTTATGAACTTTCCGAGAGGACTGACGGTGCTCAGCACCATCACCATCTGGTTTGTACGAAGTGCGGGCGAATCATTGATTACACCGATTTTATCGATGAGGAAAGAGAGCTCCTGAGTCGAACCGAAAAAGGGCTCTCGGAAAAATATCATTTTCAGATTTACAGGCATCTTGTTCAGTTTTACGGGATTTGTGAGCAATGCCAGCAGGATCAGGGTAAGCCATAGCGTGGATGGGGAATGAAGATATTTTTTGTCTCTTGGTGAAAATGATTATCGCTTTCCTTTCTTGTCGGTCAGCTCTCAGGAAGGAGCTCTCGTTTTGAAGAAGCAAATTCACCTGATGCGGTGGGATCTGAAGCGATCGAAACAAGAGTGGAAGGACGAGAAAAAAGTGCTGAGCTTCGGAAGGAGTGAAAGCATGAGAAACGGAGGTTCCTCCGTAGAGAAGTTGATCGGTGAAAAATATGCTCGAGGCTTACTCTTTGTGGGCGGTAATCTATCGGGAGCTATTGAGGATGCTCAAGCGCATCGGGTGAATAGAGGATTCGAATTCGAGAGAGATTTCTTTAGCGCAGACGTGGTGTAGATAGGGCGATGGGACTTTTGGCGTGGGTGTTGAATTCCTCCTGAGTTATGCGCCGGGCGAAGCCGTTTTCCCATCGTGTTCTAGATTGAACGGGAGGTGAAGCGAAAAACATGGTTTCCTCAGAAAGTGAGGTTCTGATTTTGTATGACAATCAGGCACTTCGAGACGACCTTTTACCATCGCATGGGTTTTCATGCCTTTTGAGAACTGCAGGGGGAGAAAGGGTCCTTTTTGACACCGGAGAAAGTGGCCCCTTACTCCTTGCCAACATGGGTCGCCTGGGTATCGAGCCCCGGAGCATTCAAAAGGTAGTGCTTTCCCATGAGCATTATGACCATGTGGGGGGCTTGTCGGCACTCCTTCCTTATATTACCGATGCCGAGATTTTTCTTCTTCCTTCTTTTTCTGCCGCCTTTGAACATACCTTCACTTCTTTTCCGGTCCGGGTCAAAAGAGTAGAGCGAGCAATGGAAATCGCCTCCGGACTTTTCTCTACAGGCGAAGTGGCGGGAACTACTCATGAGCAGGGTTTGGTTATAGCCGGTGAAAAGAAAGCTCTCTTGCTCGGTGGTTGCTGTCACCCTGGGGTGGTGAAGATGGTGGAGGTGGCTGCTTGCGTAGTCAGCCAGCCGGTAGGAGGTGTACTGGGTGGCTTGCATCTCTACAAAAGTACGGATCGAGTCATTGTTACTGCTTTGAAGGGCTTGAAAGATCTGGGTGTCGATATGATCGCTCCATGTCATTGCACCGGTTTCACGGGAATCGACATGGCGAAGGAATTGTGGAAATCGGGATTTATCCAGGCCGGAGTGGGAACACGATTAAGGTGGTAGTAGAGGAAGAAATACAGATGGTTTTTGGGTCGGCACCTTCTTCTCGACGCTTCGGGGGACCTAGGATGCAACTGGGTGAAAGGTCGCCGTCATTATCGGTACTTCCTGGCTCTCTCGCCCTGAAGGGAATGTTGTTTGCTGGGGGTCGATACGGGTTCGGAGGAAAGGAGTGAGTTCAAACCGTGTTCTCTGGGGGAATCGATGATCTTGCGACTTTTGGGAGAGCAGATTGTTCTGGCTATCCTTCCGCTCCGCACCGTTGCCGTGATGTTCTCCCAAAACTTCTTACCTTAAGATGGAGGGTTTTTCTCGTGCCTGCCAGGTTTGGGAATGTTCCTTATGCCGGTATTCTCTGCGATGCTTTTGGTTTTGAAAGGTAGGTTTTTGAAGACGACCGTCGGAAAACAGAAAGGAGATGACTTCGGTGGAATGGAATCCTCATATCAACCGCACCGTAGCTGTCATGAGTGGCAAGGGTGGGGTAGGAAAGAGTGGCGTTTCGGCCCTTTTGGCTGTGGAGCTGGCCCGGCGAGGGCTTCGGATGGGGATTATGGATGCTGACATTACCGGGCCCAGTATTCCCACCATGCTGGGTATCGTCGACATCCGTCCGGAGGTTACCGATCGGGGTATCCATCCGGTTAGTTCCAGGAAGTATGGCATTCAGGTGATTTCGATCAATTTATTGCTGGACAAACCGGAGCAACCTGTCATCTGGAGAGGTCCTCTTCTGAGCAAAGCCATTCTGGAATTCTGGAACGAAGTGTTATGGTCCGGACTTGATATCCTGATCGTGGATATGCCTCCCGGTACGGGAGATGTGCCCCTGACCGTCCTTCAAAGTATTCCCCTGGAAGGAGTGGTGATGGTTTCTTCGCCTCAAGACCTGGCTTTTTTGATCGTGAAAAAGGCCGTTCACATGGTTCAGCAACTTCAGCGACCGATTCTGGGGTTGGTGGAAAACCTGAGTACGGTCTTTTGCCCAAAATGTGGAGAGGTTATCCATCCTTTTGGGCAACCCAGAGGCCAAAAGATAAGCACCCAGCTTCAGATTCCTTTTTTGGGTGAAATTCCCATTGACCCGATTCTTTCGGAATACTGTGACAGTGGTCGGATCGAAGATTACGAGAGTGTCGCCGTGAAGAACATCGTCGATAAACTCATAACGGCACTATGAGCTTTTGCTTCCTGGGGGATGTGGCAAAAGGGGTGGAATATTTTAAGGAGCTCCATTATCTTAAAAGGAAGCACCGATTAACAGGGTGGCCCTGGGGGCCACCCTGTTTTTTTTATACCAGCGAGGCGACAAGATCCCCCACTTCCTGGGTAGAAAGTCCCATCTTTCCAGCGCTCATGCTCTTGATTTTTCCGCTCTCTAAAGCTTTGATGACTGCGTTTTCAAGCATTTGCGAAGCACTTACTTCGCCAATGGTCTCAAGAAGCATTCCCATGGCACAAATAGCTGCCAGGGGGTTGATGACGTTCATGCCGGTGTACTTGGGTGCTGAACCCCCGATAGGCTCAAACATCGATACTCCCTGAGGGTTAATGTTTCCACCTGCAGCGATGCCCATACCTCCCTGAATCATGGCTCCTAAATCGGTGATAATATCTCCAAACATGTTATCAGTGACGATGACATCGAACCACTCCGGATTTTTTACCATCCACATGGTGGTCGCATCGACATGGGCATAGTCGGTCTCCACATCGGGATAGTCTTTGGCGACTTCCCGGAAGGTGCGTTCCCAGAGATCGAAGGCAAAGGTGAGGACGTTGGTCTTTCCACAGAGGGTAAGTTTTTTCCTCTTATTACGCTTGCGAGCGTACTCAAAGGCAAAGCGAACGCACCGCTCCACTCCTTTGCGCGTACTGATGGATTCCTGTATGGCCACCTCATCAGGGGTTCCCTTGCGCAGAAAACCCCCGGCTCCGACATACAGTCCTTCGGTGTTTTCTCTGACCACCACAAAGTCTATGTCTTCGGGACCTTTGTCTTTGATGGGGGTCCACACATTGGGATAAAGTTTGACCGGTCGAAGGTTGATGTACTGGTCCAGGCGGAAACGGATTTTGAGGAGAATTCCCTGTTCCAGGATCCCCGGCTTCACCTCCGGATGACCGATAGCCCCCAGGTACAGAGCATCGAGCTTTTTGAATTCTTCTAGGGCTGAATCGGGCAAAGTTTCACCGGTTTTCTGGTAATATTCTCCTCCGAAAGGGTAGAGAACCGTTTCGTAGGAAAACTGAGCTTTCCTGGAAACTGCTTCGAGCACCTTGAGCCCTTCGCGAACCACTTCCGGTCCGGTCCCATCGCCAGGAATCACGCCGATTTTGTAAGTCTTCATGTTTGTCCTCCCTTCTCCATACTGTCGCTCTATAGTTTATCCAATTTTGGGAAAAAAGTATAATAGAAGAAAACGATTGGAGGGTAAAGTTGGATTTCCTGGTGTTTCAACCGCAAGAGAGCGAGGTCCTCACCCTTTCTGACCTTTTAGCCCAGGTTCAACTCGTTGTGGAGGGTTACTTCCCATCCTTTTTCTGGGTGGTAGCCGAGGTGGCCGAAATCCAAAAAAATCGAGGGCATGTGTATCTGGAACTTGTGGAAAGAGAGGGAGAATCGGTAAAAGCCAAGGTGAAAGGGATCATCTGGTCGTCCCGCTCGGCAAACGTTCTGGCCTTTTTTGAAGAGGTTACCGGCCGTACATTAAAGGCCGAGATGAAAATTCTCCTCAAAGGGAGATTGCGCTTTCATCCCCTGTATGGGCTGAGTTTTGAAATTCACTGGATTGACCCGAATTATTCCCTGGGGGAGATGGCTCGCCGAAGACGGGAGATCCTGAAACGTTTAGAACAGGAAGGGATTCTGGAGGAGAACCGACGTTTGCCTTTTCCTCTGGTGCCGCAACGAATTGCGGTGGTCTCATCGGAGCATTCGGCCGGTCTTGAGGATTTTCTGGTGCATCTTCGGGAAAACCCCTATGGCTTTGCTTTTTCGGTGAAGCTCTTTTCAACGCTCGTCCAGGGTGAAGAGGCAGAATTATCGCTTCTTGGGGCTCTGGATGAAGTATTGAGAGAGGCTTCCCACTTCGATGTGGTGGTTTTACTCCGGGGCGGCGGTTCCAGGGTGGATTTGAGCTGTTTCGATAGTTACCCTCTGGGGAGGATGGTGGCCGGATTTCCGCTGCCGGTCCTTACGGGCATCGGTCACCACAAGGACGAGAGCGTGGTCGATTACGTGGCCTACCGTGCTTTGAAGACACCTACGGCGGTGGCAGATTTTCTGGTGGAGCAGGTGAGAACCTTCGAGGAGATGCTCGAGGGAGAGGCCTCCCTTTTGCGGGAATGTGTGCAGGAGACTCTTGAAAGTCATCGCTACAAGCTTGAGGAATGGACGCAGCGGTTCCGGAATGATGCTTTTCTTCTCTTCCAGAGAGAGCGGGAACGCAATCTCCGCCTGGAAGAGCGTTTCCTCCTTACGGTGCGAACGTATATAGAAAGACGGCGGGTGAGTGAGGAGGAACTGGAGCGGTCTCTCCGTCGGGAGGCTCTGAGGCAGATTGAAGAAGCAAGGCGCTTTCTCGATAAGGAAGAGAAAGCCATACTCCTCCTCCATCCCCTCAATGTCCTGCGCCGGGGTTATACCCTCACCTTTTCGAGAGGAAAAGTGGTGAAGAGCATCAAAGACTGCTCAGTGGGGCAGGAATTGGTTACTCAGACCTTCGACGGTCAAATTGTCAGCGAGGTGAAAGGTACACATGGACGGATTGACGGAACTCTCTTATGAAGTGGCCTTTCGGGAGTTAAAGAGCATTGTGGAGGAACTCGAAAAGGGCGAAGTCAATATCGATCTTCTGGTTGAAAAGGTGAAGCGGGCTACTTTCCTCTGCAAATTCCTGCGGGAACGCTTGCGAAAGACCGAGGAGGAGGTTCAGGCCATTTTTGAAAACCACGGAGAAGGGGAAACAAAGTAATTTTATAACCTACCTTTCCACAAGAATCTTATGAAAAGCTCTGGGGGTCTGTTATAATGGGATCCAGGAACAAATCCAATCAAGAAGGAGGAGGAACGAGTGAGAAAATTTGCCTTTGTTTTTGCCGTGGTGAGCGTGGTGGGCATCCTTTTAGCAGGGCAGGTGCTGGCTGCAGAACCTATTCGGATTGGACTCCAGGCACCTATCACCGGGAGTTTCGCCATCGAGGGTCAGATGGCCAAGCAGTGTGTGGAACTCGCTGCCGAACTCATCAATCAACAGGGGGGGGATAAATGGCCGTCCCATTGAAATTATTGTGGCCGATGACGCTTCCAACCCCCGTGATAGTGCTCTGGCGGCGCAGCGGTTGATTTCCCAGAAGGTGGTGGCAGCCATTGCCAGTTATGGGTCTTCGGTGACCGAACCGGCGGCCGACCTCTACGACCGGAACAAAGTCATTTCCATTGCCTATGGGGCTACGGCGGTAAGGCTGACCATGGATAAAGAACGTCCTTACTTTTTCCGGACCTGTGGTCGAGATGATTCCCAGGGGGCTTTCTTTGCCAGGTTTGCCGTGGAAACCATGGGATGGAAACGGATTGCCATCATGCACGATAACCAGACGTACGGCAAAGGTGTGGCGGAAGAGACCCACAAGTATCTTGAACCCTATTTGAAGGAAGGACGGGCGGAAATCGTCTATTATGATGCCATCACCCCTGGAGAGCAGGATTACAGTGCTGCGCTCACCAAGCTGCGGGAGAGTAATCCCGATGTCTGGTACTATACTGCCTATTACCCGGAAGCAGGGCTTCTGGTGCGTCAGGGAAGGGAACTGGGAATTACCATTCCCTTTGTGGGGAGCAACGCAGTTCCCAACGACGACTTTGTGAAGATTGCCGGTCTGGAATATGTGGTGGGGACCCTCATGACCCAGGAGCCTCTTCCTCAGGACCTCAATACACCCAAATCCCGGACGTTTTTGGATGCCTACCGGCGCAAATACGGGGAAATCCCTTCCTCTCCCTGGCCGATTTACGCGGCCGATGCCCTGTTTGCCATTGCTCAGGCCATCGAGAATACCGGTTCTCTGGATCCGGATGTCCTGGCCAAAGAGATGCGCACCATGCAGAATGCTGAAGGAATCACCGGTGCGATTTACTTCACCGAGCGTGGGGACCGCAAGGACATCCCTTATGCCATGTACCGGTATAACGAGAAAGGGCAATTAGAACTCTTTCGGCCCTGAATTCATTTCCGCCGGATAGCGTTATCCGGCGGAACCCCTGGAAATAATCGCGGTGTGGGAATGCTTCGATGAAAGTTTTTATGGAGCAATTGATTAACGGATTGACGGTGGGTTCTTTTTATGCCCTGGTAGCTCTGGGGTACTCCATGGTTTATGGAGTGATGAAACTCATCAATTTTGCCCATGGAGATCTCTTTACCTTGGGGAGTTACCTGGGATACACGTTTCTCGTGTGGGGAGCAAGCTGGATTACCCAATCGGTAGGACCATGATGGGGCATGGCCATGGCGGTGGGGTTTGTTTTTCTGGCCAACGCTGGAGCCGGGATTATGGTGGAACGAGTAGCTTACCGGCCGGTGTATCCGGCGGGGCGATTGCCTCTCGTGGTTTCAGCGCTGGGGATGTCTATCTTCATCCAGAACGGTATCATGGCCCTGTGGGGACCACGTTTCCAGGTTTATCCCGGTCGGCTGATTCCTACGGCCTCTTTCCATTTTTGGGGATTGACGATACCCTTTTTGAAAATTCTCATCCTGGTCCTTTCGCTTCTGGTTATGGGGGTTATCTACTTCATCGTGGAAAAAACTCCCTTTGGGGCAGCAGTGCGCGCTTCGGCTCTCGACAGGGAGACCGTCACCCTCCTGGGGGTTGATATTCGAAAGGTGATCCTCTTCGTCTTCACCCTGGGACCGGCCCTGGGGGGAATGGCCGGGGTGATGAATGGAATGTACTACCGTTCCATTCAGTTCAGCATGGGATGGAATTATGGATTAAAGGCTTTTACTGCCACAATTTTGGGTGGGATTGGCAACATCCCTGGTTCTATGGTGGGGGGCATTCTCCTAGGGATTATGGAAACCCTGCTTGCCGGATATGTACCGGGAGGAGGAGCCTGGAAGGATGGTTTTACCTTTCTCATCCTCATTCTGGTGCTGATCCTGCGCCCCACCGGCCTTATCGGGGAAAAGGTGGCCGAGAAGGTGTGACGACCATGAACTTTGTAGAACTGGTCCGCCAGCGTCTCTGGCAGGCAAATCACAACGCTTCTCCTGTAACCGGTAAAACTGGAGCCAGGTGGCGCTCTTTCATTCCTTTTCTTGCCGGAGGCTTCATTTTTGTTTTCCCTCTTTTACCCCTGGTAAATAATTACTGGATTGATGTCGGTTTTTTTGTCGGGATTTACAGTCTTTTGGGATTAAGCCTCAATGTGGTTCTGGGTGAAGTGGGGCTTTTTGACCTGGGCCATGCTGCTTTCTATGCTATAGGGGCTTATACCACGGCCATTCTCAATACCAGGTTCGGGGTATCGATTCTTTTACTCCTCCCCCTGAGCGCCCTTGCGGCAGCCGGGTTTGCGTATCTGGTGATGTCTCCGGTGATTCACCTCCGGGGGGACTACCTGTGCATCGTCACCATTGGGATTGGGGAAATTGTACGGATTGGGATTGTCAATAACCCCTGGGGACTTACCAATGGTCCCAATGGGATTACCGGAGTGGAAGCACCGGCTCTAGGTTCTTTCCTCGTCGAAACTCCCACGGGCTTTTACTATTTTATCTGGGTAATTGTAGCCCTGGTGATTCTGGGGTTGTTGCGTTTGCAACGTTCGCGAGTAGGCCGGGCCTGGAATTATATCCGGGAAGACGAAATCGCCGCTGAAGCAAACGGCGTGGATGTGCGGAGCTATAAACTGCTCTCCTTTACCCTGGGAGCAGCTCTGGCAGGGGTGACGGGGAGCGTCTACGCTTCTAAAATGATGGTCGTTTCTCCACAGAGTTTTCTCTTTATGGAGTCGGCTTTGCTTTTCTGCATCGTCCTTCTGGGTGGTCTGGGCTCCATCCCGGGTGCGCTTCTTGGAGCTACGGCAGTGGTGGTTTTCCCTGAAGTTTTTCGTCAGTTCGCCAGCTTCCGGCTCCTCTTTTTTGGCTTAGCACTTATGATCATGATGATTTTCCGTCCTGGAGGGCTTCTACCCCGCAAACGTGAAGGTCTGGGATTTCAAGGTCTTGGTATTCGGGGGCTTGCCCAGAGCGAGGAGGAACTCATTGAGCGTGGGCGGCTTCTCGTTAAGGAAAATCTTGCTTTGCGGCTCTCTGAAAACCTGACTCGCAGTGACCCTCTTCTGGAGACCCGGGGAGTGACGTTGCGGTTTGGGGGTTTGCTGGCAGTCAATAATTACGACCTCAAGGTATACCCCGGGAAGATCACCAGCCTCATCGGTCCGAACGGAGCGGGGAAAACCACCCTCTTTAACATCATTACCGGGATTTATCGACCGGAGAGGGGGCAGGTGCTCTTTAAAGGGGAGAACATCACCGGTTTGAAACAGCACCTTGTGGTTAGCCGGGGTATTGCCCGCACTTTCCAGAACATTCGCCTCTTTCCAGCACTGACCTGCATCGAGAATGTCATGTCAGGTCCGCACTGTCATGGAAAGGCCGGGGTTTTTTCGGCGGTTTTGAGGACCCCTTCGCAGGTGAGAGAGGAACGGCAATTTGTGGAGATTGCGTCCTTCCGACTCCATCAGGTGGGACTCTGGGAATACCGGAACGAGCTGGCCCGTAATCTTCCTTACGGGAAACAGCGTTATCTGGAGATTGCCCGGGCTCTGGCTACCGGTCCCGAGCTTCTGATCCTCGATGAACCATCCTCCGGTCTCAACGAGAGAGAATCGGAGGAACTCATGGAGCTTCTTCAGGGGCTTGCTGCGGAAGGATTCACCATTCTCCTTATTGAGCATGACATGAACGTGGTGATGGTGATTTCCGACTGGGTGAGTGTCATGGATATGGGGAGTAAAATCGCCGAGGGATTGCCACAGGAAATCTATAACCATCCTACGGTGATTGAAGCGTACCTGGGAAAAGAGGAGGACTGAAGGTGGAAACCCTGCTTTCGGTAGAAGACCTGTGGGTTACCTACGGAGCGGTCGAAGCGCTCCGGGGAATTACCGTGGCACTCCAGAAGGGGAACATTGTGGCAGTTCTGGGAGCCAATGGAGCCGGAAAGACCACCCTCCTCAAGTCCATCTCCGGGCTTCTGCGAATTAAAAAGGGGAGAATCCTCTTTCGGGGGAAAAGCCTCGATTCGTTCTTACCCTTTGAGCTCCTGAGTCAGGGGCTTTCCCATGTTCCCGAAGGGCGTCGAATCTTTCCCACCCTCACGGTGGAGGAAAACCTTCTTCTGGGACTCTATGGGGTGCGCCACCTGGTAGACGAAAGGGAGAAAAAGAAGCGGAAGGACTGGATTTTCGATCTTTTTCCCATTCTGCGAGAACGGCGCCGGCAGCTTGCCGGGACTCTCTCCGGCGGTGAACAACAGATGCTGGCTATTGGCAGGGGTTTGATTTCGCGTCCCCAGGTTCTTCTCATGGATGAACCCTCCCTGGGTTTGGCACCGCGGATTGTGCAGGAAATCTTTCGAGTTATCCGTGCGATTCACGAGGAAGAGGGCGTCTCCATCCTCCTTGTGGAACAGAATGCCCGTAAAGCGCTTGCTGTTTCCCATTACGCCTATATCCTCGAAACCGGTCGGGTGGTTATGGAGGGACAATCCCGGGAGCTCTCCCAGGATGAACGGGTTAAGTCGGCTTACCTTGGCGGTTCGGGAGTAAGAAAGAGGGGTTCTCTTGAGAAGTTTACATAATGTAGCCGGAGGGATTACCTCCGGCTATCCTCTTATTCCACGACTTTGATTTCCTTTTCGCTCTTCCACAGGCCGTGAATGTTGCAGTAAGAAGTGGCGTAGAGGGTTCCCGGACGATCCACCTTGAAAGCGAACTGAGCGTAGGAGTGGGTGTAAGCGGGACCCTGGTTAGGGCCTTCGGTGCTTTCACCGTGAGCGGTGAACTCAAACCTTCCCAGCTGATAGGGAAATTTGCCTTCCCGGGGCATAAAGTAAACCTCGATCCCGCTGATGTGGTGTTCGGTGGTATTGGGGTGAGGAATTTCTTTCCCTACCGTCACCTGGAAGTGAGTCCATTCTCCTTTTTTCACTTCATCTGGTCCTTCGATCACCGGAACATGCTTTTCAGCTTTCCAGTCGGCCGATTTGAAAAGCTCTTCAAAACTCATGGTTATACCTCCTTTAGAAACCTTTAAATTTCTCTTTGGATGCGCCACAGACCGGGCAGAATTGGGGGGCTTCACCTTCCACGGTATACCCGCAGACCGGACAGATGTACACCGTTCCCAGTTCCATGTCTTTGCCCTGTAAAGCGGCTTCTTTGGCTTTCCGGTACATTTCGGCGTGGATTTTTTCGGCTTCCAGGGCGTAGTGGATACCTCGGGAGGCTTCCTTTTCCTCCTGAAGTTTCGCAACCGCATCGTAAGCAGGATACATCTCTTCCACTTCAAACGTCTCCCCACCGATAGCCATATCCAGGTTTTTCACCGTGTCATTGATATTCCCCAGATTACGGAAGTGGTTGGTGGCGTGAACCTGCTCGGCAAAAGATATAGCTTTGAAAAGGCGAGCAATGTTCGGTTTTCCTTCACGTTCTGCTACCTCCGAGAAAATGAGATATCTCATGTGGGCCTGGGATTCGCCGGAATAGGCGCTTTCCAGGTTCTGCTGGGTCATTTTGTGTTTGACCATATCCATAGAGCCTCCTTTCTGAAAGAGCGAATACTATTTTCAACAAACCAGGTGCAAGAAAATATTATTCCGGGTCGGGAAGTTTTTTGTTTCTTGTTTCCCCCCGTGTACTTCCGGTGAATACCGGTGTATTTTTTTCGGGGTCCAGAAGTTCTGGTGGGGCCGGTTGGGTGCGGTTGTAAAATTTCTCTCTCTGCGATAAAGTATTTCTGAAAAATGCCGAAAATAAGATAAGAGATAAAAATTGAGTGAGGGAGTGAGAAGGCGTGGCGCAGGAACTGCAATTGGTGGCTTTTCAGCTGGGTGAGGAAAGTTACGGTGTGGATATCGCCCAGGTACAGGAAATCATTCGCATGCAGCCGGTAACCAAAGTTCCCGGGGCACCGACTTTTGTGGAGGGGGTTATTAATCTGCGGGGAAGAGTCATTCCGGTACTCGACCTTCGCAAACGCTTTAATCTTCCGACCAGGCAGGATACCAAGGATACCCGTATCGTGGTGGTGGAAGTTCCTCCACACACGGTGGGAATGATCGTCGATGCGGTGGATGAAGTCCTGCGTATCACTGAGGACAGAGTGGAACCACCCTCCCCTTTCATTGCTTCCATTGATACCGAATACCTCCGGGGGGTGGGAAAACTGGAGGGAAAACTTCTGATTCTCCTCGACCTTTCCAAGGTTCTCAGTAAAGAAGAGAAGAACGCTCTGGAGGATCTAAAAGGTATGGCTAAAGGAGAGTAGTTTTGCAGGCGAGGTGGGGAGCACTTCTTTTTTTTGGGGACATGCTGGTTCGTCTTCCTGGCAGGATGTTTGGTGAACAAAGATCCTCTTCCCTGTCAGGATTTAAGAGGCGTGGTGGCGACGATTTCCCGTGCTGCCGAAAACGAGGGAAGTATTCTTGTGGAGGAAGCAGATTCTTACGGCCGGGCAGTTTTACGGGTTACTCCCTGTACTTCTTTTTTTCGCAAAGTTTCCTCCGGGTGGGAACGGGTGGCTTTTTCTGACCTTCAGGAAGGAGAATGGATAGAGGCCTGTTTTGGCGGACCGGTCATGGAATCATATCCCATCCAGGTGGTGGTGAGGCAGGTGGTGATTCTCGATGTCCCTTGATTTCCCGGATTTTCAGGGGGAAGCTTATTTCCCCGACCTGAAGAATATTGCTCCCCTGCGGAAAAGTGACCTTTTGGGGAAGTGGGTGGTTTTGTATTTCTATCCCCGGGATGGAACCCCCGGGTGTACTCAGGAAGCTCTGGATTTCAGCGCCGTCCTAGAGGAAATCCATCGCCTGGGTGGCGAGGTGGTGGGGGTAAGCACCCAATCGGCGGAGAGCCACCGCGGGTTTGCCGAAAAATACGGGTTGCGGCATATCCTTTTGAGCGATGACGGCAGTTTGAGTCGAGCGCTGGGGATCCTGAAGATGACCGGGACTGCGGAGAGGAGCACCTTTTTGCTTTCTCCGGAAGGTACGATTGAAAAGGTCTGGAAGAAAGTCAAGGCTCGAGGACACGCTAAGGAAGTGATGGAAGTCCTGAAGCAACTGGCGGGGTCGTGAGCGAGTTACTCTTCCGGATCGAGAACCTTGCTGAAGCTCGGGTAATTGCCAGGGTCAACCGCTTCGTCGTAAAGGTGGCCGGAGAGAAAGAAGTGTTTTTTCTTTCTCTTAACAATACCGGGCGTTTAGAGGATTTCTTACGGGAAGGAAAAAGAGCGTTTTTTGTGCCCCACGAACACCACAAGACGCAAGGGAAACTCATCGGAGTAGCGGAAGAAAGCAGCATTGCCCTTCTCGATACTGCTTTGCAGATGAAAGCTTTTGAGGTTGCTTTTTCAAAAAATCTTTTCCCCTGGCTTTCTCGGTGGCGGAGTTACCGTCGGAATCCTCGCTTTTTAGAAGCGACTTTGGATTATCTTTTCGTTCACGGGGAAGAAGAGGCATATTTAGAGATGAAGAGCGCTGTCTATAGAAGGGAGAACCTGGCCCTTTACCCTGATGCACCCACGGAACGCGGGAGAAGACATCTGAAGACCTTAATTGCCCTCCGAAAGAAGGGTTTTATGACCTACGTTGTTTTTGCCGTAGCACTTCCGGGAGTGGTCGGGTTTGCGCCCTTCGCCGAACGGGATAGAGCAATAGCCGACCTCTTGAAGGAAGCTCGAGAAGTGGGAGTGGAGATAAAGGCATTTTTACTCTCCATAGATGCTACAGGAACGGTTTCCCTGGACGTTCCTGACTTTCCGGTATTGCTTTGAGTCCCAGGGAATTTTTGCTGTGGTTCTCTGGTTTTTCTCTTCAAAAGAGGAAAGGAGGACTGGAGAATGCTGAAAGTGGAGAAGATCGGTGAAGTGTTTCGTTGTGAAGTTTGTGGAAACGTGGTGGAAGTGAAGGAAGTTGGTGGGGGCGAATTGGTCTGTTGTGGTCAACCGATGACCAAAATTGAAGCGGCGAAGGGGGTAAGAAGGCGATGCGGCCGAAAGTCGGCGTAGGATTACTGGTGGTTCTCCTGGTGGTGGTTTTTGGGGGTGCAGTTCTTGCGCATCCTCCTTCAGCAATCAACATCACCTTCGATGCGGAAACACAGGTATTGCGAGTGTCCATCCCTCATGGGGTTCCTAATCCAAAGGGTGACCATTACATTGAGAAAGTGGTGGTTTCCCTCAACGGCAAGGAGATCATCACCCAGCTCATCGCCTCACAGTACTCTCCTCAGGAGCAGGTGGTCCTGTACCAGCTCATCGATGTGCAAAAGGGTGACAGGATTGAAGTTTACGCCAAGTGTAGTAAGTTTGGTGACCGCAAGGCCACTCTGGAAGTGAAATAGCTCGAATAGGGGGTAGCCTCCTACCCCCTATTCGGTGAACTGGTAATGGGTTTTCAAGTTTTTCTCCTTTGCAAAGCGCTCTAAAGCCAGCCCAATCAGGCGGTCAATGAGTTCAGGATAAGAAATACCGCTTGCTTCCCAGAGTTTAGGATACATGCTGATTTTGGTAAAGCCGGGAATGGTGTTGATTTCGTTGACGAAGATTTCTCGTTTTTTGCGGACCAGAAAATCCACCCGGGCCATTCCCTGGCAGTAAAGGGCTTTAAAGCTTAAGAGGGCGATTTTCTGGATTTCCTCTGTAGTCTTATTAGGAAGACGAGCCGGAATGAGAAGGATGGCACCTTTTTCGTCCAGATATTTGGCTTCATAGGAGTAAAACTCGTGTTGGGGAACAATTTCCCCCGGGATCGAAACTATGGGGTGATCGTTCCCCAGAACCGAACACTCGATTTCCTGTCCTTCGATGTACTCTTCAAGGAGCACTGTCTCGTCGTACTGGAAGGCATTTTGGAGAGCCGGCAAAAACTCGTCCTCCCTTTTTACCTTGCTGATTCCTACCGATGAGCCCAGGTTGGCAGGTTTGACGAAAAAGGGCAAACCTATTTGTTTCACCACTTCCTGAAAAGAAAGATCGAAAGGAGAATGGATGCTGAGGAAATTCACCACCGGTATTCCGGTTTCCCGGAGTAGTCTTTTGGTGGCTTCTTTGCTCATGCCAATGGCCGAGCCCAGAACCCCCGCTCCCACAAAAGGCACATGCATCAATTTCAACATTCCCTGGATGGTTCCATCTTCACCCAGAGGGCCGTGAAGGAGAGGGAAAACCACATCCACCGGACCAATAGGTTTCCCCTGGGAAAGGTTCAAAAGCTGCCCTTGCTTGGGGTGAGGAAAGAAAATCACCTGGTCTTGCTCCTGCCAGCTCTCTTTTCCTCGAAAGATGGCCGGGGTTACCAGGTGCCAGAGACCATCTTTGTCGATGCCGATGAGGATCACATCGTATTTGGTCTTGTCGATAGCCTCAAAGACATTTTCCGCCGACTGCAGGGATATCTCATGCTCTACCGATTTTCCTCCGAAAATGAGCGCCACTTTGATCTTGCGGTCCATAACTGTACTCCTCTTTTTGTTCTATTCTACTAAAAATACAGGAGATACCAGGTTGTCTTCCCGGTAATTTTTTTATTTCTCTGGATTTCAGCGTGGAAGAAGAGACTCGGAGAGTGGTGCAGGAGCTCAAGGGGGATGGTGATTTCTATGGTATTTTCTCTGGCTGTTGCCGTTATGGCAGAATGCGAGGAGATGATCTTTAAACCCTTTTGTTGCAGCGAAAAGTGTACGCTCTGGATAAAATCCTGGCCTTCATCAAGAGCCGTTACGGGGTAAAGGCGAAAAGCATAGACGTCCTTCGGAGACACCGGTTTTTCCAGAAAGAGGGCGAGATAAAAATTCGCAGAATCTCGAGCCGCCATGAAGCCAGAGAAGGAGGGGCTTCTCTTCCATATTCTTTCTCTTTGTGGCTCTGCATACCGGGGGATTGAGGAAGGCCATTCTTCCACTTTGCCATCGGTGTCAATGGGGACGGTGATACTGGGAATTTTCATAACCGGGTTTTGCCCGAAGAGCTCGTTTTTGCGGACAAAGCTCAAAAGATGCTCTCCCAGGGGTGATTGACTCCGGTACTTCCGGATGGCTCTCATTTTGGCGAAATTGGCGGAGGAGGACGGGAAATAGAGTTGCCAGTCGAGGTATGGTAAACACAAAGGTGGTGGTGGTAAAAGCAGGGCTTTGGGGCGAAACCCAGAAGCATAGGGCCAGATTCCATAGTGTACTAAGTACCAGTATACCCGGGGTTCGGATGACAGGGTGCCCCTGAGGCGCAGTTTTTCTAAGGCGTACAGGGTAAAGGTATACGTGGCCCAGTGGTCGGGATGTCTATCAAAGGGAGAAGCGGTGATGATGATGGTCGGCTGGATTTGAGAAATAATACTTTCCAGCTCTAAAACCAGGTTTTCGCCTGAGTAGGGACTACCCGGGCGGTAACTGGTGAAGTAGGAGTCCATCCAGTTCCTGGTAAAGCGGGAGAAATACGGATTGGCGGAAGACCAGTGGTCTGTCCATAGAAGCGCAAGACCCTGGTCTGGATATCCCAGAAAGAAGACGTTTTCTCGAGGGACACCCAAGGCTTGCAACGCAGCTATGGATTCTTTCTGTCGGCGGTAACCCAGTTCTACCGCTCTTTTGGTTCTGGTCCAGAGGACCCGGAAAGCGTCGCCATTGGTGACTACCACCACATAGACTTTGACTCCCTGGCTTTGAGCATCGGAGATGAGTCCTCCTGCGCCCAGGACTTCGTCGTCACAGTGGGGAGCAATAATGAGGATGGTGTCTGAAGGGCCGAAGGAAAAATCATAAACCCGCTCGGCATAAGCTTTTTGAAAAGCGGGGAACCTCACTTCACTGCCACTTTTTTCCCAGAAAAAATATAGCAGGATGATAACAACGACCGTGCAGAGAGTGAATACCTTATAAAAGTACCGGCGATGAGGGTTCTTATTCTCGTCTTTCCCCCTGTGTATCATGAGCCCGTATCTCTATTGGTCACAAAGGTAAAACTCTGGATGATACGTTCCAGGATGGGTAAATACTGTGTGAAGTTTTTCCGGGAAGAGAGACAAATGATCCGGTAAAATCCCTGATTGCGAGAAAAAAGATAAAGCCTACCCTGCATTTCTCCTCTCTCGCCTGGAAAGAGGTAATCAAACCAGTAAGCGGGTGAGCGGTTGACGGTGGTCTTTCCTTCTCCGGTAATAGTTACTCCCGGAAAGATGGTGATGTCATCCCGAACTCTTTCTCTGAACTTTTCCAGAGACCCAAAGTCCCTGTACTCCAGGGTGACTTCGACCTGCATTTCAGCATTCCAGGCCGCAAAAACAAGGTATGGATTGGGCGAGTGGGGTGGATTTTCAACTGCCCAGTTTTCCGGAACCTGGAGACTGAAACTGGCAACGGGAGAAGTGTAGGTGGTAAAAGTTGTTGGAACTTCCTGGACAGCGGTTGGGGGCTGTTTTGAAAAGACTCTCAGGAAAATAGCAACGATAAGAAATGAAATGATAGGAATGATAAGGATGAAAACGATCAACCGTTTCTTTACCATTTTTTCTTTCTCTCCGGGAATATTTTATCATTGAGAGTCCCTTTCTGTATAGAGAAGCGCTCTTGAGGACTGGTATAATAATAAAAAAGGGGGGACAGGGGTGCCTGCCTTTCGAGTTCTGGTGGCTGATGACGAGCGATTCATGGCCGAGATGTTGCAAGAAATCTTAGAAGAAGAAGGAATGCTGGTTGAAACTGCCCTCGATGGGAAGCGGGCACTGGAGAAATTCCATTCCTCAAGTTTCGATCTGGTGCTTCTGGATCTACGCATGCCCGAATTGAGTGGAATGGATGTGCTGCGAGAAATTAAAAAGGCCGACCTTGATGTACCTGTAGTGGTTATCACTGCCTATGGGAGCGTGGACAACGCGGTAGAAGCTCTTAAGATGGGTGCCTATGATTTTGTTACCAAACCCTTTAAGATTGAGGAGCTGAAGAACATCGTCCATCGGGCGCTGGAGCTTGAGCGGCTGCGGCGAGAACGAAATTACCTCCTCGACGAACTCCGGGAAGAATTCTGCTTTGAGGGTGTGATTGGCGATTCTCCCAAAATGCGAGAAGTGATGCAGGTAGCTCAGGCAGTGGCCAGAACCGATGCCACGGTTTTGATTTATGGGGAAAGTGGGACCGGTAAAGAACTCCTGGCGCGTTCTATCCATTTCCAGAGTGACCGCAAAGACAATCCCTTTGTGGTGGTGAACTGTGGGGCTATAACTGAAACTCTTCTGGAGAGTGAGCTTTTCGGTCACGAGAAAGGCGCTTTCACCGGAGCGCACGCCCGGAAATTGGGAAAATTTGAGCTGGCCGATGGAGGGAGCATTTTTCTCGACGAAGTGGGAGAGATGAGTCCGGCCATGCAGGTGAAACTCCTGCGGGTGTTGCAGGATCGGACCTTTGAACGGGTGGGCGGGACTGTGGCTATTACAGTCAACGTTCGAGTCATCGCGGCCACCAACCGTGACCTCAAGAAAATGGTCAGGGAAGGCACCTTTCGAGAAGATCTTTACTACCGCCTGAACGTCATCCCTCTGGAACTTCCTCCCCTCCGGGAGCGAAAAGAAGACCTTCCGGCGCTCTGTGATTTCCTCATCGCCAAGCATTGCCGGAGGCTGCACAAAACGATCCGCGGTGTTTCCCCTCAGGCCATGCGTCTTTTGAAGCGCTATTCCTGGCCGGGTAACATTCGGGAACTGGATAACGTTATTGAACGGGCTATTATCCTGAGCCAGGACGAGGTCCTGGGTGTGGAAGACCTGCGGATTTTCGAAGCGCCCCTCAAGGAAAACTGGAAAACGTTACAGGAAGTGGAAAAAGAGTATATCGAAAGAGTGCTGGAATATACCGGCGACGACCTGGAAAAGGCCGCCGCCATTCTCGGTATTTCTCTGGAGGACCTGGAGAGAAAACTCGCTACCTTTCGTAAAGTCTGAGACTTTCGTTGTCAAGAAAACCTTTAGCGAAATTCGTTGACGGTCTCAAAAAGGGCCAGGAGGTTTTCTACCGGAATTCCACTTTGGATGTTGTGCACCGCAGCGAAAACAAACCCCCCACCCTTTTTAAAGGCTTTGATGAGGTTTCGTACCTCTTCTCGTACTTCCTCGGGACTTTTAAAAGGCAGGGTTTCTTGCGTGTTGACTCCTCCTCCCCAGAAGGTAAGGCGATCTCCGAACTCATTCTTGAGGGTTTGAGGATTCATCTTATGAGCCGAGATCTGAACGGGGTTGAGGATGTCGAATCCAGCTTCCTGAAGGTCCGGAAGCAAGTCGTACACGGAACCGCAGGTGTGAATGAAGGTTTTCCAGGTAGTATTTTCGTGAATCCACCGGTTGATTTTCTGGTGGAAAGGTTTAAAAAGCTTGCGATACGTATCTTTAGAAATGAAGGGACCGTTTTGGGAACCGAAATCGGTTCCGGAAACCACGATAACCTGGATTCTTTCTCCTACTGCCTGGTGGAAGAGTTTCAGGTTCTCAAGACCGATCTCGGTCATCCGAGCAAAAACTTCCTGTAAAAAGGACTGCCGGGTGACCAATGAAATATACCATTCTTCTACATCCCGTATTCCCTTCGGGTCTTTGAGGGCTATTCCAGGCACGAAAGCAATGTCTCCGAGGTTTGTTCCCGGTACCCCCCCGGAGATGATGGCGTACTCGGTTTCTTCAAAAAGGCGTTGCGACTCCCTTTCGTAATACTTCAGGTCTTCTTCAGTAAGAATACCGTACTCTTCCACCTGATCTTCAACCCGTAACTGAGTTTCGTCGATAGGTTTTTGACGGATGAGCGCATCATGGTAGAATCCGCCCTTGGGGAGCTTTGCCGAAGGAGGGACGCTTGTGTCCCCCTCGGGGTATTGGTAAATGTTACCTTCGGCGTCGGGAACGGTATTGAACTTTTCTGGAACCAGGAGAGGAGTGCCATCAAAGAAGACCCATGGTTTCCAGTTTTCGTTTTTGAACCCGAAAAAGTTCTTTGGGGGGGTAAGAGGAATGGTGTCTATTCCCAAAACCCGGCGCAGTGGTTCATCAACTTCCCCCAGCATCTGATAGGGGTCGATAACTTTGACCGGTTCTTCCTTTTTGATTAAACCCAAAGCGACTTTTAGTTTGTGGAGGCTGGAAACATGAATTCCGGTGATGAGTGTTGAACCCAGGTCAAGGGGTAGGACATCTGGTTCTTTATGTTCCAAACTGGTCCTCACGCGTTCTCGCGATGTCACAATCATGACCTCCTTTCAATTTCGTTAACGTTTCCATTATATCCTAAAAAAGCAAAATTAATCTCCTGGGGGGGAGGCTCAAAAATTTTACCATCGGCATGGTTAAGACGGACTCCTCGTCAAAACACGATTTTTTAAAAGTAAGCCTCACACGTTTTAATTCTTTCCGTGAGAGAATCCTTTCGATCCTCTTTGAATCCTTTGGCACGGGAGATTGTTGCACCAAACGAAAATGTGAGATTCGGATGACACCCCTGGATTTAAACCCGGAATCCTGAAACAACCAGAAGGGAGGGACTGCCTCAAAAACGAATATACAGCCTTGCAGCGACAATCCTCCCACCTTGCGAGGATGCTTCAGCATCTTTACGTTTTTTCCTCTTCTCCTCCTTTTCTCTCCCCCGGGGTTTTGGGGGATTCTCCCAGGATGCGCAGCATCCTTATATTTTCTCTCCTGCGGTTAAAGGGTTTCCACGTTCTAAAAAAGAGACTGCTTTGCTTCGCTCGCAGCGACCCCCCCTCCCTGTCACCGCGAGGAACAGAGTGACGAAGCGGTCTCATAATTTCAACCACTCGAATGACTAAAGACTCTGGGAAAAAGAAAAGAGAGACTGCTTTGCTTCGCTCGCAGAGACAGCGAAAGGGATTCTGGGGGGTTTGGGGGATTCTCCCCCAACGCTATGTTATAAGCGCAAGCGAGGCAGTCTCATATCTCTGACCGCTCGAATAATCGGAGGTTTGAAAAACGACCTGTATTTTTCAGGGTTGATAAGGCTGGCGATAGTGGTGAGATTCAAGATAAAAGAAGATGCCCAAAGAATTTGATACCCGTCGCCATAGAGTTATCCGTAGCGAACCCATCTCCATATGATGTTTATCCCTCTTCTTTCGGGAATCGATGTAATCCAATTCGAGAAACCGGATTTTCGGATGACTCCATTCCGTAGCTATAAAACTACCCTTTTTCTTCTCGTATTGGAATTTTCAAGGGTAAACACGTTCCATTTTCCCGCCACTTCGATACGGAAGGAGGTTCACCGGGGACGGATGGTGTTTCCTGATACCTTATTTCGAGTCTCGGTTTTTAGGTCGATTACATTGAGAAGCACCTGGCTGGGAAAGCCTTTCGGTGTGCACTACTTTTTCTGAAGGAGCGTAATGATGTAATCGCGCTCGGGATGATAGGTGATCTCTTCCCGGACTCTTTCGAAACGTTTCCTTTCCAAAAAGGCATCATGAATGATTTTTCCCGAGGGGTAAAAGTGCACCAAAAGAAGGTAGCCCTTTTCTTTCAAGAGGTGAGCAAACTTTTCTTCGAGCGTCAGCAGGACATTTTTGTGACCCAGGTAGTATAGGACTTCAGAGGCTAAGACCAGATCAAAAGTCTCTTCGAGACCATCGTCTTTAACGATGTTGAATTTTCGGAGTTCTACCTGCCCCCCGTATTTTTGGAGACGATTTTTAGCCCTTGCCAGAGCGGTTTCGGAGACGTCGATCCCCACCACCTTTTTCCCTTTCTGGAGCAAAAGCTCGGTAAAGACACCTTCGCTCGATCCTACTTCCAGGATGAACTGCACTTCCGATGGTATAGCGTTGAGCGTCTTTTCGTATTTCTCACGCTCGTAGGAGCTTTGCCGGTAGCTCCAGGGATCTTCTTTCCGACGGTAGAGGTTTTCAAAGTGCCGTTCGTCAAAGTACCAGGGTAAAAAGGGGGTGAGACCTTTCCACAGGAGGTTTTCAAGGTACGATTTGATTTTTCTTATTCTAAAACGCCTTGGGGACATGCCTTTTCTCTTTTTTTCCATATTATACCATACGCCTGCCTTCTTTGTCAGAGGTCTTTGAGGTTTGATAGCGTCAACTTATTGTAGGGATATTTTTGAAAACCCTCTCCATGGTTTCATTTCCTGATCTACCTTCCTTTCCCTCACCCATCCAGATTACAGTCTTTCATACCACAGGAACCCAGGACATACTCTGGGTCAGGGCCTTGATGGTCATGCGCAGAGTACTCACTGCTTTCCGCATCACCGGGATGTTGTTATAGATTTCCCGGAACACCTCTTT
>Ga0308396_1000380_pt1 | contig 30661 bp, 34 predicted proteins | sample Hotspr2SamplePe2_FD_202359 | JGI IMG/M metagenome (GOLD analysis project Ga0308396, IMG submission 202359) | Hot spring phototrophic mat microbial communities from Mushroom Spring, Yellowstone National Park, Wyoming, United States - 20050930_Pe2 ... | reverse complement strand
AGAAATATTTTCGGCTTTTGATGATTCTTTTTTTAATTTAATAAGTTCCTCTTTTATTCCCATTGCCTCAATCCATTCCCGAACATTTTTAGGAAGCAGCTCATCAGGATGTTTTTGTTTAAAGACTATAATCATTGCTTCACTTGGCGCCATTCGATCAAGCATCAACTGCTGACCTCTTTCGGCCACCTCAGTTAAAAGCCATTTTTTTGGTTCAATTGATTTGTAGGATTCATTGACAATAGGAGGAGTTTTTAAAATATTAGCTTCCAATCTTCTTAATAGTCGTTGTAGTCTTTCTGAGTCTTCCGGTTTTTCTGAGGCGATTTTCAATATTCTTCTTAAATGTTCTATAGCTTTTTGTTTATCAATAAAAGGAAGAGGACGATCATCGATTTCTTCTAAAGGAGTAGCTTTAAATTCTTTAAATTTTTCAGTTAATCCTTCTTCAAATTCAACTAAATCACCTGGTATTTTATCAAGATATGATTTTATTTGATAAAAAATGCCTCGAAGATCTTGAGGTAGTTGAGAAAGTGAAGGTAAATTTAGTTCATAAAGTAATTGACCTGTTTCATAAGCCTTTAAAACATCCCGCCAAACTTTTATATTATGAGAAACAACTCTTGCTTTGATTAACAAAGAAGACATCAAATCTTTGCCTGTTTCTCGATGAAGTTTGGCAATTTCCGTCACCAAAGCCAAAGCATCAGCTGGTGTTTGAAGAGCGTCTTCTTTTAAGAAAAAAACTACTCCTTCAACTTCTCCTTTTTCTATAGATTCTCTTTTAAAAGGTAAATTAATTTGGATTTTGCCTAATTTTATTTTTCTAGTTTCTTTATTTTTAACAATTGCTGGGATTTTTGTTTTTACCATAATTCCTAAACCAGTTTTAAGAGGTTCAAAAGGAATTCCCAAAGACTCTAATTGTTGTTGAAGTATTTCTAATCCTTTCTCATCAAAAACATACATTCTTAAACTATCTTGAACCCCAAGCCATGATTGATGAAGAACTTCTTGAGGAGAAAAACCTTCTTTTCCAGGTTGGACTAAAATTGGATTTTGAAGTTTTCTGTAAACTCGGTATCCTTTATCATCTGTTTCCCGATTAAAAAATACTAATTCACTTTGAGGAAGAGAAAGTTGATTGTTTTGGGAAAAAAATTTATTAACATCTTCTTGACCAAAAACTTTTTGATGTCCAGTTAAAATCTGCCAAAATACGGTTTTTGGTTGCCAGTCTTTCTGGGCTTCGTGGGGTGGAATAAGAGCGGGAAGTGGTTCGTGACTAATATCCATATTTATAATATTTTAGCAAGAATCTTGTTTTGAGTTTTGTTTATAAATAAAAAGAACTTGTTTTATTTGGATGATTATTAAGATTTAAACTTTTTTTGAAAGTTAAAGAGATTATTGGTTAAAATAGTAGGGATTTATAGTCTTTATTATTAAATTTTAGCATTTAATTCTATGAAAAATAAAGAGCCAATTACTATTGTTTTTCTTAAAAAAAACTCTTTAAGAATTGAGGACAATATTCTTTTTAGAAAAGCGCAAGATTTGGGTTTTAAAGCTTTGGTTATTTTTTGTTTTGAGCCATCAGTTATAAATTATGGTGATAGTGATATTCGACACCTAAGGTTTATCAATCAGTCAATAAAAAGTATTGATAACAAGCTTAAAGTTTATCATGGCCAAGTTTATGTTTTTTTTGATGAGATAGTAAACATTTTTGAAAGAATTCAGTTTTTTTATCAAATAAAATTTGTTTTATCATACGAAGAGACAGGTAATAACCTAACTTTTCAAAGAGATCTTAAGTTAAAAAAATACTTTAAAAATAAAGGTATCTTATGGCTTGAGTTTGAAAACAATGGGGTGATAAGAGGGAAAAAAGACAAAAGAAACTGGGCAAGGATAGTGGAAAAAAAACTTCTTGGTGAGATTATTGATGTTAACTTAGCGGCAATTAAGTTTTTAAAACTTAAAAAACAAGAGGAGGATTTTATAAAAAGTAAAAAAGAGGAGAAAAATTTCTTTGAGGAAATTAATCTACATGATGAAAATTTTCAAACTGGAGGAGAAGAAGAGGGAAGGAAACATCTTGAGCGCTTTTTGTCAACCGACTATGTTAACTATCTTAAAGACATTTCAAAACCATACCAAAGCCAGTTTAGCTGTAGTAGACTTTCACCTTATCTTACTTATGGTAATTTAAGTTTAAGAATGGTTTATAAAAAGACATATGAAAGATTGTTTGATAAAGAAGTAAAAAAGTTACCCATTCGTGCTTTTATGTCGCGCTTAATCTGGCGATCACACTTTATTCAAAAGTTTGAGGATGAGCCAAGAATAGAGTTTGAAAATATCAATCGTGGTTATAATAGATTAGTAAAAACTCCTGATGAGAAAAAGATAAAGGCTTTTTTTGAAGCAAAAACTGGAATTCCAATTATTGATGCGGCAATTTTATGTCTTAAAAAAACTGGTTATGTTAATTTTCGCACTCGGGCCATGTTGGTTTCGTTTTTTGTTCATAATCTCAATCAAAGATGGCAAGATTTAGCTCATTTTTTAGCTCGTTTATTTTTAGATTATGAACCAGGAATTCACTATCCTCAAATACAAATGCAATCGGGGGTTACAGGAATTAACACGATAAGAATTTATAATCCAATAAAAAACTCAAAAGAACATGACCCAGAAGGTTTGTTTATTAAAAAATGGTTACCCACTCTTTCCAAAGTGCCAAGCGCTCAGGTTCATGAACCTTGGTGCTTGACTTATATGGAACAAAAAATGTATGGGGTGATTATTGGTAAAGACTACCCAAAGCCCATTGTTGATTTGTACTCAACTCAAAAAGAAGCGGTGAAGATTATGTGGCTTATGAGAAAAGATGATGAGGTTAAGACTGAAGGAGAAAGGATTTTAAAAAAACATGTTCGAAGAAGATAATCTTTTAATTTAAAAATTATAAAATTTATAAATGAAAAAGACAATTAAAAAAATTTTTTTAGTTTTCCCCAATAATTTATTTTACTTTTATCCAAAAGAATTTGAAGACAGTTGGGTTTTTTTAATTGAGGAAGATTTATTTTTTAAGATTTTGCCTTTTCACAAACATAAGCTTGTCTTTCATCGGGCCTCAATGAAAAGCTATCTTAGTTTTTTAAAAACTAAGGGCGTAAAGGCAACTTACATTGATGCTATCTCTTATTTTTCTGATGTTTATCAGTTGATTTTATCTATTAACAAAAACCATCAAATAGAGGAGATTATTACTTTTGATCCGGTTGATGATTGGTTAGAAAAGAAGATTAGAGAGGCTGCTTATTTTGTTAACTCAAGATTAACTTTTATCAATAACCCTCTTTTTATCAATAAAAAAGATGACCTTTCTGATTATTTTGATAAAAATAAACGCTATTTTCAAACAGAGTTTTACATTAGGCAAAGAAGAAAAATGTCTCTTTTGGTTGATAGGTTTGGTCTGCCTGTTGGTGGATCATGGACATATGATAAAGAAAACAGAAAACGATATCCTAAAAATAAAAAACCACCTGAGATTGTCTTTTTCCCAATGGATGACTTTTATAAAGAGGCAGTTGAATATGTTAAAAAGAACTTTCCCAAAAATGTTGGAGAGATCAATAAAAACTTTTTTTTACCAAAAAATCATAAAGAAGCAAGTTTATTTTTTGATAATTTTTTAAAAAAGAGGCTTTTTGAATTTGGCCCCTATCAAGATGCAATTGTTAAAGATAGTCTTTTAATTAATCATAGTCTTTTATCACCATTGTTAAATTCTGGTATCATTTTACCTAAAAAAGTAATTGAAAAGACGATTAATTTTTATCTTGAAAAAAAGGTTCCTTTAAGTTCAGTTGAGGGTTTTTTAAGACAAATTGTTGGTTGGCGAGAGTTTATTCGTGGTGTTTATGAGTTTAAAGGAGGTTATCAAAGAACAAGGAATTTTTTTAATTTTAAGAAAAAGATGCCGAAGGCTTTTTTTGAGGGAAAAACAGGAATTGAGCCTTTTGACAATACGGTAAAAAAGATAAAAAAATATGGTTATTGTCATCATATTGAAAGGTTGATGATTTTGGGTAATTTTTTTCTTCTTTGTGAGATTGATCCTGATGAAGTTTATCGTTTTTTTATGACCTACTTTATTGATGCTTATGATTGGGTAATGGTGCCAAATGTTTATGGGATGAGTCAGTATGCTGATGGTGGTTTAATGTCAACTAAACCTTATTTTTCATCAAGTGGTTACCTTTTAAAAATGAGTGATTATCAAAGGGGTGATTGGGTTTTTGTTTGGGATGGTTTGTTTTGGAGATTCTTATTAAGACATAAAAATTACCTACTTAAAAATCCAAGAGTTAATTTTCTTGTTCAATCAGCCTTAAAAAGAAAAGAAAAGATTATGTCCTTAATTGAGAAAGCAGAGATTTTTCTTGATAGATTTTTTTGACTTCATAAATCAATGCCAAAGATTTTTTTTACTAAAAATCCAATGCTAAAATTAATAAGGGCAACAGAAAGACTTATTACTGCCATTTTTAAAAAACTTGAAAGAAAACTCCTTTGTTTAATAACCGCGGTGTAAAAGTTAAATAGGGCAATAACTAAAACCGCCAGTATCAAGCTTACTCCCAGGGCAAAAATCGGTTTACTTAAGAAAAAAAATGGAAAGATTAAGGTAATCACGGTGAAAATATAAGCCAGACCAGTCACATAGCCACTAAAAAGCGGGTTTTTTTTGTTTTCTTCTTTTGCGGCTAAGTAGTTTGAGACAGCCATTGACATTGAGGCGGCAATGCCGGTTATCAGACCAACCATTGCAATAATCCTTGCGTTGTTTAGGGCTAAAGTTAAGCCGGCCAAAGCTCCCGTTAACTCAACTAAAGCATCATTAAGCCCTAAAACAAAAGAACCAATGTAAGAAAGTCTTTTTTCATCAATTAAAGAAATGAGTCTTTTTTCATGCTTAGTTTCATCATCAATTATTTTAAGTGTTTCAAGAGATCTGTCTTTTTTGATAAGTGAAGAGTAGAATGACTTTGAGTATCTTTCGCCAATTTCCATTAGTTGAAGAGTGAAGTTTAAGCCAAAAATTTTGCTAATTAAGACATAAAGAAATAATTTTAATTTTGAGGGAGAGACTTCTTTTTTAGTTATCTTTTTTAAAATTTCATAGTGTTTTTTTTCTTGATGAGCAATCTCTTCAATTATTTTTTTATTTTTCCCAACTGTTTTTTTTGATAGAAAAAGATAGACGTGATACTCAGTGATTTCCCTTTTTTGGGCCTGAAGAAGAGAATTAAATATTTTTTGATTCATAGATTTTAAAAATTATCATCAATCATCATTCAATTATACACAGATTAAGTCTTAAAAAATTTTAAGAATAAATAAAATCAACTTTTTAAATTTTTTATATTCTATTTTTTAACAAACAGAAAGATGAAATAAAAAATATAGGTTATAATTAAAACTATACCTTCCCAACGATCAAGATACTTCCGATGAAATAAAAAGTAAGAAAGAAAAAGAAAAAAAGTCACAAAGACCATTACTCCAAGATCAATCAAGTCCTTGGTAAATATTGGAATTGGTTTTAACAACGCCGTTGTTCCAAGAATAAAAAAAGTGTTAAAAATATTTGAACCAATGATGTTGCCAACAGCAATATCCGAATTTCTTTTAAAAGCGGCAACAAGACTTGTGGCTACTTCTGGAATACTAGTACCAATAGCAACCAATGTTAAGCCAATAATTTTTTCACTGATTTTTAATGCAACGGCTAAATTAACTGCATTTTGAACCAATAATCGACTGCCAATTATCAATCCCGCCAAGCCAATAAATAGATAAAAAATGGATTTTTTTATTGAAAGATTTTTAATATTATCATCAAGATCTAATTCCTTTGTTTTATTTTTAGCAATACCAAAGGTATAGTAAAGGAAAATAATAAAAAAAATTAAAAGAATCAACCCTTTGCTTAAAGTTATTTCTCCAATTTGATTTTTCTCTATTGAAAGTAATTGATCAAAGTTATGTTTATCCACGATTTTGTTAAGACCTAATATAAATACCACTAACGCACCGACAAAAGATAAGGGTATTTCCTTCCAGAGAGTATTGGAGTAAATTGGTAGAGGAGAGATGATTGCCGAAAGAGCAAGAATGACAGCAATGTTGAATATGTTTGAGCCAATGATATTACCAAAAGCAAGTGAGGTTGAGCCTTTGAGGGCGCTGATAATACTAACAACCAACTCAGGACTTGATGTGCCAAAAGCAACGATGGTAAGACCAATAAAAAATGGAGATACTCCTAATAAAAAAGCAATTTTTGACGCTCCATCAACAAGAAAGTTAGCTGATTTGATAACTATAAATAAACCGATAAAGAAGAGGATAATAAAAACAATCATTTAGTCTATTATAGACTAAAAAATAAAAAAATATAACAAAAAAGATTAAATAAATTTGTTCATAAAATCCTTATTTTCTTAATTAAAAATATTTTCTGGATTAAAAATACCAAGTGTATTTATTATAATATAGTCACTTCCTCCATCAGTTTTTGCCAAGGGATCTTGAATTCTTTTTGTGCAAGAATAAGTAAAGCAATAGGAAAGCTTGCTTCCAAAAATCTTGCCAACCAGCAGAGCCATTAGCATGGAAAAATAGTTTTAGATGAGATAGAAAAGACGAATATTTATCAGTTCCTTCTTTTGGCTTTATAATTGTTTATTTTACATTCATTAAAAAAATTTCTTAGTTCAGAAGAAGTTTTACCAAAATCATCTAATCCTATATTAATTTTGTATACTTAGATTAATTAATTAAAAATATTAAAAATAATAAAATCACTGGTTAGATTAGTACAATACTTACTCTTGGTTATTTAATTTTCATCACTATCTTTTCTTTGGCTTCAACTTCTTTATTGAAAAAAAATCAAACTACTAAAATTAAAGCCTCAACAATCAACTGCTCAGAAGTTTATAGTGTTGAAGCTAAAGGTGATTTTTCAGCGGGTAAGGTTATTAGTTTTATATTTGAAACTGATGGTAGAAAACTAAAAAATATGGCGTGCGGATTAAGTAAAAATAATGGCTGGCCCAGTGGAATGTTAAGTGCATCATGCTCCGGAAAAAAATTCAGAGCACTTGTTAAGATAGATGATCAAATTAATTCTGATGCGGAGTATGGACTAAGTAGCCTTTAATTTTAGTAGTGAATGCGGTCCAGAAACCGGAAAGAAAATTTTATTGAATATTTCAAAAAATACTCCCTCTCCCCCTAAAAGACTTATTTTGCAATTATAAAATAAGTCTAAATTTTAATGTAAGAATTATAAAAACATTTTTAGAAAATATCAACTTCAGGGAGAAAAGTTTTGTTTTTGTTGGTTGTTAAATTATCTTATCATCTTTTCAATTTCTTTTACTACTTTTTGAGCAAAGCCCTCAATATTAGCTAAATCCTTTTCAATCACCCTTTTTACGCCTCTCTTTTTGGCTTTTTCGTTGTAGTCTTTAACTGAGGAGATAGTAATTACTTTATCGGCGCCAAAGCGTTCTAAATCTAAAATGTGAAAAGACTGGTTTAATTTACAATCGCCATCAAGAAGGATAATATCAAAGTTTGCTTTGGGATTGCTATTAATATAGTCTTCAACTTGCTGGTAAGTTGTTAGAACTATTACCGAAAAATCATAAGGCTGGTCTTGTTCTAATTCATATAAATAATAAAGGATTTTAGACACTACTTTTAAATTGTCTTCTAAAATTAGAATGGTTTTGGCAAGAACCATTTTTTTATTATAATTTATAAAAATGACGCAATTAAATTTATCTTTCAATAAAGAAGAAAAAACAAATATTTTCACCGAAGTCAACGATTTATTTAGAAAAATACTTGAAACAAAAAACTCCGATGATTTTATTAAATTCCTAAGATTTATAAAAAGATTTAGGAATCGCTCTCCTTTTAATAATGCTTTAGTTTTTGCTCAAAATCCAGAATGCTATTATTGGGCAACGGCTAAAGAGTGGGAAAAGTTTGGTCGTTATGTCAAAAAAGAGGCAAAGCCGATGGTGGTTTTGCAACCTTTTTCTCCAATTATGTTTGTTTATGACTATAAAGATACTTAGGGAAAGGAAATCACTGATGAAAAAATGTTGTATTGGTTTGCAGAAAATGAAAGATTGCACTTTGATAGGAAAATAATTGATAGAACAATTAAATATTTAGAGGAGAAAGAAGGAATTAGAGTGATTTTTTTAGAAAAAGCTGAGTTAACTGCAAGACATATTAATTTAGATACTGCTTTAGGTTATGTATCTTCAAATAAAGAAATTGTCCTTCATCCTCGTTATTCAGAAGAAAGTCATCAAATCGAGCTTTATGCGGTTTTAGTTCACGAAATGGCTCATTATTATCTTAAGCATTTAAATGATAGAAGAGATATTCCAAAAAACATTAAAGAGCTTGAGGCGGAGTTAACTGCCTGGATTGTTTTTACTCTTTTTGGCATAGAAAAAAGATCAGAAGAGTATTTAGCCTCTTGGATAACAAAAAAAGATGACTTAAAATATCCTGATATGAGTCAGATTTTAACTGTTTCTTGGAAAATAAGAAATATTGGGATGGGATTGGTAAAATTAAAGGAAAAGGGAGATAAAAAACTTCTTTATAAATAATTTTAGATACTAATAAAAATAATAAAATAAAAATTTTTATAGTTTAAAATCCTTATTTTTTTTTACTTTCTTTTATATCTTTAGGTATTTTTTTAATAATTTAACAAGCTCCCCCGCCAGGTCTCGAACCTGGAACCTACCGGTTAACAGCCGGTTGCTCTACCAATTGAGCTACAGGGGAAAGAATTAAATATATTATAAAACAAAAAATTTGGAAAGCAAAATTAAAAATTTAAACATTCAACGTTATTCGTTATTAGCGAATTTGAAAGTAGGAGGATGTTGACAAATTGAATATGTGATCGTTATTAATTTTGTCAACTTTTTTATTTATTTTATTTAATCTCTCTTCCTTAAAAAATCACCCAAAAATTTACCAATTTAATGCGATCGTAACAAAAAGGTAAAAAAAAGATATATTCTATCTTAGCACCGATCGTAAAAAGATAGAATATTTTTTTAATGTTTAATGTTGAACGTTTAACCTTTCATATTTTACGTTCCACGTTTCACGTCATATGCTAGATTTTGCGGTTGTGATTTTTTTGGTTTTTAAGTATTCTTAAAATTATGGAGCAAGGACACCCAATCCCAAGACAAATTACCACTTTTGAGTTTAAACTGATTGGTTTTTTAACTTTGCGTCAATTTATTTATTTAGTAATTTTTATTCCTGCTGGATATTTAACTTTTGTTCTTTTTCCAATACCCCTTTTAAATATTTTATTGGGGATTCTTATTGCGGCCATTGGTCCGGCTTTGGCTTTTGTCCCCATAAACGATCGGCCGTTGGAGATTTGGATTAAGAATTTAATCAAACGATTAACCTCGCCCACTCAATATTTTTATAAAAAACAAAATTCGCCTCTTTATTTTTTACAAGACTTAGTTTTTGTCAGCGATCCGCATAAGGTTTTTACCCATATTGAGTCGCAAAAGATGTTAAATCAGTATCTTTCGCAAAAAAGAAAACCACAAACTTCATCATCCATTCAAACAAAACAAAGAATCAATCAACTTTTGGCTTCGCCATCAAGTTTACTTTCGGTAAAAAAAGAAAAGCCAAAGACTGAAGCTTTTTCTTCAAAACCAATAACCGCTTCTTTACCAAAGAAGCCATTTTTAACTGGAGTGGTAAAGAATAGAAAAATGATTCCTTTGTCAGGAATTTTGATTTATATTAAAGACCAAAATGGCAAAGTCCTTCGGCTTTTAAAAACCAATCCTTATGGTGTTTTTGCTACTTTTAATCCTTTGAAGGAAGGAGAGTATATTTTTGAGTTAAAGGATCCCCAAGGGAGTTACTTTTTTGATACAATGAGATTAAAAATAGGAGGAGAAACTCAAAAACCATTAGAATTTTTTTCCAAAGAGCTTTTATAAGGAAAAAATCGTATGTCAGTTCAAAAACCAACCTCACCAGTAAAAGCCACCACCCAACAATTTATTGAGATTGAAGAGATTCAAGATGATGTTGTTCTTCTTAAAGATTATTCGGCGGTTTTGGTGATTGAGATTTCGGCGGTTAACTTTTGGCTTTTATCATCTGAAGAGCAGATGTCAATTATTTATGCTTATGGTAGTCTTTTAAACTCTTTATCTTTTCCTTTGCAGATTTTGATTCTTTCGAAAAAAATGGATATTTCCAACTATCTTGATTATCTTGATCAAAGAATTGCCAAAACGAGTGATGAGATTTTGAAAACAAGGCTTAAAAGTTATAAAGAGTTTATTAAAAACATCGTCAAAAAAAATACGGTTTTGGAAAAAAGATTTTTTTTTGTTATTCCTTTTTCTCCTTTGGAACTTGGGATAAGTGGAGTAAATACTTCTTCCCTTAAAAAAGATTATGTTTTGAGTCGGGCAAAAACCTCTTTATATCCCAAACGTGATCATCTGCTTCGACTTTTGGCAAAAATCGGTCTTTCGGGGAAAGTCCTTCAGAAGCAAGAACTAACCGAACTTTTTTATAATTTATATAATCCTTCGCCAACGGGTCGACCATTGGCTCCGGTTGAAAGTTATACCGATGTGGTTTTAGTAAGCACATAAAACCTATGTTTGGCTTTTTTAATCAACCAAAAAAAACTAATGAAGAAAAAACAGAAACAGTGGCTTCATTTTTAGCCAAAGGTTCAGTTTCGATAAAAGATATTATCGCCCCCTCATTCATTGAGGTTGATTTTAATCATTTAAAGATTGATGACCGGTATTATCGAACTTTATATGTGGTTGGTTACCCCCGTTATGTTTCGGCCAACTGGCTTTATCCTCTTATTACCTTTGATCATCCTCTTTATATTTCCATGTATATTTACCCAACTGAGACCAAAGGTGTTTTGGAAGATTTAAAAAGAAAAATCGCTGAGATGGAGGCAACGATTGAAAATGATATAAAAACAGGAAAAGTGGTTGACCCCTCACTTCAAGTGGCTTTGGATGATGCTTTGGCCCTTCAGGCAGAGCTAGCCAAGGGGGCGGAGCGTTTTTTTCAGTTTGGGCTTTATATTACCATTCCAGCCGAAACCAAAGAAGAGTTAGATCAAATTACCAAGCAGGTTGATTCAGTTTTATCCTCAATGCTTATTATTGCCAAACAAGCCACTTTACAGATAGAAGAAGGTTTTAAGTCAACCCTGCCGATTTTTTACGATAAGCTTGAAGTTTGGCGCAATATGGATACCACTTCTTTGGCCTTGGCTTTTCCTTTTGCCACCGCTTCTTTGACAAGAAATGAGGGGATTTTGTATGGGATTAATCAACATGATGGGTCTTTAATTATTTTTGATCGGTTTACTTTGGAAAACGCCAACTCAGTTATCTTGGGAAAGTCTGGTGGCGGAAAAAGTTTTTTGGTGAAACTTGAGTCTTTGCGGCTTTTGATGATGGGGGTTGATGTAATAATTATTGATCCGGAAAACGAGTATCAAAAACTCGCCTCATCGGTTGGGGGAGAGTTTGTTGTTTTTTCACCAACCAGTTCCTACAAGATTAATCCTTTTGATTTGGCGATTACTGAGACAACTGCCGATGAGCTTTCCAATAAAATTTTAGATCTTCACTCCTTGATGCGGGTGATTATGGGTGATCTTACCCCCTCCCAAGATGCTCTTCTTGACAAGGCTTTGATTCTGGCATATCAACAAAAAGGGATTACCCAAGATTCAGAAACCTTTAAAAATGAACCACCGCTTCTTGAAGATTTATACAAAGTGTTTTTGGGGATGGAAACGCCTGAGGCAAAAGAGTTGGCTGACAGACTTGAAAAATTTGTTCGAGGATCAGCGGCTGGGATTTTTAACGCTCACTCCAATTTTAATATTAAAAATCATCTGACTGTTTTTGGCATTCGTGATTTGGAGGAGAATCTTCGGCCAGTGGCGATGTATATTATTTTAGATTATGTTTGGAATCGGGTAAGAAAAGACAGAAAAAAAAGAATTTTGGTCGTGGATGAGGCTTGGTATTTAATCAAACACAAAGATTCAGCCGCTTACCTTCACTCCTTTGCTAAGCGGGCAAGAAAGTATCTTTTGGGATTGACTGTTATTACCCAAGATGTTGAAGACTTTTTATCAACCGATGAGGGAAAGGCAATTATTAACAACTCTTCTTTACAAATTATCTTAAAGCAGTCAACCGCCTCGGTTGAGAAAATTACCGAAACTTTTTATTTAACAGGGGGTGAAAAACACTTTCTTTTATCAGCTGGGGTTGGGGAGGGGCTTTTTTTTGCTGGTCGTTCCCATGTTGGGTTTTATGTGATTGCTTCCCCCGAAGAGAGGGCTTTGATTGAATAAAAAAATAACAAGGCGCCCAAAAGGGCGCCTTATTTTTCTTAAAATTATAAAAAATTTTACTTAACCATTCTTTTTAAGCTCTTTCCGGCGGTAAAGCCTGGAGTTTTGGTCGCCGGAATCTGAATCTCGGCTCCAGTTTGCGGATTTCTTCCTTTTCTGGCAGCTCTTTTTCTTACCATAAAGGTGCCAAATCCGGTGACAACGACTTTTTCACCGCGTTTTAAAGCGTCGGTAATGGTTGAGAAGACAGCGGTAACAGCTTCTTTTGCGGCTTTAGCAGTTAGCTCTGCTTTTTTGGCCACTTGAGCGACTAAATCGGCCTTAGTCATATTTTTTTCACCCCCTTTCCTTTTGATTTAAACTTTTAACAAATTCTGTTTTCAAAACGATAATAGCATATTAAGTTTTTTGCTTTCTGTCAAGCCATATTTAAAATATCTTAATATAACAATCTATATCAAAAATGGAGCGTTGGGATAAGAAAAAATACAAATCTTGAATGGAGTTAAGTAAAGATAAATGGAAATTGGAGATTGGGAGGCTAAAAAAATTAGGTAATTGCACCTAAGATTTTAATAACTTGATTAACTTTAGTTTGACATTAGGCTTTTTTATATTATTATAACGCCATTCAATTTCTTTTAAGTATAAATAAAAATTCTTTTTTGATACTCCATTATACTTTATTAAAAATTTTTTTGAATAACTTAAAAAACCTTCAATACCGTTAATATGTTTGTGTTTTTCTTTTCTAAACCCTTTTAGGTGATCAATTTTATAGTGTTTTGCGTATTGAGAGAGTGAATTATATGATTTAAACTTATCGGTGTAATAAACTTGAGCCTTTATCAGTATTGGTAATTATCTTTTTCATTAATGTTTTTGCTGATACATCATTAACAATAATTGTTTTTACCACGTCTGACGTGGTTTTTACTTTTCCACCTCGCTCAAGTATTTAAAATATAATCTTTTTATTATCACTTCCTCTACCTCTTCCTCCTTTTTTTCGTCCTCGAAAGTATTCCTGATCAAGTTCAATATTACCTTTTAATAACTTATCATCTTTAGTGGTTTCTTTAACAATTTTTAATCTTATTCTTTTAAAAAATCTGTTAACTGTGTTTCTATGGATACTTGTATATTTTGCTCTTTGTAATGCCGGTAATCCTAAGATAAAACAGTCTAATAATTTATTTATCTGACTTCTTTTTATTTTGGTATACTCAAACATAATCGCACCTTTTATTTTATATTTTTTTAAATTTCAGGTGCAATTACCAAAGTTATTATAAATTTTCTAGTCGAGAGCCAATAAAATTAATTTTTATAAAATGTTTAAATTTAATAGAAATAGATTAGGTTATTTTTTTTATACTATTATTTTATTTATTTTCTTTAATATTTTTTTTGCTGATGAAAATAATTATATTCTCCTTTTTTTTGGATTGACTTTTATTAATTTTTTTATTTTAAATATAAAGAGAATTAAAATTAATTTATTTACCACATTTTCTTTTTTACTTTATTTTATTTTTAGTTTTTTTTCATTAAAAAGTTCAATAAATAAAGAAAAAACCTTAACAATAATTTTGAACGATTGTATTTTATTTATAATTTATATTTATTGTTTAAATAAAAAAAAAGTTATTAAAAAAAATTTTATAAATTTAATTCATATCCTAACAATTATTTTTTTTCCTCTATTTATTTTAAGCATTTTTTTTAATTTAAATTTTTATTTACCTTCAAGAAGTCTTTTATATTCTTATTCTCATAGTCAGATTGGTAATTTGTTTTCAATTTTTTTTATATTAAAAAAAAATTTTTATTGGAAAATTATTTTATTAATAGGAATAATCCTTTCTCAGTCAAGAACTGCTTATCTTGTTTTAATCATTTATTCTTTTATTAGATTTTTAGAGTCAAAAAAAATAAATATAAAATTTTTTTATATTCTTTCGTTTGTTTTATTTATATTTTTTATTGTTATTTCTACCGCGAGTTTTTTTAACAAAAAGCACGTGTTAGGAAATAGAGAAAAATATATACTTCAAGGATTAAAATATATCAAAAATTACTCAAAATTTATTTTTGAGCCGGTTGGCGCAGGAAATTTTAATTATATTTCACAAAAATATGGTGAAAATCCGGGAGAAATTACTGTAAGCTCACATAATTTATTTTTTGATATTTTATTAGAGCGAGGTGTTTTGGCTTTATTATTTTTTCTATTTTTTATTTTTAATCTTGTTAGAAAAGCTAAAAACAACGAATATAAAATTAGTTTTATTTTAATGAACTTAATTTTTCTATTTGATTTTAGTTTTATTTACCCAATTTTTTTAATTTTTTATTATATGCTTGCGGGTTTAATAGACTATAGCAATAGAGAATTAAAATTAAATTTCGTTAATTTTCTTTTGTATTTATTTTATATAACTATTTTACTTTTTTTTACAAGCCATGGTTTATCTAATTTTGGATTTCATAATTTAGCCTACTTCATTAACCCTTTTAATTATAAAGCCGTCCAAGGAATAATAAAAGAAAAAATCGGTAAAAATGATTTCTTTGGTGCAGAAAAATATATTAAAATCTATAACCAAATAATTGATGATTCCGGTTCTAATTTAAATTGTTTCAGTTATTTAATAAAAATAAATAAAAAAAAAGAAGCATTATTTTTTTATGAAAAATTTTTATTAAAAAGTCCGCTCAATCTTGATTACTTACCGGGTTTTTATGATTTATCAGTCGATGTTTATAAAGATGAAAAAAAAGCTAAAAAAATAACTTTTAAATTATTAGAAAAAATAGAAAAAGAATCACAACTTTTAGATAAAGAATCTCTATTAGCTAAAAAAATTAGTTTTTTTAAAAACAGACTAAATTAAAATAATAACTTAAAAAAATATGGAACACCTTTTAAAAAGAATCTTAGCCTTTATTTTGTTGATATTCTTTTCTCCTATTTTTTTTATAATTTATATCTTAATAAAAGTCACTTCCAAAGGACCTGGTTTTTATCAGCAATGGCGTAGTGGTAAAAATAAAAAACCTTTTAAAATAATTAAGTTTCGAACAATGGTAGAAGATGCTGATAAAATTAAAAAAAAATATAAATTTTTAAATAAAGCTGATGGGCCTGTTTTTAAAATATATGAAGATCCTCGTTTTACAAAGATAGGAAAATTCTTATCGCATACTGGCTTAGATGAGTTGCCGCAACTAATTAATATTTTAAAAGGTGAAATGGATTTTGTTGGCCCAAGACCTTTCCCTATAGAAGAAGCAGAAAAAATTCCTCAAAAATATAATGTTAGATTTTCTGTATTGCCGGGAATCACTTCTTTGTGGGTAGTTAAAGGAGCTTTTCATGGTAATTTTGATTACTGGATGAAGTTGGATATTGAATATATAAAAAATAAAAATTTTTGGTATGATTTAAGAATTATTTTTTTAACACTAATTTTTATTTTAAAAAAGTTATTAAAAGCATTAGATAAACAATAATGAAAATTGCTATTGTTATTCCAACTATTAGAAGTCTAGATTTTTTAAAAGATTGGGCTGATGAGTTTAAAAATTGTATTGGAATAATTATAGAAGATCATCCTTATAAAAAAATTACCACTCCCAATAAATATTTTAATAAAGTCTATCATTACACATGGAAAGATATCGATAGAGAATTACAAGATAAATCATGGATAATTTGTCGAAAAAATGCTGGTATAAGAAATTTTGGTTTTTTGAAAGCTTTTCAGTTAGGAGTTGATATAACTATTACTTTAGATGATGATTGTTATCCAGTTAAAAAAAATAATTTTTTAAAAACTCATATAGAAAACCTTTCTTTTTTAGCTCCAAGCGATTGGTATCCTACTTATCCCCATCGAAAATATTTTGCCACTCGAGGTTTTCCTTATTTAATAAGAAACAAAAAGGAATTGGTTATAAGTCATGGTCTCTGGTCAAAGATACTTGATTTTGATGCTCAAACTCACTTGAAATATCCTGATTTAAAGGTTTCTGTATTAAATCAAAATCTTATGGAGTTTATTCCAAAAGGCTACTTTTTTCCTATGTGTTCAATGAATTTAGCTTTTAAAACCAAAATTACTCCAATAATGTATTTTCCACCGATGGGATATGATCATAAAGGAAATTACTGGGGTTTTGATCGTTTTGATGATATTTGGGCTGGTATATTTGCAAAAAAAATCATTGATCATTTAGATTATGCCGTTGTTAATGGTGCGCCTTTTGTTGAACATAGAAAAGCATCTAGTATCAAAGAAAATCTTAAAAAAGAAAAAGAAGGAATAAAAGCAAATGAAATTCTGTTTCATGAAGTAAAAAAAGTAAAATTAACAAAAAAAACAATAATTGATGCCTATAAGGAACTTTTTGATAAAATTAATATTGAAAATTTACCAAATAAAGATTATTTTTTAAAGTTGAAAAAGGCAGTTAATATTTGGGTTAGTTTATTTAAATAAAATTATGAAATTTTTTAGAATAGATATCAATCTTCATTTTCGAGATAATATAAGTTTTTTTTTGACAAATAATTGGTTAAGTAAAAAAATATTTGGCTTGAATCGTTCGATTATTTTTAACCGAGCGGTGACACGAAGATTAATTACTTATTTTGGGGCGGATGATGGTCAAAATATTAACTTATCAACTGGTAATTTAGGCTACGGATTCATTCATTACGGTTTAATTTTAAACATTAAGCCCAAAAGAATTTTATGCATTGGTTCAAGAAAAGGTTTTATTCCCGCAATTTGCGCTTTGGCTTGTCAAGAAAATAATTTTGGTCATGTTGATTTTGTAGATGCTGGTTATGATGAAACTCATCCTAAACATTGGACAGGGATTGGTTTTTGGAAAAAAAATAATCCAAATAAACACTTTTCCTTTTTAGAAATTAATAATTGGATAACTACTTATGTAATGAAAACGGAGGAATTTGCAAAAAAGTATAATTATCGATATCAATATATTTATATTGATGGAGATCATTCTTATGAAGGGGTAACTACCGATTATAACTTATTTTGGCCAAGATTGGATAAGATGGGATTAATGGTTTTTCACGATGTGATAGTAAAAAGAGCGCCAAACTTACCGCCTTTTGGTGTATGGAAATTTTTTAAAGAAATAAAAGCGAATAAAATTATTTTTCCTTTTCCAAAAGTTTCTGGATTGGGAATTGTTCAGAAATGTTAATTTTTAAAAAAATAAAATATTTTTTTTTAAAAAAAAATTTCTTAAAAGATGACTCAATTTTTTATGAAAAATCCAGTTTTTTTTCACGACTTAAGGATTTATATAAACTTAAAATTTGGGAAAAAGATACAAAAAATGGTTTAAAAAATAATTTAGGAGCTCTTCTTGGTTTACCAAATAAAATTTTTTTAAAATATTATTGTCAATTTTTACAATATAATCCTAATAATTTAGGTAATTGGTCTGATTTTGTTCAAAAAAATACCATAAGAGAAGCAGAGTATGAAGTAATTAAGAAGATGATTAATTTATATAAAGGAAATGATATTGAATGGGGTGGATATATTACTTCTGGTGGAACTGAAGGTAACTTTTTTTCTGTATGGTTAGCTAAAAGTTATCTTATGAAATTCTTATCTTTAAATAAAATATGTTTATTAAAAACTTCATTGACCCACTATTCGATTGATAAAATTGCTTCTATTATTGATTTATCTCAATTTATTATTGCTTTGGATAAAAATTTAGGAATGGATATTAATGATTTGGAAAATAAAATAAATAGTTTATCTAAAAAAGGATACTTGGGTTTTATTATTGTTTTGACTTTAGGCTATTCTGTTAGCGGTACAAGAGATAATTATAAGAAAATAAATAGATTTTTAAAAAATTTAGAAAAAAAAGATACCAATTTAAAATTTTATTGTTTTATTGATGCTGCTTCTGATGGAATGGTGGAACCTTTTTTTAATAAAAAATTTACACCACTAAATTTTTCCCATATTTTTTCATTTGTTGTTGATTTTCATAAATTTGGAATGGCAGCATATCCAGCCGGTCTTGTTTTATATAAAAAAAAATTGATTTCTTTAATTAGTAAAAATATTTCTTATCTTGAAGAGAAGGATGAAACTCTTTTGGGATCAAGACAAGGAGCAGTGGCCGTGGCGCTTTGGGTTTTAATCAATTTTTTGGGAAAAGAAGGGTTTAGAAAAGTTTATGAAAAACAATTTAATAATAAAACTTATTTTGTTAATGAGATAAAGAAAATAATTCCGAAAATTAAAATAACCGAAAATAAATATAGTTTAATTTTGGGATTAATTTTCAAAGACAATAAACAAATTCCTCAAGACTTGTGTAATCGATATAATATTTATCCTGCTAATGTAAAAATTCTTTTTTTTAAAAAAAATAGATATATTGAAAAAAAAATAAAAATCTATAAAATTTGTTTTATGCCTTATCTTAATAAAAAAAATATTAATAGCTTTTTAGCTAATTTAAAAAAATATTATATCCCAAATTATTTTTTTATTAAATTTATAAATTTTTTTTCTAAATTTTTAAAAAAATTAAAAATAATAATTTTTTTACTAAAAATTGATGGCACACTATAAACATCAGGTAAATGAAAATCTATCCAATTACAATTTGATGCTTTATCTGAATAAACTAGACATGTTTTCATTCCTAATTTTTTTGCAGGAATAAGATCGATTTCTATAGAGTCACCTATCATTAAATGTTTATTAGGCGGTAAGTTTGTGTATTTTAAGACTCTTAAAAAAGCAGAAATTTTTGGTTTTATTTCAGAATCTTTATTCAAAGAAAATATTTTTTCAAAAGGATAATAATCAAACTTTTTTAGATATAAAATATTATTAGATTTAATAAATTTATTTTTATAAGATAATTTTAAAGCTTTTATGACAGAAATGGTAGATTCGTAAGTGCTGTTAGTCAAAATAATGTGTCTATAATTTTTTAGAAGATTAAATGTTGTTAATAGTTTATTGTCTTTTACAATATAGTGACTTTTATTTATATTTTTTTCTACTTCTAAAATAGCTTTTTTTTGGTTTATTTTTCCTAAAATTTCTAATATTTGACTCCAACAATAACCCTCATTATTCTTCTTTAAAAATAAAGGCTCTACTTCTTTTGAAGATTTTTTTAAAACTTTACTTAAGTAATTAATGTAGCTTTTTTTAATTATTTCTGATAATTTATCATTTCTCCAAAGAGTTCCATCAACATCCCAAATTATAACTTCTATTTTCATAACTAAATATTAGTTATTAAATTACGAGTAAAATTCTCTTCTAAAGATGAAAAGCTTATAAAGCATAATTCATCTTTTTTATGTAATTCTCTAATGTTAGATGCGCCTAGATACCACATTCCTCTTTTTAAACCTTTTATTAAATCTTTTATGATTTCTATACAATTTCCTTTGTATTCTACTAAGCCACTTAATCCTTCTTCTGTAAAATTAAAATCTTCAATTTCTTTTTTATTAATTTTCATATCTAGAATATTTTTTACAATTTTTTTAATATTTTCTTTCCAGCTTAAACCTTTATTTTTTTCTTGCAAAAAAATCTCTTTAGAACAGTTACCAAAACTTTTTTTATATTTTTTTCCACCAAAACAAAATATTTTTCCTGGCGATTGATCGCAACCTGCAAATAATCCACCGATCATTATTGTATCAGCTCCTAAAAATATAGCTTTAACAATATCTCCTGAATACCGTATTCCTCCATCGCTAATAATTGGCACTTTAAATTTTTTTGCCACATTAGAACATTCATAGATCACAGTTCCTTGAGGACGACCGCAACCGGTGACTAACCTTGTAGTGCAATGTGATCCTGATCCGATTCCCACTTTAATACCATCTACGCCTAACTTACATAAAATCTCAGTAGCTTCTTTAGTTACAACATTTCCAACGATTAGTTGAATTTTTTTAAATTTTTTTTTTAATTTTTTAACGACTTCTAATGTTCTTTTATTATAGGCATGATATGTATCTAAAACAATGACATCAACTTTTTCTTTTGTTAGATTTTCAACATGTATCAACAAGTCATTCCATCCATCATGAATAGCCACTCCTACTAATAAATCTGAAGAAATTTGTTTAATTTTTCTAACTTGATATAGCTGTTGTTCTTTACTCATAAAAGAATGAATGATGCCTATCCCCCCCATTTTTGCCATTAAAACTGCCATTTCCCACTCAGTTACTGAAGCCATTGGGGAAGAAACTAGAGGAATTTTTAAGTTAATATTCTTAGTTAATTTAGTAGAAATATCAATTTTTTTATAATCATCCTCTAAACATATTTTTGAATATTGAGGAATAAGCAGTATGTCATCAAACGTAAACTCTTTAACTTTTTTTAATTTAGACTTTTTCATTTTTTATAATATTAAAATTAATAAAATTTAAACATAAAAATTATAACTATTAAATTTTTTTAACTTTTTTAATTGATTTCGAAATAAACCACAATTTCTTTACCGGTTAACAATTTACGTTTTCTTCTTAAAATGATTCTTTAAATTTTTAGTAATTGTTTTAAGAACTCATCCGGCGACTTATTTTTATGATTTAAATGAATTCTTTTAATATTGTAATAAAAGATTGCTTCTGAAATCAACTGGAAAATTTGGGTAATCCTACCCTGTTGTCACAATCTTGAGTGTATTTAGAAGGTAATTATCTACCGATTTTAAATATTTTTTACGTTAAAAACTGGCTTGAAATTCATGTAAATATTTTGGTAGCTTTTTATAACTGATTAAAAACTTTTTATCTTGTTGTTAATGGATATGTTAATATGATTTTTAATTATTAAATAATACCTTTTTGTGATAAGTGGGTGGGATTACCCGAAAATTTCTTCCTCTGTTTTTACCTGATAAAAAGTCTTTTTCCATTCATCTTTTAGTCTCCCAAAGAATGATTCTATCTCTGAGTTATCTTCGGGGCTGGTCACTTTTGAAAATGAAATCAAAGCTTTTAACTTTTTAACAATTGTTCCTACACATTCATAACTTTTAAACACTGATCCCTGATCCTGATGGAAATACGTTTTTGTTAAATCCTTAAGCTTTTCAATGTTTTTATCGCTTCATTGGTACTATAAAATTAATTGTGTAAACCTTTATTAATTTTTATTAACCGTTATAAATTTACCTCTTAATAATATGGGATATCAAATAAACAATGACAATAATAACAAAGACGAAGATATTGAAAAAATGTTTAAACTAATGATGGAAGCTTTAATGGAGGGAGAAAGAATGCATTTTTGGGTTATGAAAAATACGATTATCTAAACAAACAAACTCAAAACTCAATAAACGGTTATTACAAAAGAGATCTTCTAACTACTTTAGGCAATATTACCTCATTGGCTGTTCCACGAGATAGACTGGGAGAATTTGCTTTAGGAATTTATTGATGCTTACGAACACTCAACCAAACCAGTAGATAAATTAATTATGCAGCTTTATGCTAAAGGAATATCTTCTCTTGATATTGTTTATGTGATTGAAAAATTATACGTGAAAAAACTTTCTCCCCAACAAGTATCAGAAATTACCAAAGAAGTGGAAGAAGAAAGAATTGCTTGGGAAAAAAGAAGACTAAAAAAAGATGTACGTTATCTTTATTGATGCCTTGTTTGTTAAGGTAAGACGCGATAAGGCATCATCGGATGCGGTATATTTGGTTGCTTAAATTGATGATCAAGGTCATCAGGACATTTTGGGAATGTGTGTTGCTGGGGAGGAATCAACTTTTTGGAAGGAAATTCTTTTGGATTTAAAAGAAAGAGGGGTAGAAGAAGTTTTACTTTTTGTTTTTGATGGTCTTTTAGGATTATAAGAGGCGGTAAAACAAGTTTTCCCCAAAACTCTTACCCAACTTTGTGTTGTTCATCAAATAAGAAACACACTCTAATATGTGAGAGCAGCTCATAAGCAGGCAATAGCCGGAGATTTAAAATCAATTTACAAATCAAAATCACTTCAGCAGGCTAAAGAAAGACTATTAATGGTCAAAAACAAATGGGAAAAACTTTATCCAAAACTTTTCAACCGTTGGATTGATAAAATCGAAACTCTTATGACTTTTCTTGAATTCCCAGAGTATTTACGTCCCCATATCTATTCAACCAACTGGCTTGAGAGACTAAACAAAGAGTTTAGAAAAGTAGTCAAAACCAAAAACTCATTCCCAACAGAACCAGCTTTAAAAAGTGCTATTTACTTTAAGATAAAGGACATCTCAAAGTATTGGGATATTCAACGTCTTAATGGTTTTGTGTTATATGAGGCAGAGTTAAAAATACTTTGGGAAAAATACTATGAGAAATGAGGTGATGAGGCGGTTTTCTGATTTTTTCAAGTGGATAAGTTATTAGTTTACACAATCCACTTGACAGAACCCTGTGAATGTTCCCGGCGGGAAATAATGTGGGAAAGATCTCTACACACGTGTGACTTCATCAACGGATTTTTCTTTAATTACCTGAATTACAGGCTGAAATTTAACATATGATAAGTATGATCTTCTTGTGGGCTTTGAATCTTGATTGTTCATATATTTTAAGTTTACAATAATCGTTTAAGAACATGAAATCTAATTGCCAGCAAACCTAAGCTAGTTAGTGTACAGTTTTTAGGGTTCATATCCAAATCAGTTATTTTGGAGAAAACAAATGAAAATGGAAGTGTTTCTTTAGGAAAGGCGGTTTTAGTAACTAGTTCTCGATTCCAAACTAAGGAATTTTTGGCTAAATTAATTCCTTGTTCAAATAACGACCAGTAAATAATCCCCGAATAGATAAAAATGAAAAATGGCATATTGTTGTCAACTTTTATTTTGAGTATTTTTTCAAAAATAAAGCTTAAAAATAAAGAAGTTATTAGCGGATAAAGATTAACCATAAGGGTCCTAAAATTGAACCTTTGTAACGACTTTTTATTTCTCGAATTGTTAGAACTTCGATTATTTGAAAATACCAAAACATAGTTTTTTATAATTTTTTTAATTATATTATTTTTTACTTTTTATATCTAAAAGTAAATCTTTGTCTTGATAAAAATTAATTTTAGTTTTTTTTAGCAATAACAAAAATGGTTTCTCTAGATAGATGTATTTTTTATTTGTAAAGACAATATTATATATTCTTTTTTTATATTCATTGATTAGTTTTATTTTTTTGTTTTCTAAGTTTTTCCATAAATACGATGAAGATGTAAAATAAAAACTCGATTGTTTGTTTGATAATAAATTTTTTTCTATATTTTTTTGGCTTTCGGTGTGATATGTTTTATAGGTATCAGCTCTTTTAGATAACATCTGAATTATGGCTCCTCTTAAAGTTCTATTTTTAGAAATTTCCACTAATTGTTTTATAAATTTTTTTTTATTTTTTATATTATGGAATCCATCAGTCATAAAAAAATAATCAATAGAATTTGATTTAAGTGGAATATTTTTTTCAAGATCGTAGCAAATAAGCAGCGTGTCTTTTTTAACAAAATATTTTCTTAAAGTATAAAGGCTAAAATAGTCTTTATCTATTCCAATAACGTTTTCTAATTTATTTTTATATTTATAATATGGAATTAATTGGCCAAAACCGCATCCTAAATCGATAATTGTCGAATTTTTTTTATCAATTATATTTAGCAATAATAAAAATAAGAAAAATGAAGGTAATTTTTTTCTTTGCGAGAGATAAAATGCGTACTTTTTATCGTATCCTAAAATTTTTATTACCTTCAAAAATAATAAAAAATTTAAAGAAAATAAAATGTTTTCAAATAATTTAAATCTAAAGAGGAAATTCGAAAATAAAGAAAAAGAAAATAAATAGAGAAAATTTTTTTTGTTTAATATTTTGTTTATTAATTTATTTTTTAATTTATCGTTTTTCATGTAAATTATTCCCCAAGTTAAAGGATAAAAATCACATAAGCACTTTAAAATATAATTATTTTTATCTATTTTTTTGTAAATTTTTAGAGATTTAAGACACTTAGGGCAGACGATATATTTCAATTTTTTCATTTTATATATATTATATAATTTAAGTAAAAATATGTTTCAAATTAATAAAATTAAAAATAAAGAAATATTTTTTATTTCTCCTCACTTAGATGATGCAATTCTTTCTTGTGGGGCTTTAATTTATAGTTTAAAAGAGCAAAATAATATAAATATTATTAGCATTTTTACAAAACCTCTAGTTAAACAAAAATATTCTAAAGAGGCTGAAATTTTTTTGAAAAAAACAGGTTTTTCTGAATTTAAAAAACTTTTTCTTAAAAGAAAGAAAGAAGACGAAGAATTATGCGCATATTTAAAAATCGGGTTTTTTCATTTATATTTTTATGAGTATATTTTTATAAGTGATAAAATTTCAACTAATGATTATCTGATCAATTTATCGTTTAAAAAAAAGATTAATAATAAATTGAAAAAAATTATTAATAATGAAAATATGCTAATTTTTTCACCTTTAGGTGTAGGGGGAAATCCTGATCATTTATTGGTAAGAGATGTCATTAATCAAAATTTTAAAAATGTTATTTTTTATGAGGACTACCCTTATAATTTAAATTTTCCTCCAGATGAAAAATTTATAAAAAAATATAATTTATTTATTTTTGAATATAAAAATAATCTTTTTGTTAAAGAAAAATTAATCAATTTTTATCAATCACAAATTAAACTTCTTTTTGAAGATAAGCCAATTGTTTTGAAAAAAGAGAGATATTATTTAAAAAGAATTAATAATTTTTAAAATTTTTTCAGTAATTACTTTTTCTGAGTAATTTTTTTGATAAAATCTCCAGCCATTTTCTCCTAATTTATTCCTTAATGTTTTATTAAGTAATAAAATTTTTAAATTTTTTTCAAATTGTTGATAGTTTTCATAATAAAAACCACCTTTTGATTTTGTGATTTGATTTTTAAGAACTGGATTAAAGCCATAGACTAATGAAGGTTTTTTTTGTTGCCATCCTTCAAGAAGAGTTAATGATAAAGATTCATACCAAGAAGGATTAATTAAAAAAAGTGAATTTTTAATAAGGATATTTTTTTCTTCCTGCGAAACAGCGCCAAGATATATTATATTTTTATTGGTGTTTATAGGGAAAAGTTTTTCTCCAATTATTATTAAATTTAACTTAATTGGATTTTTTTTAATAAATAAATTAAAATATTCAATTAATTGATAGATGCCTTTATACGGTTCAGTTCTTCCGATAAATAAAACGTAATGATTATTGAGTGAAATTTTTTTCCTCGTATTATTATTGAAATTTTTATCTATTGGCGAAGGATAAATTCCAAGAAGGTGAAGTGGTGCATGATTGGGAAATCTTTTTTTAATAACTTCGATTTCACCATAACTACTTGCAAGAATAGCTATTGGTTGAGAAAAAAGTTGATCAAATATTTTAAAATATAAACGAGGTTCCTTGTGGGTTAGAGGAATTAAAAATGCTTTTTCTTTTACCATTGGAAGACCAAAAAAAGTAATGGGATTAGCATAACCAACAAAAAAAAATAAATCATAGAGATTTTTATTTTTAATTAAATATTTAAATAAATTTGAAGAATAAGGACCTATTTTTCTTATCCAATTTTCTTCTTCTTTGAGTAAATGATTCTTATTTTTTAAAAGATAATGAGTAAGATTGGTTATTGTTCTTGGTTTTACTGAAAAATCGATAGGATGACGAATTATTAAAAAATCATTAAAAATTTCTTTACCGGATTTTAAACTGTTTTTCCATGTAAGATGATCAGTTGATTGAGTAGTAATAACTGATATATCAGCAAATTTTTTTAAAATTTTAGCTAGTAAATATACATAAGTTTCTCCGCCTCTTGTTTTTGTTTTAAAAAAATGATAAGTAACGATAGCTATTTTTTTGTGCTTCATTTTACTTTTTTGCTTAATTTATTTATTTTATTTTCCAACTCTTTAATTTTCTTTATATAGAATTTTTCTTTTTCTTCCTGTTCTGTTTTTAAATGAATAAGATATTGATAAATTTTATTAAGAGTGTAGAAAATATTGTAATTAAAAACGATTTGATATTTAGTATACATCTTAATAAGAAAAAGAAAAATCTTTTTAAATAATCTAAAAAAAGGATTTATTGGTAGAAATATCTCTGGATTAACATATTCATGACAAATTACCAATCCTGATTCTATTTTATTTTCTAATTCATTGATAAAATTATTTTTTTTATTTTTCATATTCTTTAAATAATTTTAACCAACTTTTAATAATTTCCTCTTCAGAGTAATTAAATTTTATAAAATTATTTCTTACTTTCAAAAATTCTTTTTTATAGTAAGATTCATTGCGTAAAAAATCTTTTATTTTGTGAGTGATCGCATAGATTTCACTCTCTTTAATTATAAAAATATTGGATAAAATATTACTTACATCACCACAATTAGTGGAGATTATTGGCAAATTACAAAAAATTGCTTCTCTAATAAAAAGAGGTGAAATTTCAAAGTAAGAAGGCAGAACGGCTAATTTACTTGATTGATACAATTGAACTAATTCATTGATTTTTAAATCTTTAAAATATTTTATTTTTTCATCTTTAAATATCAATGATTTATTTTCTTTGCCAAAGTAAGCCATAACTAATATTATTTTTGAAAATTGATTTTTAATTTTTAAAAAAGATTGGATTAGATTTTCGATTCCTTTTCCTTCCACCAATCTACCGGAATAAATCAAAATCTTTTTATTTTTAAGTTGAAATTTTTCTTTAAAATTATTAATGCAAGAAGAGCAAATTTTGTTTTTAAAATTTTTTCTTATTAGATTGGGAATAATTAAGAATTTTTTTTTATTTAAAAATTTGTAAGAATCACTTAAAAAATTTTTTGCGTATTCTGAGGGAACGATAATTTTTTTTGTCAAAGTCCATGCTAATATTTCTAATATTTTTTTAAAAATTAGATAGTGATTTAAAGTGTCACGAAAAATTTGATATCTGTTTTTTATTCCGTGAAAAAAAAATAAATAGTTTCTTTTTTTTTGGGAAAGGAGATAAGAGATGGCTAAAAGATAATCAGTAATAATAACAAGATCAATTTTTTTTCTTTTAATGAGAAAATCAATGATTTTTGCCCCATTGATTATTTGATATAATATTTCTCGATAGTGTTTTAATGGTTTTTTAAAGGTCTTTTTTTTTATAAAAACCACTTCTTCAAATAAAGATCTGTTTAATAACTGATTATTTTTATTTGAAGAAATTAAATAAAATTTAAATTTTTTGTCTTTTATTTTTAAATTTTCAATAACAGTTTGGGTAGCAATCCATTCACCTCCGGGTTGACTATCTGATAATAGAAGAATGTTCATAGGTTAATATAATCTTTTAATTTTTTTATCAGCATCTTTTTTCTTTTATTTAAAAATAAAAATTTTTTTAATTTATTTTCAATTTTTTCTTCGTTTAAATAATTTTCAATATCGTTTTTTATTTTTTCTTTTATAATGAAATATTTTTTTAATTTTTTTGGAACTTTTTTTCTTAAAAATTTAACAAAATGTAGTTGGTGATCATCAACATGCTCTTTATATTTAGCTAAGCGTGGAATAATTAATGGCATAACTTTTGCATATTTTGTTAAAAGAAAAATTGTTGCTGGTCCGCAATGAACAATAATTTTATCCGCAGTTTTTATTAATTTGATAAGATTGGATGGTGTTTGGAATTCATTAATTATTTTATATTGATTATCATTTATAGATTTAAAATAATTATCAATTCGATAAAAATAATTTTGTGTTGTCCCCTTTGATATGAGGATTATTAGATTACGCCTCCCCAATACTTTGCTTTTGGATACCATTTTTTTTGATGTTGATGTTGAACTAAAAAAAGATCGGTAAAGTGATAAACAATTTTTCCAGTTAAGCTTGGATAATTAACAAAATCATATGGTTCGATAAAGACAAGCTTTGTCTTTAGAAAAAATTTTCCAACAATAAAAAAGGGAACAGCAATGCCAGCGCCACAGCTTAATAAAAAATGGGGCTTTTCAAATTTTAATATTTTAATGGCTAAAAAAAAATTTTTAAAAGCGTTTATCATATTTCGAGAATCAGGAAAAAAAGCATGATAAACTTTTTCCTTCTTTAAAAAAAAATCAACATCAATACCTTTATCAGTTACCCAAAATCTATCGTATTTTTTCCAAAGTGGTTTTAACTGAATCAGTTGAAATAGATGACCGCCTTTTGACGTAATAAGGCCGATTTTAATTTTTTTCTTCATTTTTAAAAATAAATTTTAATATTGAGTTTACTTTATTTTCCCAACTATTTTTTTGAGCAATTTTTTTAGCGATTTTTATTTTTTCTTCATTCCAATTGAAAATTAATTTTTTTATTGATAATGAAAATGCTTTTTTATCATTAGTGGTATAAACAATATCTTTTGGATAATTTTCTAAAGCTAATATTTTTGTTGAAACGACCGGAATTCCAGCGGCTAAATATTCGTAAACTTTCATCGGATTAGAATATTTTACAAAATCATAAGAAGTATCATACGGGATTATTCCTAAGGATGAGACTTTAAGATAATCAACAAGTTTGTTTTTTGGTATTTTTTTTATGTAAAAAACATTACTTTCTTTAAGAATAGAGAAAAAAATAGAATGAATGTCTTTTTCGATAGGTCCGATAATTACAAATTGGTAATTAGTATTGTTATAAATTATATATTGTAACAATGGCAGATTTATTCGATAGTTAAGAATTCCATAAAGAATAATTTTTATTTTTTTTTCTTTTGATATTTTTTTTCTTTTGATATTAAAAAGATTAAAATTACAACCACAAACGGTATAAATTGATTTATTTTTTATAAAAGAATGGTCATTAATTTTTTTTTCATATAAGGCCTTTGAATTAAAAGCTATAAAGTCACAATTTTTAAATAATTTATTTTCTTCCTTTATGATTTCCTTTTGGTGAACTTTTTTATCCAAATGATCAACGCAGTCATAAATAAGAAATTTAGTAAAGAAATTCTTCTTGGTAATTAGCGGATAAAACTCCCAAATTAAAACTTTCTTTCTAAGCAGAAACAAAAAAAACAAGAAGAAAAAAAAGCTAACTTTTTTATTAATTTCAATAATTTGAGAAAATCTTGCTAAAGGTAAAAAAGCTGGCCAATTCATTAAAATGATATCATTTTTTTGATTTTTTTTTAATTTCTTAAGATTTAGGAAAAACTTTTTCAATTGAGTTTTTTTAAACAAATTTTTCCAAGAAATAGGGTTATAATAATCGTAAAAAATTACTTGATATTTTTTTGATAAAACTTTTGCTGTTTGATCAATATAATCACAGGGATATTTTATTGGAAGATGGAGAGGGATGACAATGGTTATATTTGATTTAAGAGCACTTTGATATTTTTTATTTATTTTCATCTTTTATCTCCGTAATAGTTAAAAAAACCCAATTATTTTTACTTGAGAAAGGAATACTATTTCCAATAACGATTGGATAATTCTCATCACCAAAAAGATAATACCATTGTCCAATCTTATATGCATAAACTTCTAAATCTAAAAACACATCAAAGCGTAAAGGATTTTCTTGAAGATATAAATTACCCGAAAAACTAGGAATAATTATTTTTGCCGGTTTGACTGTTTTCTTTTTTATTATTATAGCTAGTCGATTAAGAGAATCATACATTTTTTCTCCTTCGTTTATTGAGTTGGCAATGAATGGAATAACTCCTTCAGTATAAGGGAAGGCAGGGTTTATATCCATCAATCTAGCCTTAACAAAGATTTTTTCTCGGTTTTTTAAAAAATTATTAATATTAATATTGTTAATATCAATTATCAAACCATCGATTAGCAAATTGTCAAATTGTAGATTGTCAATATAAGATCCAATCATAATATCGTTGCCTTTATAAGTATATTTTTGATTAGCTTTTGAAAAGATAGTTTTTAATTTTATCGTTAAATGAATTATTTTTTTTTGATCAGGTGAAGGATAGATATTTATT
>Ga0308396_1000369_pt1 | contig 31247 bp, 27 predicted proteins | sample Hotspr2SamplePe2_FD_202359 | JGI IMG/M metagenome (GOLD analysis project Ga0308396, IMG submission 202359) | Hot spring phototrophic mat microbial communities from Mushroom Spring, Yellowstone National Park, Wyoming, United States - 20050930_Pe2 ... | reverse complement strand
TCAGTTGCTGGCGATATCCATTCAAGCGTTCCCAGAGTTTACGTCGCACACTGCGAAGGCTACCGAGTTGACCGCCCGGTGTCGCGTGCTCCTCGGTGGCGATTTTGACGCATCGGGCTACCAGCTCGTGGTGGTTCTCTGCCCGACCGAGTGCGGGCGTTTCCGGCGGACAGGCAATAGAGCGGAAGATTGCGGAGAGCGACTGCGACACTAGGTTGCCCTGGTTGTCCACGCGGATGAGAGTGTCGGTACCATCGGGATAGCGCAGATAGGCGACGACGCCCGGAGGGTCATCGGTTGGGGCGAACCGCGGTTCTTCCCGAACGGTCAACGCGCGGGTGGCGGAGACAATCGGCGGCAGGGCAAGGGCGGCCTTTTGGTCGTCCTCCGTCGCGCTGTTCCACACTTGTAGGGCAAGGCTGGACAGGTCGATATCTTCATCCGCACCTTCGTCGTCCAGCGTGCCGGCTTTCTCGGTGTAGAGGTCGTGCAGTCTTTTGGCGGCTTCCTCGCCGAAGAAGGTCTCGTCCGTACCGATGACCTCTTGGTTCTGCTGAAGCCGATGCACCAGCCGTTTGCGCAGTCGAATGATGCGCTCCACGCCGTCGGCAGGCCAGAACGAATAGACCAGGATGGTGTCATGCTTCTGACCGATACGATCGACCCGACCCGCGCGTTGAATGAGCCGGATAATTGCCCAGGGCAGGTCATAGTTCACCACAATATGGGCATCTTGCAGGTTCTGTCCTTCGGCAAGCACATCGGTGGCGATGAGCACCCGCACCTCACTCTCCCCGTCACGCAGACCGCCGTTGGTAGAGGGACTGAAGCGTCGGGCGAGCGCGACAGGGTCGCCCACCTGATTCGTCAGCACCTCCACATCCTCAACGCCCCTGTCGTGAAGGTACTTGTAGACGTACAACGCGGTGTCGGCAAATTGTGTGAAAATGAGAAGCTTGTCCTTCTGATGGCGGCGCGTGACGATGTCATAAAGCACTTGAAGTTTGGCGTCCGCAGCGGGGTCCCATGTCCCCGCGTCGTTAAGGATTTCAAGCAGAGCCTTCGCATCGGAGCGAAGGGACTCGGACAAGTTGGGACGGAAAAACCTGGGGTGCAACCAGTCGAAGCGATTGTGATACTCTCGCCTGTAAACCTCGTAGAGGTACTCCGCACGTTTCCTGTAAACCTCGTAGAGGTATTCCGCACCTTTTCTGTAGTCGCCCCGGGTGCCTTGTCCTGCCCCAGTAATTGCTGATTCTTCAGCCGCTTGGGCGGCGTTCTCGGCGTCGGGAATCTCCGCAAACTCTTCATCTTCGTCGTTGATGGCAGTATCGAGCATGGCGGCGTCTTGCGTACCGATGGGAATGGGCAGGTTATTTTCGAGCGCATACAGGGTGATTAAATTGCGCACGATATGACGGTCGACGGACAGCAAAAAGCTGTGCCCGCTCGATTCGAGGCGCTTGAAGAGGTTGGTGCGGCAGAAGCCGATCAGTCGCTTACCAGCGCGGTTGAGGTTGTCGAGGATGCGCTGCTCTTCCGCGGAGGCGTCCTTCTCTGCATTCGGCTTGAGATAGTTTGCCAGCCCATAGCGGGGCAGATCTAAGTTTTCGATGACCTTCACGACCTCCTCACGAAAGAGCCGGGCGTACTGGTCGTCGGGGTTTGACTCGTCAATGGGGAAGTCCAAGCGCTTGGGTTGTCGCAAGGGGAAGTATTGAGGTTGCCCGTTGAGCCAGACGTAGTATCGCCCTTTTTCCGCGTCGAACTGGGCATAGTGCTTGATGATAAACTGGCGTGTGCGCCTGACCAGAAACAGGCGCATCAGGTCTTGCCAGTCTTCGGGGAACGGACTTTGTTCAAACGCACGCAGGCTATGCGGCGAGGTCTGGAAACGCGCGATAAAATCGGACTCGGTTTCACCTCGTTCTTGTGCTAGCCACTGGAAGTAGCGTTCGGGTCGCACATGTAGGTCTTGATCCTCATCGACAAACAGGCGAAGCTGATTGCTGATGTCTGTGTACTGTTTGTTGTATGGTGTTGCAGTAAGCAGTATAACGCGTGGCTCATTGAGGTCAACGTATTCACGGATGGCACGGTAGCGTTTGCCCTCGCGGTTGCGCAGGTTGTGGCTCTCGTCAATGATGAGCAGCCGATAGCGGGGAAGGTTGGGCAGTTCCTCAATGACGCGCCCAAGCGAAAGCACCCGCCCAGCAATTTGGTACTCTTGCAGATACCGTTCCCACATTGGCACGAGCTTCGGCGGGCAAAGAACGAGTGTGTTATCGCCATTGTCCTCCTGCATGACGCGGGCGACCGCCGTAGCCATCAGCGTTTTTCCCAGTCCCACCACATCGCCCAGCAGCACCCCTCCGTATCGGTGGAGTTTCTTTGCCGCCAGCGATACGGCAGCCATCTGGAAATCCAGCAGCACATCGCGAAAGATGGCGGGCATCTTGAACTCGCGCTCACCCTGGCGTGCATCCTCCGAGAGATGATAGGCAATCTTGAGGTAAATCAGATAGGGGCGGACGAGTTCCTTGCGTGCCCAGCTGTTCTCGATAAGCCGTGCCAGGTCTTCCGTCAGGTCTACAGAGAAGGGGTCGTTCCATCGCTCCTCAAACCACCGCTGGAGTTTTTGCACGGCGTCTTGGTCGACCACGTCCACATTCAGCTCACCCTGATGGGAAAGCCCTGCCAGAGTCAGGTTACTGCTCCCGACAAAGCCCACCAGGGGGGTCACTGCATCGTTACGTCGGACCAGATACAGTTTGGCATGGAGCGGATAGCGCAGGAAGGCCTTCACAAACACCTTCTTTTCCCGCAGCTGCCGGGCTAACCGTTGCAAGGTGCGTTCCGCCTCATTGGATGGCACCCCGAACTCCAGTTGCTCTTTGAAGCTTTCGGTCATGCGTCGCTTCAGCAGGGCGCGTGTGGGGCCGTCCGTGGTGAGAGGACTGCGGTGGGCACTTTGCAGAAGCTTCATGTCCTCTTCGGGCGGACGATGCATGCCCACCAGCACACGACAAGCATGACCTTCATCACCGCCAGCGAGGAGTTCGACGTGGTCTGCCAACTGCTCCCAGCCGCGCAGGTTCAAGTAGCCAATGCAGAACGAACACGCAACCGCCCCTTGAAGGACGTTACCCAGACCTTCGATGAGCTTCGATTCGATGTTGTCGTAAATCTGTGGCATTGGCGTCCTCAAGTGCTGGATATGCCTGTTATTGTTTACTTTCTCCCTCTTTCGCCTTCCATCCTTGCGCAATGTAGCCGCACCCTTTAGGATGCGCATGGCTTCGCGCAGGCGCAAGCCTGCGCCTATACGGCGTGCTTTCTACTTCCGCACCCCCGACCCCTCTCCTACAAGAAGAGGAGCGTTCCCCCTTCCCTCGCAGGGAAGGAGTCAAGGGAGGTTAGGTACTCTATCCAAGCAACCACCAATGCTCAAACACCCTTCAATACCCTTGACAAAAGTATTGAGAATGAGTATCATTATTGGTACCATTCTGGTAGGGAGAGGAGGACACCATGAGCGAACACGAGAAAACCACGCATCCGTTTGGCATCGCCGAAGCGGAGACCAGGCCGGTTTCCGACAACCCCAACTGGTGGACAAACCGTCTTAACCTGAAGATTGTCCACCAGAACTCGCCCCAGGCTAATCCATACGGAGAGGACTTCGACTATGCCGCGGAGTTCGAAAGCCTCGACCTGGAGGCAGTGAAAAAAGACCTGCGCGAACTGATGACTCAATCGCAGGACTGGTGGCCCGCGGACTTCGGGCACTACGGTGGACTGTTCATCCGCATGGCATGGCACAGCGCGGGCACGTATCGCATTGCCGACGGCCGCGGCGGTGCAGGGAGTGGGCAACAACGCTTCGCGCCGCTCAACAGCTGGCCCGACAACGCCAACCTCGACAAGGCGCGACGGCTGCTCTGGCCCATCAAGCAGAAATACGGACGCAAAATCTCTTGGGCAGACCTGATGATTCTCGCCGGCAACGTGGCGCTGGAGTCGATGGGGTTCAAGACCATCGGGTTCGCGGGCGGCCGCGAGGACTGGTGGGAGCCCGATGAGAGCGTCTTCTGGGGTCCCGAAAGCGAATGGCTGGACGACAAGCGACACACGCCAGACGGCGATCTGCAAAACCCGTACGCAGCCGTGCAGATGGGGCTCATCTACGTCAACCCTGAGGGACCTGGAGGAAAGCCTGACCCCGTCGCCGCCGCCAAGGACATCCGCGTGACCTTCAGCCGCATGGGCATGAACGATGAAGAGACGGTCGCGCTCATCGCGGGCGGGCATAGCTTCGGTAAGACTCATGGCGCCGGTATAGCCTCCCATGCCGGTCCCGAACCCGAAGCCGCTCCCATCGAACAGCAGGGGCTCGGCTGGAAGAGCAGCTTCGGAACCGGCAAAGGGCCCGACACCATTACCAGCGGGCTGGAGGTTACCTGGACGACCACCCCCACCCAGTGGAGCATCAACTACCTTGAGAACCTGTTCAAGTATGAATGGGAGCTGACCAAGAGCCCAGCTGGTGCGTGGCAATGGGTGGCGAAAGACGCACCGGCGATTATCCCCGATGCGTACGACCCCAACAAGAAGCATCGCCCCACCATGCTGACCACAGACCTGTCGCTGCGCTACGACCCGGTCTACGAGAAGATTGCGCGTCGGTTCCTGGAGCATCCCGATGAGTTCGCGGATGCCTTCGCGCGCGCATGGTTCAAACTCACCCACCGCGACATGGGTCCGCGCACCCGCTACCTGGGACCAGACGTGCCGAAGGAGGAGTTCATCTGGCAGGACCCCATCCCGGCAGTAGACCACCCGCTCATTGAGGAGCAAGAGATTGCCGAGCTGAAGGCGAAGATCCTTGCGTCTGGTCTCTCCGTCTCCGAGCTGGTATATACCGCGTGGTCTTCTGCCGTCACCTTCCGCGGTTCCGACAAGCGCGGCGGCGCGAACGGCGCGCGCATCCGCCTCGCTCCTCAGAAAGATTGGGAGGTGAACATGCCGGAACAGCTGCAGAAGGTGCTGGGCGTGCTGGAAGGCATTCAGCGCGAGTTCAACGAGGCTCACGCCCACACCGATGGAAAGAAGGTCTCGATGGCTGACCTGATCGTGCTGGGCGGTTGTGCCGCGGTGGAAGAGGCGGCGCGAAGGGCAGGATATGAGGTCACCGTACCCTTCACTCCCGGACGCATGGACGCCTTGCAGGAACAGACCGATGTGGAATCCTTCGCCGTGCTCGAGCCGATTTACGATGGATTCCGCAACTACCTCAAGGCGGACTACAGCGTGCCTGCCGAGGTGCTGTTGATTGACAAGGCACAACTGCTAACGCTGACCGCGCCCGAAATGACCGTGCTGATCGGCGGCATGAGGGTTCTCAACGCCAACTATAACCGCTCGCCGCACGGCGTGTTCACCCACCGCCCCGAGACGCTCAACAACGACTTCTTCGTGAACCTGCTGGACATGAGCATCGACTGGGTTCCCGTAGAGAAGGAGCGCAACCTGTTCGAGGGGCGCGACCGCAAGACGGGCGAAGTGCGCTGGACCGCCACGCGCGTCGACCTGATATTCGGGCACCACGCGGAGCTGCGGGCAATCGCGGAGGTGTACGCCAGCGCAGACGGCGCGGAGAAGTTCGTGCACGACTTCGTGGCGGCGTGGAATAAGGTCATGAACCTCGACCGATTTGACCTGAAGCGGCGAAAGCGACAGGTCGCCTAAAAGTTACGGGCACGACAGAGGTCTACCCTCTGTCGTGCCCCCGCTATACCCTTACTGGTCGCAAAGCGGCAAAACGTCAGCAGCTACCCGTGTTGCCCGCAGTCACACGTGACGAACGCCTGAACCTTCTCCTTGATGGTCTGCTCGCAGCCCTGCACGCTCAGCACGTCGCACTCGCTGCCGAGGATGAACGGATGTCCCACCTCGCGCATTCGCTGTAGCAGCTCACACGCCAGCTGCTCTACCTGCTCCCGCGTCACGAGGTCGTCGGAGTAGAACCGCTTCGATGGCAGGTTACCGTACAGCACTACGTGTTTAGGAACCAGCTGTGCGTCCTCCCACAGCACCCGCGAGCTGCCCAGACTGAGAATCACCGGCTCCAGCGACGCATACGCCTGCACCATCTCATCCGTCAGCTCGCCACAGCAGTGAAAGATGAGGTCTACCCCGCGCTCGTCCAGAAACGCCTTGATGCGCCGCAGATACCGCATGACCATGCGGTCAAAGATGTCCGAACCCTGTTCTATCTGCTTGGGTGAGATGTATACCTTGTTTGCTGCGGGTTCGGCGATGAAGATGGCTCGCGCCCCTGCTTCTATTTGCGCTTCCATCGAGCGCAGGATGACCATTGTGGACAGGTCTAAGGTGACCTCCACCATCTGCACTTCGGGTTCCTCCTCCGCGGTGATGCCCATGCCAGCCAGATAGATGGGCGCGATGGGGTCGGCGATGAGCTTGGTCATCAGGGAGAAGGGCCCAATGGTCATGCCTATCGGCAGGAGGTCGGTATATTGGGCAATGTACGCCACCGAACCCGCCTGTGCCTGTATGCGCCTGTTCAGCGGTGCCTCATACAGTCGGCGACGCACTGTCTCCACCATCTCGGCAGAAGGCGGGGCGGAGAAGTGGTAGGTGGGTATTTGTGGGGCGGGCACCTCCAGCAGCTCCAGCATCGCCGTTTTCTCGATCATCAGGTCCATGTGGGGGACCGCCAGCGGCGTGCGGTAACGTCGCGCCGCCTCCTTCACGACCTGCCCCAGACGGTACCCGTCCACCAGGATACCGTCTACATCGTCCTTTTCGTGCAGCACCAGGTCGGTACCAATCGGCATACGCAATCCCTGTCGCGCCAGGTCGAGATAAAACTCGCGCTGCATTTTCTCCTCCTGTATGCGAACTTCTTCTTGCGAAAACAGTCAGGCGATGGCGTCTATCTGTCGCACCATTTCAAAATCCTTTTCGGTTAGACCGCCTTCCGAGTGCGTGGTCAACGTCAAAACTACCTTTTTGTAGTCGATGGCAATATGGGGGTGGTGATTCAGTCGCTCCGCTAGCAGACCGACATGCACGACAAACGCCAGCGCCTCACGGAAGTTTTTGAACTGAAAGCTCCTCGTGATTTCCTTGCCTGTCCGCGTCCACTGCGGTGCCTTCTGTAACATCTCATGGACCTGTTCCTCACTCAGTAGTGCCATCCTGAACCTCCTTACACCAGCGTAATCCCCTCCTCATGGAATCGTTCCAGCAGACGCTCTTTCAGGTGTAGGTCCCGCGCTTCACGCTCCGATGCCACTACCTCACCAGTCAACCGCAGGGTTACCGAAGCCGCGTCAAACGCACTCACCCCCACCAGCGTTTGCGCGATTCCCACCTCGTCTGCCACTGCCAGCAAGATGTGCTTTGCTGCCTGAAGGTCGGCGTTGGCTGCTACTCGCACGTCCACATTGAACCTCACGCCACCCTTTCGTGAATGGTTAATGACCAGGTTGACATCTCCATTCGCAATGACCACCATGCGCCCCTGCTCGTCGCGCAGGTGGGTGGTACGCATGCCCACCTCTTCCACCACACCAGTAATCGCGCCGATGGTCACCACCTCACCCACTGTGAACTGATTCTCTGCCAGCAGGAAAAAACCCGAAATCATATCGCGCACCAGCCGCTGCGCCCCGAAACCGATAGCCAATCCCGCCACACCCGCCGTTGCCAGCAGGGGAGTGATGTCCATCCCGATAGCACGCAACGCCATCAGTATGGCAATAATCAGCACCGTGTATTCCACGATACTGCGCACCAGATTGCCCAGCGTGCGGATGCGCGGCTTGTGCGCGGCGATGCGCTCCATACTTTCCAGGCGATTCACCAGCGCACGTCCCATCCGCGCGATAAGAAAACGCACCAGCAGATACAACAGGACAATCTTTAACAGCTGCGCGCCAGCATCAACGCTGTGCTGCAAACGCTCCTCCAGACGAAGCGCACTCCACCACCCTTGCATTGGTGCATGCCTCCACTCTGTTTGATTATTCGTCCGGAGGACGAGAAAGTACTTCTGCCATCGGTGACTTGAGTCACCATTAACCCCAATTGGACGCCAGACAGTGGTAAAATAATCACCGAGACGTTAAACGCAAGGGGATTGTATGGAAGCACGGGAAGCCCTGCGCCGCGTCCTTTTTCTGCGCGACGCGAACGACGAGGTATTGCGCACTTTGCTCGCCCGCGCCCGCATCGTGAAGGTGCAACGGGGGGAAGTCCTGTTCCTGCGGGGTGAACCCTGTCATGGGCTGCATGTGGTGCTGGACGGCGCCATTCGACTGTATAATAGCAGCTCAAACGGTAGAGAACAGGTCATCGGGGTAGAACGCAGTGGCTCGGTCATCGGAGAGCTACCGCTGTTTGACGGAGGTAACCAACCCTATTCGGCGGAAGCCATGTCGCCCAGCCGTCTGCTGTTTATCCCCCGCGAACACTTTCTGACGGTGATACACGCTCATCCCGAGCTGATGCAAGCTGCTCTGCGTGCGCTGGCTATTCGGATACGGAGGCTCCTGCATCTGGTGGAAGAGCTCTCCCTCCACGAGGTACCCGAGCGCGTGGCTCGCTACCTGCTGGCGCAGGCAAAAGAGCGAGGCGCGTGCTTCACCCTGGACTATACCCATGCCGAGCTGGCAGCACAGCTGGGCACCGTCCGCGAGGTGGTCACGCGCACTCTCAACCGTTTCCGTAAAGCCGGCTGGATATCCATTCAGGATGGGAAAATCACCGTGCTGGACCGCGACGCCCTGCAGGCGCTTGCCCGCGTGCAGGACTAAGAGACCTGCCCGCTTTCGAACGCCTCACGATTGATGCGGACAAAGTGCTTCCACTGGTCGGGCACATCCGTTTCCGCAAAAATGGCGTTTACCGGGCACTCCGGTTCACACAGCCCGCAATCGATGCACTCATCCGGATTGATGAACAGCATGTCGTAGACGGTGCCGTCGCTGTCGGTGAAGACACCCTCCTTGATGCAGTCGACGGGGCAGACCTGCACGCAGGACTTGTCCTTAACGCCGATGCAGGGTTCCGCAATGACGTATGCCAATGGTCTTACCTCCTCCTCAAAGCAAGCATGATTTCCACGCTACATGTAGCTTATCAAAAAGAAACACAGGATGCCGTGACTGAAGTCACAACAGGGTGAACGGCATCCTGTGACACGTTTATGCTATGCGCCGACCTGTCCGCTTGTATACGCCTCGCGGTTGATGCGGATGAAATGCTTGTACTGCTCGGGGATGTCCGTCTCCGGATAGATGGCTGTCACCGGACACTCCGGCTCGCAGACTCCGCAGTCGATGCACTCGTCGGGGTTGATGAACATCATGTCGTAGGTGGTGCCATCGGCGTCGGTGAACTGCCCCTCATGGATACAATCCACCGGACACACGGCAATGCACGCACCGTCTTTCGTGCAGGTATCCACAATCACGTATGCCATTTGCTTTCGCTGAACCTCCTTCGGAAAGTTGGGTATTAACCCCACCGCATATTATTGTAATGCCGCTGTCCACACCACGCCGTGATTTATGTCACAACGTTCAATCAAGCCAGCGCACGATGCCGTTCAACAACAACAGCATGGCAAAGGCTAAGCCCAGTGGCAGTAACGCACCTATCCACGCCCATTTCGCACTTTTCGTCTCACGCCATATGGTCAGGATAGTGGTGGAACAGGGATTGTGCAACAGCGAGAAGAGCATGAGACAAATCGCCGTCCACGTGGTCCAGCCGTGCTGGTCTACCAGCAAGCGTCGCAAATCGTTAAGGTTCTCCAGCTCAGTCATCATGCCCGCGCCCATGTAGGTCATGATGATAGTGGGCACCACAATCTCATTGGCGGGGATGGCGATAATGTACGCCAGCAACACTACGCCGTCCAGCCCGATGGCTCGCCCCACAGGGTCCAGCCAGCTCGCTATCCACTGGGAAAGGCTACGTCCGTGAGCGTGGATATTGCCCAGCAGCCAGATGACCCCACCGGCGGGCGCAGCCATCACCACCGCCCGCCACAGCACGAGCAGGGTGCGGTCAATCAAGGAAGTATACAGCACCGCCAGCACGTTGGGCTTACGGTACGGCGGAAGCTCGAGCGTGAAACTGCTGGCTTCGCCCTTCAGGATGGTGCGCGACAGTACCGCCGACACCAGGAACGTCATCAACACTCCTACGAGAACCACTGCTACCAGTGCGCCTGCCGCTACCGCTGCAGCGAAGACAGGCGGGAAAGCCGCCGCCACAAAGAGCGAGCTCATGGTAATGAGCAGCGGCCACCGCCCGTTGCAGGGCATAAAGTTATTCGTCAGAATGGCGATCAGCCGCTCGCGGGGAGAGTTAATAATGCGCGTGGCAACCACCCCCGCAGCGTTGCAACCCAGTCCCATCGCCATCGTTAAAGCCTGTTTCCCGTGTGCCCCCGCCTTCTTGAAGAACCTGTCCATGTTGAACGCCACACGCGGCAGATAGCCCATGTCCTCGAGAATGGTAAAGATGGGAAAGAATATCGCCATCGGCGGCAGCATCACCGAAACCACCCACGCCAGCCCGCGATACACCCCATGCCACAGGAAGCCCGTGAGCCACCACGGTGCGCCCAGTGCATTGAACAACGCACTACCCTTCGACTCCACCCAGAACAACCCGCTCGCTATCAACTCCGAGATAACATTGGCGCCCTGAATGGTTACCCAGAACACCCCCATTAAAAGCAAACCCATGAGTGGCAATCCCCATATCCGCGAGGTGAGAATCCTGTCGAGCTTCTGGTCCCAATCCCAGCGACGTTCGCCCTTTCGACGCACCACCTTAAGGGCGATGGATTCCGCGTCCGCATACAGAGATTCCACCACGCGGTCACGGAAGGAACCCTCCAGCCGTCGTTGCAATGCCTCGGCGAGGGTGAGGATGGTTTGCGCGTGCTGGCGAGAACGTTCCATCTCCGCATCGCTCGCCTCGGGATGGGCAAGGCGGAGCAGTTCACCGCTTTCCAGAGACTGACGCACGTTGTAGTCGCCGTCCAGCAGACGCATGGCTATCCATCGCACGTTCGGCAAGCCGGGATAGGCTTCACGGATAACCGGTATCAGCTCATCGAGGGCGCGTTCTACCGCCTCGTCCGTCTTCACACGCCGAGGGGAGGTGGTTATCCTGCCCGTCACCAGTTCCGCTACCGTCTGCATCAACAGCCCTAAACCAACGCCCTGCCTCGCCGCGGTAGGTACCACGGGCACTCCCAGTTCCCGTGACAGGGCACGATGGTCTACCTCGATACCTTTGCGCTCCGCTTCGTCCATCAGGTTCAGGCATACCACCACGCGGTCGGTAATCTCCAGCACCTGCAGGACAAGGTTCAGGTTGCGCTCCAGAATGGTGGCGTCCACCACCACAATCACCGCATCGGGCCTGGCGAACAGCACGAAGTCACGGGCAACCTCTTCGTCCACCGAGGCAGACAGCAGAGAGTAGGTACCCGGCAGGTCTACGATTTTATACCTCTTGCCGTTGAACTCAAACGCGCCCTCCATGCGCGTCACCGTCTTGCCCGTCCAGTTGCCCGTATGCTGGCGCAAACCGGTGAGCGCGTTGAAGACGGTGCTCTTTCCCGTGTTGGGGTTGCCCATCAGCGCGAGCACGTAGTCAAAGGAATCCACGCGCACCCCCATGCGCACCAGATGCTCGCGCAAAGCACACGACTCACAACCCTGAGCGTCTGTCACTCTTCGCATCTGCCTTATGCCGCCCCCTCCTTACGGTGTGTGCCGTCGTTCCGCTGCACCCAAATCCAGTCTGCCTGTTCGCGTCGCAGGGCAATCAGGCTATCGCGCACACGATACGCCACAGGGTCGCCGAACGCCGAACGCATGACCACCTCGATCTCCGCGCCCGGTGTGATGCCGAGGTCGAGGAAGCGACGGCGCGTCAACCCCTGACAGGCCTCATCGATGCGCAGCACCGTCGCTCTTTCACCGGGCTCCAGCTCCCCCAACCGCTCCCCTGTTGGAGCAAGCATCTCGGGAGATACCTCGCGCACGGTGATGTTTGCTGCCACCACGGGCGCGAGCACGTGTTCGTCGCTATCGCTTTCCAGAACCACGCGCGTCGGTGACCGCTCGATAACCGTCACCATCATGCCGGGGCGCAACCCCTCCGCCACAATCTGAGCGTAAACATATGGAGGTTCGTCCTCGACGTGTACAATCTGCGCAGGTTTTCCCAGCGGGAACTCCACCACTGACTGCCCTTCTAATGCCGGCATCTCGCCGCTCGGAGAGGGAATGGGGTCTCCGTGCGGGTCGACGAGAGGATGCCCCATGTAAGCATCCAGCTGCTCCAACTGAAGGGGGGTTAAGGTGTGCTGCAGACGGTGCGCCAGTTGGTGTATCTCATGCGCGGGCACAGAGGTTTCATAAGCCAGATAACGCTCAAACAGACGGTGCGCCCGTACCACCTGAATCGCCAGACGATGCCCTTCCGGGGTGAGGCTCAAACCTCCTGAACCCACCTGCAACAAACCCTGCTCTTCCATGCGCTGCGCGAGAACGAGCGCGAGGCGCGTGGATACTCCCAATGCCCCTGCCAGCGACTCTACCGACGCCAGGCGTCCTTTATGCTCGCGTTGATGCAGATGCAACAGGGCATCCTCTATCGCCTCACGGGAGCGCAGCCAGCGCTTCTGCCTCCATCGCGTAACCACACCCCATTGAGGCGCAAACAGCACCATCAACAACACCACCAGCACAACCACTACTGCGCTTTCTACCATACCGGCAACCCTTCTGAGAATGATTCTCAATACGATTATACCCTGGGGCACATCGGTCATCGAAGCAAAACATAATTCCAGACAATGCCCCGTCATATCCTGCCCCCGTACCAAAACAGTCGCAGTGCGCACGGCTGTAACGGGAGACTGTCCGATGGAAACAAACGGCGATGTACAGGGACGCCGCCTCGCCCTGCGCCAGAGCCCGCACGACCTCTGTTCCGCCAGCTGGGCACGCGCGGTGCAGTCTATCCCGTTTGATGGTTCCTTTCCGCTGGCACGCTTGCAGTATCTGGACGCTTCCCTGCCCGTGCAGGTCGCCGCGGAGGTGCTGTCGGGTGGCACGGGTATTCAGCTGCGCTTTGTCACCTCGGTTCTGCTGACCAGGGGACGCGAGATAACCATAGAGGGATGATTACCAAAAACGGCTTGCAACGACCCCAGTTGGTTGCAAAAAGTGGGCTGAGGGAACCCTCAGCCCACTTAGTTACAGAGCACTACTTTTTGCGCCGTCGAAGCGCCAGCAGTCCCACGCCGATGCCCAACCCGGCCATCGTTGCAGGCTCTGGCACCACCGGCAAGGCGGTAATCTGTCCGCGGATCTCCCCAGCGGGGTAAGCAGTGGTGTGGATGTTGACGTAGGTGTTGCCGCTCAGTAAGTTCGCCTCTTCTGCCGCGGGGAACGGCGCGTTGTTAATCACCGTGATAAGCTGTCCCCCCAGCACGGCATAGCTGCTCCCACCGCCAATGTTGAAGATGACGGGTCCGTTGCTTCCCGCAGGAGCGCGGTGGATGTGCGATGCGGTCAGGTCGCTTTGCGCGATGCCACTCACCGTTATCGCCAGACTGATGGTTTTGGCAACGTCATCGTAGCTGCCGAAAAGCACCCCACTGGCGTTCGTCGACACCGGTGGCACTTGCTGCGAGCCGCTCAGGGTCGCCTGCAGGTACCACAGCCCTGCATGAGAAGGTGGCGCTAACGCCACGAACAGCGCTACCAGCAAAGCCAATTGCCACTTCAGTCCTTTCAAAAAGATTTCCCTCCTTTCGTTGTGCCTGCTTGCGCCATGTCCTCCGCTTTACCTTGTTCACCGGCGTGTTGCTTGCGCGAGAACAAATTAGCCTGAGCGAACGCCCAGGCTATTCTCGCGCTGTTTGCCTATGCTCTTTTCCGTCGCAGCAATAGCAGTCCCAGACCTGTGGACAGACTGACCAGCGTCACAGGTTCAGGCACGGGTATCAACTGACCCCGAATGTCGTTGACTCCGCCGGGCGTGGTAATCTGGAGGTAGGTATTGCCCGCGAGCAGACTTGCCTCGTATGCTGCTGGAAATAGCCCGCCCACGACAAAGCGCGAGTAAACATTACCGCTTCCAGACCATGATGCACCGCCATCGAGGTCATAGATGGCGGGGCCGTTCGTGCCCGGCGCACCCACGTAAATCTTCGCCGAAAGAATCTGGCTCTGGGTCAGCCCGACTTCATAGACCGCCAGGTTGAACAGCTTCGACACATCGTCATAGCTCATGATAGCCTGCCCATAGGCAGTGCTACTGGTAGGAGGAACCACCTGGCTACCACTGAGATTCGCTGTCAACACCCACACCGTGGCGCTGGAGGGCAGGGCTATTGCCGCAAGCAACACAGCAAAAAGCCCAAACCGGATTGCGATTCCATGCATACTCTATCCTCCTTTCATCATCATGGATGGTTGAACAACCATGCTGGTGCGAGCTATGCTCCCACCCTGTTTCCAGTATACACCCCGCAGGTAGTTTTGTCAAGCATTTTCACGGGGCAGTTGCAAACTTTTTTGGAAAATTACCCTGGTTGCACCCGAGCCATGAAACACGGGCATCCGTTTTGTGTCCACCTCGATAGAAAAAGTAAGCAGGACACATGCATCGACAAGTAGAATTGAATTAGTACGCAGTGCAACATCTCGCTGTCTTCACCTCTTGGGGAAGGAGGTAGCAACATGAAAAGGGTCTTTGCCCTGATGCTGGCGTTGTGCTGCTGGTGGAGTGTGGCTTATGCGCAAAGCGCAACAGTCATCAGCGGGCGCGTCGTGGATGCCGAGAACAACCTGGTCGCTGGCGCACAGGTATACTATTACCCGAACATCGTGGTGGCATGGTTGGGTCTGCCAGAGCAAAGCTTTGCGCACACCACTACCGATGAAAGAGGACGCTATCGCTTCGTGGGTGTCGTGCCGCCCTCTACCCTCTCGGCAGTGGTGGCATTCCACCCCACGTTGGGTTGCAGTATCATCCGCATGGGGTCGAGACCTTCATTTACCCTTCGCCTGCAACCGCTCAAACAGTTCGACGGCAAGGTGGTGAACGCCGAAGGTCGACCTGTCGAGGGAGCACGGGTGCGGTTAAATTACGTAGTGCTCCAGGGTGACAACGAGGTACTGCTTCCGCCGCCCGTGCCGCCGTTTGTTGCCACCACCAACGCGGATGGCAGCTTTCGGTTACCGGTGCATCCGAAAGCGTCCGCCGTTGGTCTCCTGTGCTCTGCTTCGGGTTACGCCCCGTCGCTGGATATCCGAAGCGCGAATGCGGAAAAGCTGACCAAAGAAGGTTTGACGCTCACCCTCAAGCCGGGCGCCCGAATCACTGCCCGCCTGGTTTACGCCCACAACGGCGAACCTTGTAAAAATTACCCGGTGCTGGTGGAGCCATGGACACACGTCACGACCGACGAGGACGGGCGCATCACTGCGGACGTGCCTACAGACTCGTTCGCACTGATGCCCGGCGCCTCGCTGTCTTCCCCCACTCTGGTTCCGCCCGGTTTCTTTATGCCGGTAGAGGTCACCAACCTCAAGCCCGGCACCACCACCGACCTCGGGGAGATCAGGGTATACACGGAGCCGGTAATAACGATAGAGGTGCGCGACGACAGGAATAAGCCCGTGCCTTTCTGCGGGGTAACTATCCATCCCGAAGGGAGGCGCGCTGCCAGCGGGGGATTTCCTTATTTCACCGACAGTAAAGGCAGTTTGACGCTTCCGCTTCCCGATGGCGAATACCAGTTGGAGGCATCTAGTCCCGCTTCGGGCGATGGTTACTACATGCCGCTCAGCCGTCCGCAGGTGAGTATACAGCAGGGTAAGATGACCACCCCGCAGCCGGTGGTGCTGAAAGTGGCACTCACGCGGGTGCAGCGTGCGCAAGAAGTCCAACTACGGGTGCGCACATCGCGCAACGAGGTACCGAAGAACATCTGGACGAACCTCAGCCCTGTGTCCGAGGAAGAAGTCGAGGTCAGATGGCGTCCCGACCGCCTCGAGGGCGATAAGCTGACCATGCAGGTCGGCGAAGAGAGCATAGAGCAGTTACTGATTGTGGACTACGGCACGCAGGAGGGTATCATCCTCCGCAACTTCAGCGTGAAGAACCCGCCCGCAATGGTTCGGTTGCAACCTTTACCCAAAGTGCGCGGACGTGTTTTAGACGAGACGGGCAAGGCTGTCGCCGGGGCTAAGGTCAGCCTGATCTTCGGACAGGAGTCGCAGTACCAGTTGTCCGACGGAAGCACACAGCGGATGTGGACGGAACACCTACCCCCAATATCCACCAACACGGACAGGACAGGCGGTCTCGTGCTTCCGCTTGTGCCGGAAAGCAGGTGCTGGGCGGTGGTTACTGCGAAGGGTTACGAGCCGGCGGTAACCACCGTGAACACCGGGCAAACCGTAACCATCCGTTTGAGGAGGGCAAACGGGGAGTATGCCGGCATACTGGTCGACGATTATGGCGAGCCCATTGCGAAGGCAAATCTGCTCCTGCAGTATGAGTTCCCGGATAGCCGTACAGCGCAGAACTACCGGCAACGTCGCGTACCGACAAGGGCTATCTCTCTCGGCAAAGTGACCACCGACGACAACGGGAGGTTCTCTTTGAAAGCAATGCCCTCTCCACTGCTGCTGACACCGCGGATGCAGAACCTGACGCTACCACCCATCCGCGTGAAACCATCGACGGACATCGTGCTGACCTTCGGTGCCAGGCGGCTGCCATGGGACCGCGGCGGCGAAGCACCTCCCAAGCCGAACGTGGAGAAGCTGCTCCGGCGTGTGGAGTGGCTCCAACCTGTGCAATGGGAAGGCAAAAACACGCTGCTGGTTTTCACTGCGCCCTATCTCGCGCAGAACCAGTGGCTCCTGCAGGCAATAAGACAACAGATGCGCGAGGGATGGCAGGTGGCGATTGTGCTGGATACCGCTAGCCGACAGGAAGCAGAACGGTACCGCAGGATGGAACAGCTAGATGTTCCCGTCGGCTTCTGGAAGCGCAGTCCGCAACAACCGGCAACGCCTGCGCTGCCTCTCATCCTGCCCGCGATGCCGTACGTGGTTCACATCGGTCCGGACGGGCAGCCGGCGCGGCAGGGCATCTCGATGGAAGAGTTGCCCACATTGGTCGGAATGTTACGGTGACCGGAAGGAGGTGCATTTGCGATGCGAAGTACATTCTGTGCAATCGCCTTGGCGTGTGCTACCGCCCTTACTGTGGCGTGGGCGCAGGAAGAGACTGTGCGCCTTCAGGGGCAGGTACGCTTCCTGCAGTCCACAGGCGAGGAGGCGGTTCGATTTCTCACGCCTACTCATACGGTGCAATGGCGCAACCAGCCACCCAAGGAGGTCAAACTGCCCGACTGGGCAAAGGCTTCATGCCGGTATGGCGTGCTCAAGCTGGGCAAGCCTCCGCAACACTGGCATCTGGTCATGGACCCGAACAGCAATCGTCTGGTGGTGGACGTCAACCGCAACAATGACCTGACCGACGACGAGCTGCTGCGGGGCTCTCCCGACCCGGTATGGTACTTCGGTGTTTGCTACGGTCCGTTCCGTCTCATCGTGTCCCTCAATGGCAGCCTGACGTCGCGCTATTTCAGCCTGGTGCTGGACGATATCGGCTCGAGGCAGACATACCTGCGCAGCGAGGATTACCGCCTGTTCGAAGGTGAGGTGAACGGCAAGGCACTGAAAATCGCCCTGTTGGACGCCAATGCCGACGGCGCGTTCGACACACCGGCAAAGACCCGCTGGGACGGCGACCGGTGCGTCTTTCTGCCAGAACGGCAACAGCGACCCGTGCCGCGCTTTTACCAGCTTGGTGGGCGCACCTATAGACTTGCTTTCGCGTCCGACGGCTCTACCTGCGAGATTCAGCCGACAGAAATCGGCACCGGGACGCTCGTCACCGAGTACCCCGAGATGCATCTGATAGCGATTGGCAAACAGGTCGGCTACTGGGAAGCCAGCACCACCGATGGACGCCTGCAGCTGCCCGCTGACGAATACTCCGTGCAGACCTACCGCTTCGGCACGCGCGATAGCAAGGGAAATCTGTGGCGGGTAGAAGTAACGCCGATGGACCCCATCACCGTGAAAGTGACCGACGGCGAGAACAAGTTCCCCTTGCCGAAGCAGTTGACGGCGTCGCTCGGCTTTGGCACGCGGCGGGGCGATACTCTGGAGGTTGCCCTGACACTCTCCACGGGGAACTGGCTGCACCGGGTGACCTCGTTGGAGATGAACGGCGAGCTACCGCCTCCGCCCACCCTGCGCATCGTCGACCGAAACGGCAAGACAGTCAAGGTGGAAAAGTTCCACTATGGCTGAGGGTTCACCTGCGCACTCTCGGTGAGAGTGCCTCAGAAAGCGGCATACCCGCTGAAACTGATACCGGAGATGGATACGGGTCCCTTCACACTGGAAAAGCGGACTTCGGTGATGGCATCGCCCAAAGCGCAACCGAAATAGCGGCTGCCCCCTGAAGAGGGAAAAGACGGACAAAAGCGAACCAGTGCTCATGCCGACACGGGTCTGCCGTGCCGTGAGTGTGTGCTTACTCATCTACGGAGGGTATCCTGAGCGCTCAGGTGGCGAACCGCCTCGTGTTCATGATTGCCTGCGCGGGGGTGTTCGTCGCGCTGGTTCTCGGTCTGGCGCATATCGCCGGAGCGTAGATAGAGCCTTTGGAGGTGCGGCAACTGCTCTCCTGAGAGACGATGTCATTGCCAAACACCTCCAGCGGCGGAAGTAAGCACAGGTAACGACAATTCCTCCTCGCGGCGCGGCGGCACCTCGTTGTAGTGGCTGTCGCGCTCGATGGGGATACGCCCTGCCTCCAGAATCATCTCTATCAGTTGCCAGCGCGTGAGTAACTGCTGCCGTTCACCGGGCGCTTCATCCTGATACACAATCTCATACTCGTGCACCGTGCCGTCCACGTCGTCCGCACCGTACCACAGCGCTATCTGGGTCACTGCGGGCGTATTCATAATCCAGAACGACTTGATGTGCGGGAAATTATCCAGCATCAGCCGCGACACCGCGATATTGCGCAGGTCATCGTAGCCGGACGGATGAGGCAGATGCTCCAGCTCCGTCCCCTCTGGGTGGAAGCTGAGCGGTGTCAGCGCGAGAAAATGCCCCGTTTCGTCCTGCAGCTCGCGCAGGCGAATGAGATGCTCTACGCGCTCCTCAATCGTTTCGATGTGCCCATACAGCATGGTGGCATACTGGCTCAGACCCACCCGCGCCGCCGCGCGGGCGACCTCGCTCCACTCGTCCCCACCGATTTTGCGCGGGAACAGCTCCTGGTGGATGCGCTCGGAATATATCTCCAGACCGCCTCCGGGCAGGCTGTCCAGCCCCGCAGATTTCAGCGTGCGCAGGGTGTCCTCGTAGCTCATCCTCGCTACCTGCGCAATCTGCACAATCTCGACTGCGGTAAAAGCCTTGATATGCACCTCTGGGCGAACCTCTTTGACCGCGTGCAGTAGGTCGAGATAATACTGGAAAGGCAATTTCGGATGGATGCCCCCCACGATATGCACTTCCGTGATGGGCACGTGCAGGTACTGGCGCAGCCGCTGTTTGACCTGCTCAGGGGTCAGTGTGTATGGCGCGGGGCCGCCCTTCTTGGCGTAGAAGGAACAGAAGCGGCACAGCTTATTACAGATGTTTGTGTAGTTGATGTGCTGGTTCCGCACGTAGTACGCCTTCTCGCCGTGCAGTCGCTCGCGCACGATGTTCGCCAAGTAACCAACACCCGTGAGATTGGGCGTCTGGTAAAGCAGGCGCCCGTCCGATTCACTGAGGCGAACGCCTGCCATGACCTTCTCATATATCGGCATCAACTCGCTACCGAGAATGCGTTCCGCTATCATCCAACACTCCTTGTGAGGCTTCGTTTAGCTTCATTATACCCGCTAATCATCGCCGAGCGTGCCGAAGTTCCTCACCAGGATGCCGAAGTCGAGCAGGGTGACTTCTTCATCCCCGTCAAGGTCTGCGTTCGCGTTCCAGTGAGTGTCGCCCGGCGCGGAGCCAAAAGCCGCCACCAGCGCGCCAAAATCCAGCAGCGTCACTTCGTTATCACCGTCCACGTCTCCATTGACGAGGTTCCACGAGAGTGATGCCTCGCCGGACAGATTTGCGCTCACCCGCTGGCGCAGCCAGTGCGTCACCTTCACCGCCACACTGCCGCTGCCCGCCAGCGCGGTTTCCACCGAGAACCGACCACTGCTATCCAGCGATGCCGACAGGCTCTCCGAGTTGCTGCCTTGTGCGACGCTGATGGCTACCGGCAGACCGTCGACGTCGCCCGCGAAGTCGCCGAGGCGCACCGTGCCCTGAATCAGCACTTTGCGCACATCGAGCGAAGCCTCTCGGAATGCGCTCAGGTAGACGGTGTCTCCTGCGAACTCGGCGCGGAGTATCCTGCTTCCAAGAGACGCACTTAACGGCACCGTGTAGGGCAGGGTCGCTATGCCGCTACCATCGGTGCTGGCAGTGCCAACGGTGCTACCTGCCACTTTGAAGGTGATTGTCTTGCCGCTGATGGGCGCGCCATTGTCCTGCCGGCGCAATGTAGCCTGCAGGTTCACGGTTTGCCCGCGTCGCGCTGTCAGGCTATCCAGAACAATCTCCGGCGTCGCCTTGCTGATGCTCAGCGTGCCGGAACCACTGGAGGGGTTGGCAGTGGTGTCGCCCTCAAATGTTACCGAAACGGTGCGGCTGCCCGTGCCCGCCGATTCAGGAACGGTGTAGGCAAGGCTGGCAACGCCGCTGGAGTTCGTCACCGCGCTGCCCACAGGAACGCCGCCCACCGCAAACTGCAGGGTCTTGCCCGAAACGCCTGCCAGCGTGTCGGTGCGTTGCAGGGTAGCCGTGAGGTTCACCGTGCCGCCCAGCGTGCCTGATACGTTATCCACCAGCACGCGCGTGGTGACAAAGCTGGCTGTCGGCAGCGGCATCCGCCAGATACCTCGTCCGTAGGTGCCAACATACAGGTAGCCCGTCGTGGCGTTTGCCCGCAGGTGCAGGCAGGGGGTGCTGGGCAGTCCCAACCCCAGTTTTGCCCAGTTCGCGCCGCCGTCTGTGGTCACGAAAACGCCGGTATCGGTCGCCGCGATGAGCATGTTCGAAGCGATGGGGTTCACGATCAGGAAGTTCACCGGAGTATCCGGCAAGTTGCCCGAGATATTCGTCCACGATGCGCCGTAATTGGTGCTTTTGAAGACGCGCCCGCTGCCAAACCCTTGCAGCCCCACGTATACTGTGCCCGGATTGGTGGGGTCCACCGCGATTCCGCCCACCGACCGCGTGGGTAAGCCCGCGTGCCGTGCGTTCCATGTACTGCCCCCATCGGTGCTGACGTACACCGCGCCGTCGTCCGAGCCAGTGTAGATAATGTTGGAATTGGACGGCGCGATGGCGATAACGGACAGCGCACCCGAACCGCGCGTCAGGTCGCCGCTGATGCGCGTCCAGCTGCCCGAAACGCCGTTGCTGGTCGAGCGATACACATAAATCGTGCCCACGTAGAAGGTGGATGGGTTGTTGGGGTCGTTCACCAGCGGAGCAGACCATGGCGAACGCGGGTCGCCACTGCCGTTAAATACGAAGCTCCAGCTGCTACCGCCGTTTGTGGAGCGATAGACCATAGCATAATATATTTCGCCCAGCACGGTGTTAGGGTCGTTCCGTTTGTAAGCCGCCCAGAAGCCATCTCCGCCCAGCGTGATGGCATAGTTGTTGGAAGTGGAGCGCACCTGAGAGCCGTTATCCTGAGAACCTGCCACCAGTCGGTTGGCGTTCGTGGGGTGTACATCGAAGGCGTAGAACTCCATGGTGCCACGGCCGCTGTTCAAGGGGGTCAGCGTCGTCCCACGATTGGCAGAATAGAACAAGCCCCCATCGCTGCCGATGAAGATTTTGGCAGGGTCGGTGGGGTCAAACTCTAGGGCGTGCTGGTCCACGTGACCAACGGTCGCCTGTGGATTGATACGCGTCCACGAGCTGCCCCCATCGGTGGTGCGGAACAGGTCCACCTCTCCGACGTAGGCGATATTCGGATTACTCGGATCCACGCGCATGACCAAATCGTACCACGACTGCCCGTTGCCCGCGGGCGCACCGCTAAGCTGCGTCCATGTGCTGCCTCCATTGGTCGTTTTCCAGACGCTGTGGATGCGCGCGCCTGCAGAGATGGTTTGCCCGAGGACCACGTAGATAACGTTCGGGTTACTGCGGCACACGTCCAGCTCAATGCGCCCCACGCTGGTTCCCAGTGGCAAGGCAGTGTAGCGCGTCCATGTGCTGCCGCCGTTGGTGGAGACATACACGCCGTTGGTGGAACTGCCCCAGATGTTTCCCAATGCTGCCCAGAGGATATTCGGGTTGGTGGGATGCATGCGCAGGGCTGAGGCGACGCCGCTCAGCGTGCGGGTGAACGTGCTGCCACCGTTGGTCGTGATATAGATGCCAGCATCAGTGCTGATAATCCATTTATTGCGGTTATTTGGGTCTATAATAATCTCGTTAATGCGCTGACCCGAGAAGACGTTGTTGCCAATGAGCGTCCACGAGTTACCTCCATCCGTCGACCTGTAGATGCCCACGCCGCCTAACGCGTAGGCTGCGTAGTACTCCTCTCCCGTACCCAGATAGATGGTGTTGGGGTCGTGCGGGTCTATCGTCAGGCAACCCACATACTGCGCCGCGAGGAAGTCTGTCAGGTTGGTCCAGGTGGAGCCGCGGTTGGTGCTTTTCCAGACGCCCCCTTTGGAGACGCCGATATAGATGGTGTTGGGGTCGGTGGGATGGATGGCGATGGCGTTCACGCGGGCAAGCCAGTTCCGGTTGGTGCTGTCCGGTCCGAAGAACTCCCAGGTGAGCGCTTGCCCCTGTAACCCCTCGCCCTGATACACGGGCAGCTGTTGCGCCTGTTCGTACGCCCTGAGCCATGCCCCTGCTGGCACATCGTTGTATGGGAAGGCACGTCGGCTGTAGAACCACTCCAGTCGCTTCCAGGGTTTGGGCATGCCCCAGGGGTCGATCTCCTGCGCACCGACCAACGACGTAATCGCCGTCCACAGGGCGAGTACCAGCAAAAGACGCTTCATGACCGCAACCTCCCCGGTGTTTGTAGACACTCGCCCTATTGTAGCGTAACGGGGAGATAGAAGGCAATAGGTCACGGGGGTCCGTCAGATCGCTACAGTCCTCGTGGAGCGCAAGGCTCCCACTGGGCTGTTACCCCCTCCCGCCCGCGGGGAGGTACCGACGTCTGCGCACTGCCCTGCTCGTAGCGCACCACCCCGAACACATCATACAGGTTGTTGCTTACCACCCCTGCCGTGTTGTTGATGATTACCTGCCCTACACCGGTCAGCCGGCCGTCATCTGGCATACGCACTGCCTTTCATTCGCGAGCCACGCGCGCTTTTTGCCCCATCAAGAAAAATAGTGGCGTGCAGATCATCGTAATCAACAACACCTGACTACTCGAAGGCAAGCGCCCTCCTTTTGTCAACAAGTGTCCGACTGCTATCACCGCTGCCAACACGGGTAACAGGCTGGACTCGCCAAGCAGCACTTGTCCTTCCCGTCCTAACCGAACTTGGCGGTAGTACTCGATGACCACGCCTCCCAACATCAGGTAGACGGAGAACGCCCATCCCAGGTCGTCAGTATCCCCCAATCCCCACAGAGGGTACCCTGCCACCAGCGTAACCCATCCGCTCACGGCGAGCATTGAACCAAAGTTCTGCAGCCAGTGAAACTCCGGATGCACCGGCGCGAACGTGGAAAGTAACAAAGTGAGTGTCCATACGGTGGCTAGCAAGCTCCACCTTCCTACCTCTGCCATGGGAACGGACAGTTTCTGCATCATTAGCCCGGCTGACAGCAGACCAAAAAGCACTCCCAGAGATAGCCATGCAACGGTCGAGGGTTGACTCATTGGCTCGTATCCTCCACATACGTGGTATTGCCGCAGCAGCTGTCGGGGGCACATGTCCCCTCCGACATTGCAACACTTCACATCATACCAACGAAAACACAATGTAAGTAGACACAACAAACGAGGCACCTATCGCCCACAGGGCTACGGTCGCAAGCACTCGATAGGTTTTGCGCTGGTTGCCAATTAGCAAGTGTGCTGCCCTGTCAGCCAGCGCAAAGCATCCACTCGCCACACCCAGTGTGCTGATGAAACCAGCTATCCACAAGGACGATGTTATGCTAGCGGGCAAGGCTGATAGAGGCAGAAGTAGGAACGGCACGCCCAGCCAGCCCATCCAACCGGTCTTGTTCAAGAAGCTGTTCTTTGGCTCCATGCGCTCCGACACGAGGGCGAGAGTCATCAGGGCTTGCGCTATCCCTGAGGCAATGATGACCCTTGTCCCGAACTCCAAGCTGTCGAGCATTCCTGTACCTCCTTTGGCTACAGTGGTGTTGCGAGTGCATACACAGTGTAAGCGTTGGTCAATGCCATACAATCCGCTCGTACGGGAATGGAATGATAGTGTACCGCCCTGGGTATTGGCTGGTGTCAACTGGCAAAGGCGGCGATGGAGGTCCGGTGTCACAGATTGCCCGACAGATAACCCCGCATACTGTGAGACCTCCAAAGAACTTGCCCAAGGGATCCCACTGTACAAACGGAGGAACTTTCCAAGCTCCACCAGCAAGAATTCCTTCACAGCAAGTGGCGCATCGACTGAAACAACCAGGATTTGGATTGAGCACCTCATTTCCAGCCACTCCTACGGCACACCCGAATACCGCACGCGCGAGCAGCCAGAGCCAACCCAGAACGATACCATATCGTGCTACCCTAACCCTGTTCGGATTTAGCAGATTAGCTGACGGACTATGCAAAAACGGCGAACCCGCGACTAAACTCAGAGACTCCCTCTCGGACTGCGCGAACACCCACCTCCACGGCGTCTGTGCGCTACCCTGCTGATGGCGCAACACCCCGAACAGGTTATATAGGTTGTTGCTCACCACCCCCGCCGAGTTGTTCGTAATCACCTGCGCCGTGCCCAACGGGTCAAAGTGGTGCCACTCATTGTTTCTGCGCACCAGCGAGATGCCCTGCAAAAGTGCCAGAATCACCTGAGTAGTTCACCTCTCTGAAACAGACAGTATCCTCTGCGCCCATTCGCGCACCCGCTCGTGCTCCTGCGGGTCGGCTACCCGCCGTTGGGCAATCCTGTAAATCTCCGGATGCCTCAAATGTTATAGGGAACGAAGCGCATAAACACGCACCAGCCAGTCACGGTCACGGAGACGCTCCATCGCTATCTGGCGTGCCCGCTCCGCGTGCTCCTCGCCCGCCAAGTAAAAAAGGTTGTCAGCACTCGCACGCGGATGCCAGGATGCCAGTGTTCGGCATACCCCGATACCGTCTCGAACTCTTTGGCGGATAGGGGATAGCCGCGCTCCGCCTTGTCCAGCAGTGACCTTACCGTGACGAACGTCTTGGGCGGGTAGTCATGCCGCAGAGCAAAAAGGAACCACCCTACGTGCAGTTGGCGGTATAGAAAAGCCGCCATCAGCACCAATACGCCGATCAGTGCGGTCAACACCACGCGCCGTCGCACTGGTTTCTGCATTGCTCTTGACACCTCACCAGCTTAATGAAGCTCTGCGAGACGCGGCTGGTTCTATTCAGCTGCGCGTGGTAATAAAACGATGTATTTCACTTTTTGTTGCGGCTTACCCAACTTATTGAACTCCTGAGGCTCAGGTAGGGATACAAAAATGTAAGTCATGTTGGATTGTCTTTCGGACAGTTCCAACTGTTTAGCATCGTCCGAGAAAACCTTCGGATAGACTTGAAAGCTAAAACGCAATCGCTCCTGACGAGGGTCTGGAAAAACCACCAGCACAAAATAGGGCGGCTGACGAGAACGGAGCGTCCCGAAGGTCCGTGGAGTTCTGGAGTCGTATAGATAGACGCGCTCTTTGAAATACCTTTGCCGGTAAAACTGGTAAACCTCGTCTAAAGACAACATTGTGACAGCGTGTAGGAAGCTGTTCCAGACCTCACCGTCGTAAGAGAGCTCAACAGCCAAGGTTTGCGTTTTTGGCGGCAAATACAAAGGTACCCGCAACTGAATTGGACCCACACGGCTGATTTTTTGCACCCGTGAGTCGTCAATATCTGTCACACTCAGGTGCCGAGACCGTCGTTGCAGCGCAAAATAGGTCACAAGCACACTCCCGAGCATAACGGCGAGCAGCAGCAGCGCTGTGCGTCTGTTCAACGCTCTCACCTCCATACCCAGTGATCGGCATCGTCCGGCATTGCCTCCCTAGTGCAGTAGGTGTTGCACCGTTTCGTTGAACCGCCCGGAGGACAAATCGCTGCGCAGCAATCCATGCACTGCGTTTTGGGAACCGATTTACATGGTGTCGTACAGTCCTCAAAAGGCTTCCGCGAACTGATGTCTGCACAAATGGCTTCACACCCCAGTTTTAGTGTCTGCTCGCACAGCTTCGACGCAATCACACCGCCTCGGCAAAACGCTACAAAAGACTTGCAAATGGCAAGGCAGCCACCGTGAACAGGGTCTCTGGGTTTCTTGGGCGGACACTTCGGGTTCCCAGAGCAACCCGGTCCAATGCAAAGTTTGCCAGGAATAATAACCCAACATCCACCTAGGCCGAGGAGAATGCTTTCGTCGCTAAGGCGTTCCCGCTTCCACCTCCACGGCGTCTGCGCACTGCCCTGCTGATGGCGCAACACCCCGAACAGGTCATACAGGTTGTTGCTCACCACCTGTGCGCTGCCGTTCGTGATCACACCCGCTGTGCCTAACGGGTCAAAGTGATGCCATTCACTGTTTCGCCGCACCAGCGAGATGCCCTGCAAATACAGCACACTCGTCGCCCACTGGCTGCCCGACAGGTCCCAAACCGCCAATAGACCGGGTGTCCTGTGCTCATATACTACGCGGTTTGCCTTTCAGCTTGGACTGAGTGCAGAGCAGGGAAAAACGCTCCACTCAGCACAATGAGTCCTATCAGCAGCATCGCTCCTCCATCAAGACGTATCACACTGGTGTAAAACAGAGCAAAGAAGCACACTGAAAGCATGGCCTCGATGACAGGTTCTGGTAGATGCATGTCCCGCATGAGGCGACAAGGATCCACTAACATTGCTAACACTGAGGCGGCTATGGGCTGAGATGTTATCAGTAGCATACTCAGAACACCCCACGTGGCAAGAGAGGTCCACCGTTTCCATTGCAGTTTCCCTCGCATCTGTAACCACAGATATGACGCGCCGGTAGCGAAGGCGATTAGCAGAGCCATCCACATAGAGTGCCACCCAAGGTCTGCGTGCAAAGAACCTTGCCCATGGGTCAATAGCCGTTGCGCGACACCAAATAGAAAACCTAAGAGAAGGATGGCGTATCTGCCCGCGCGTGTTGTGACGAACAGCCAGAGGAAGGCAAGCACAAACAAAAGCCTCATGGCAAACTCCAGCAGTCTAAATGTAAGTAGCAGCAACTTCGCCTGACCATAAGCGTGCGTTACGCCCAGAAAGGCATTCCAATGTGCTGAGATACACATGTGCCATTGCCAGTCCCACAATTTGGGGATACCGCAGCTGGCAAAATAAGTGCCGAATGACAGGGCACAGCTTAAGGCGAAGGCGAAGCCGAACAGTGCGAATATGCGAACGAAGCGGCGAAAAAACTCCATTTTTGGTTTGCCCATCGTAACACCTCCTCATGTCTCAGTGCAGGGTTGGTACAGCTGGGAGCGGCATTACCAGCGCCTTGCCAAACGCCCTTTCAATGAAACCGAAGCCGCAGGCATAGCTGCAGGCTTTGGTAACGGTTCTACATATCACTGACTGCTGGCAGGTTTCTATGAATGTATCCCAGTACAAGGTGATACATTCCTGCCACTCCCAGTTCAATGGCTTGGGCAATCCGCAATCGGAAAAATAGACGCCAAAACCGGGCAAATAGCCCAAAACACACAAAATGCATGGCAGTACAAACCACCGCTTAGGATGGTTCAAGAATCGGTCCAGCAATCCCGCTGTGCTGTAGCTGGGGCACGCGCGGTAGGCGGCCACCTTCGTAGCAACACGGGGTAAGATGTTACACGTCTGTCTCGTGTCCAACAGGGTAGCTTCTTGTGATGTTTGCAACAGCTTCCACCGCCACGGCGTCTGTGCACTACCCTGCTGATGGCGCAACACCCCGAACAGGTCAGTGCGGCTCTCAGTCCGCTATGGTATAGCCGGATGGCACATCGAAAGCGGACGTTGGCACCTTGACCTTTGCATACGACACCGTGTCCCAAACGAACACCATCGACGCATCTGCCCGCGCCGCTAAAAGAAGCAGCCTTAGTAAACTCGGTCCATCCCGCAGTCCCGACAAGTAAAGCGTCAGAACAGGTTCTTTTTGCTGGTCATGGTATGTCTCAATCGTACAGGGTACGCCTAAATACATGGCACGGGAGCGTGTCGGTCTATCTCCCAAGACAACACCATTCTCCCGAAGCCAGTTGCGCAAAGCAGATACCGCTGCGGTCGGGGCGACCCCGGCGGTTCCGGCTAGGTTTGCAAAATCGCTTTTACCGGTCACCGCAGAATGAGTTACACGCCGACTGCTGTGGTCGACATACAGCATCCGACCATCCGAACGCGCAATGGTGGTGATACTCCCTGAGTCAAAGCGAATGGCTTCCCTGCTCCAGTACTGCTTCACGATACTTACTAGCTGCTCGCCGTTTTGAGAAGATGCAAGATAGCCTAGTGTGTATACAGCCTCAACAGTTTGAGGTTTCATATCTGTCACCTCCTATTCCTCGTCCGGTTTGGGCGGTTCGGGCACAGGCGGTTTGACCTGAATGCCGCAGATGGGAACATAGTCTTTAGACGGTCCACAGAACGGACGCCCGTCTGGACAGCACGCAGCAATGTCTCCGGGCACATTCGTACGACACTTGCCTTTCGCACACTCAGCCTCTTTACCTGGAGGCTGAGGCTCCGGTTTGGGGACAGGCTTCGGAGCTGAATTGACTAAGCCCTTGCCTACAGCTATGCAAGCCTCCACGCAGGCACGCCGCAGATAGTCGGGTTTGACGTTGCGACATGCGTGTTCGCAAGCGAGCCGAAGCAAAATATCCCCGACGTTGTTGGTCGTTACAGCGCTTCTCGCAAAATAGGCTGTGGTCCCGCCGAGCAAGAAGCTTTCGTCCCATTCCTTTTTGTCTCTCCACCTCCACGGCGTCTGCGCACTGCCCTGCTCGTAGCGCAGCACCCCGAACACGTCATACACGTTGTTGCTCACCACCTGCGCACTGCCGTTCGTAATCACCTGCGCCGTGCCTGACGGGTCGAGGTGATGTCACTCCCTGTTTCGACACACCACGTACACGCAAGCTGCAAGGAACAGGTCCTCGCGCTGGGGGCGAGAGCAAGGCCGGTTATCCCAACACTGTTGCAGTACTATGGTTGCGTGTTACCCTGGACCTCGTTAATCCCCACCATGCGTAATAGTTCCGCTCGACTTCGGACGGGAAGAAGCTGTACCTCTTTGCCGACACGAAAAACGTCCGCCTTCAACCGCATCTTCTCTGCTGTCACAAGGCGTGCCTCGTAGAGAACCCCCTCATCTGTAATGAGCCGAATGCGTCTGAAGCCCACAGGCGGCGAGGACGTGTCACGGGGTACCCACAACACCATCCGCGCTCCGCGCGCATCCTTCACTCCAACGAGGCCCCACAGCGAGTCGGTGCTCCATACTACGCAAGGCGTCTCGTCCACGACCTCTACACTCGATGCCTGGAACGGGAAAGCGATTTTCTCCACCACCATCAGCCCGAGGAGCGCAGCGTGCCCTCCAAGTTTCGCAAGGAGCATGCCGTCGGGCAGACCCGAATAGAACCATCCTTTTCGTGCGTCGCGATTGAACACGATGGCTTGTTTGCCATCACTCAACCACGTGATGCCATTCTCCGCATCCACGCGCAGTTTCTCTCCTTGGCGGTACACCTTGACCACTGTTAAAGACAGCTGCTGATTGCCTTGCGGTCCTGTGTCAACCGTCGCCACCGCGAGCCTGTAGTGGTAGCCTTCCTCGCCCTTTGCCCACATTGCCGCTGAAATACCCAACAGAGCGACGGCGACTATCGTAACGGACAGTGACCACTTCATCTTTGGTGACCTCCTCTCAATGAGCAGGCTCTCTAACCGGATTCTGAGGTTTTGGCTCGCACTGTTTCGGATCCGTACCAATGTAGGGTGTGCCGTCCGACCGACAACAAGCATGCCATTTCTCAACCTCCTTGTCGGGGATACATCGTCCAATCGAGCCGGACACGCAATTCACCTGTATCCAGCTCATACCCTTGGGGCACGGGTTTTGCACGGGAGGCTGCACAGGCGGCGTCACTCCTGGCGGCGGTTGCGGTGCTGGCTGTGGCTGGGGTTGCGGCGGGTTGGGTACAGGGAACAGCCAATGGAAAAACAGACAGAACCACGCCGCGTATTTACCAAGTATGGGTGACATCCTCTTCATGCACTCGTCGTAGCTGGACCAGCGCTGTTGCGAGGTCTGATGCGTAGGGGCGATATAAAGCACACCACTCGCTTGGAGAAGCAGCGATGCGCTGGCATCGGCACCAACCGATAAACCGCCTCCACCATATCTCCACGGCGTCTGCGCAACGCCCTGCGGATGGCGCAACACCCCGAACACATCATACAGGTTGTTGCTGATGACGCTTGCCGAGCTGGTCGTTACCATCTGTGCCCTGCCCAACGGGTCAAAGTGGTGCCACTCATTGTTTCGCCGCGCCAGCAAAATACCCTGCAGATACAGGGCAATCCTGCAAGGGTCTACTGTACAGCTTCGTGCTTTGCACCGTTCATGCACATGATGTTTGCAAACGGTTGGCGGGACAATGTGCCGTAGCTCTTTACACGCCTTCCTCTTGTCTCATCCATCGGTATGCAAATATAGCGACCCTGCCTAACGCATATCCTGCAGTTACGCTAGCAAACCGAAGAGAAAACCAACGACTATAGGTGGTCAATGTCAGTGCCATCCAAAAGAGCAAACCCCACACCAC
>Ga0308396_1000356_pt1 | contig 31974 bp, 36 predicted proteins | sample Hotspr2SamplePe2_FD_202359 | JGI IMG/M metagenome (GOLD analysis project Ga0308396, IMG submission 202359) | Hot spring phototrophic mat microbial communities from Mushroom Spring, Yellowstone National Park, Wyoming, United States - 20050930_Pe2 ... | reverse complement strand
AGAAGAGTTATTAGTGTTTTATGATTATGATGAGATATATTGGAGATTGATAAGGACTACGAACAAGATAGAGAGGGTATTTAAAGAAGTTAGGCGAAGGACGAATAATATTGGAGCATTTACAAATATTAGTAGTTTGGAACGAATAATCTATTACAAGTTTAATGAATACAATGAGCGAGCACATGTTAGGAAGAGGATAAAATTAGACAAATTTAGTAAAAAATCAATAAATATTTCTAAACCAATTTACACACAAATATTGACATGACCCTTGACATATCAAGTATTCTATTATTAAGAAAAATTTTTTAAGCATAAATAAAAAATTTGCATTTTGAAAAATAATTTTGTTAAATATAATTATAAGGTTGCCGCGGTAGCTCAGTGGTAGAGCACCGGTCTGAAAAACCGGGTTAGCGTTGGTTCGATCCCAACCCGCGGCAACTTTTTATTTTAGAACAGTTGATTTTAATATTAAAAATTTGATAAACTATTAAATATGGCAAATGTAAAAACTAAAACGAAAAGACATAAAAGTGCTCTTAAGGAGCAGAGAAAGTCGCAAAAACGACAAAGTTTTAATCGTGGGATAAAAGTAAGAATTAACAAAAAAATAAAAGAATTTAAAGCGCTTTTGTCCCATAAAAATTATGATTCAGCAAATAAATTGCTAAATGAAATCTTTTCCCTTCTTGATAAAGCAGCAAAGCGAAATACGATTCATTGGAAAAAGGCAGCAAGAAAGAAATCTGAACTTTCGCTTTTGCTTAAAAATTCGTTAGAAAATCAGAAATAAAAATACTTAAGTTTCTGATAAGTATATATGGATTTGCTGTTATTGATGATTTTAAAGTATTTTCAACTTCAAGGCAACTTTCAATAATTCTGATAAGTGCTGTTTCATTTAAAAATCTAAGATTAAATGAATTAATTTCGTTTCTAAAAACTCCTATTTGGAAAATCAAATTATTATCGTAAATGTTTGACTTTTGAAGAATAGATATTTTTAATATTTTTTCAAGTCCTATTTCTATGGCACTTAATATTGCAAGTGGTTCTTCTCCGCTTTCTATCAGTTCGTTTATCATTTTAATAAATTCTTCTTTGTTTTTTGAAAGCATCGCATTTATAAGCAAGAATCTGTCAGATTCTTTATGCGAGACACAAAGAGAAATTACCTCATCAAATTTAATTTCTTTTTTTGATCCAATATAATTAATTATTTTTTCTGTTTCATTTTTAAGTGAAGCATAAGAATCAATATTTTGTGAAAGCCATTCAAGAGATTTTTCATCAATAGATTTTCCTTTTTTATTAAGGGTTTCTTTTATGTAGTTTTTTATTTCTAATGGTAGTGGTGGTTCAATTTTTACTCCAATAAATTTTTCAGTATTTATCTCTGAAAATTCTTCTTCTATTTCTTTTATCTTTATGTCACCTTCAAAGTTTATTATAAGAACTACATTATTAGAAATATTTTTTAGAGAATTTTTTATAAATTCTTTTGCATCTTTTTTAAATGAATTAAAATCTTTTAAGAATATTATTTTTTTTGATGAAAAAAAAGAATTACTTGAAATATCGTTTAGAAAAGTTTCTTTATCAAAATTTTTTGAGTCAAAAAAAAATAATTCAGCTTCTAAAAATTTTAATTTTATAACTTTTATTATCTCAGATTTTTTAGATTCATCATTACCAAAAAATATATACACATTATTTATTTTTCCATTAGAAATATCCTTTAAAAGATCATTTTGGATTATAAATTTCATATTTTTTTACTTGATACTCCGGTCACCGATCCAAATCCTTCAACAGTTCTTTTAACAACATCTTTTGCAATTATATCCCAAAGTTTTTCTCTTGCCATTTCTTCACTCATTCCTCCGCTAAGTGTTGGAGCAGAAAAAATCTGATTTGCTACTAAATTGTCCTCCTGCCAAAGAATTATATTGTTTTTTTTGTCTATCATTCTAATTAAATAATACACTGTTATCTTATATAGCGTTGGAACAAGATTAGTATCATATTGTACTGGAATCATTATATAGTTTTTTATTTCTCCTTCAAGAACACCATCAGCGTCATCTATATTTGAAATTTTATAATTTCCGTTTCTTATAAATTCATCAATTATTTTAAGCGTTAATTTTTCCTCTATTGAAAATATTGATGTCTTGTTTGAAAAAGGTTTAACAAAAATAGATTTTATATGCTGTGGAAGTATCTGCTGACTTGGATTATATACTATATTGGAAGAGGAACAGGATGTAAAAAAAATTAAAGCAAATAAAATTTTTTTCATATTATCCCCCTTTTACAACAAAACTTATTATTTTATCTTGAACATAAATGGTTTTTAATATTTCTTTTCCTTCAAGATGCTTTGATACCTCTTTTTTAGCTATTTCTTCTATTTCTTTTTGAGTTTTCCCTGAGTTAGTTTTTATTTTCCCCCTAACCTTTCCATTTATCTGAATAACTATTTCTATTTCTTTTTCATTTATTAAATTTTCATTATGTTTTGGCCATTCCTCATTTAATATAAATCCATCTTTTTTAAAATGAATTTCCCAGAGATAATCAGTTATGTGAGGTGCAAATGGATGTAGTAATTTTAAAAACGTCTCAAGGTCATCTTTTGAATTTGTTTTTGATATTGAGTTGAAGTATATCATTAATTGAGATATAGCAGTATTAAATTTTATGTTTTCTATATCTTGGGTTACTTTCTTTATTGTTTCATTTTTAAGTATTAATAAATCTTTTGATACATCAATTTTTTCAAACTTTGTTTCCAAAGCCCATCTAAGTATTTTTTTGATAAATCTATGAACCCCTTCTATTGCTTTCATATCCCATGGTTTTGAATCTTCAAGTGGTCCCATAAACATCTCATACATTCTAAAAGTATCTGCTCCATATTCTTCAAGTATTTCATCAGGGTTTATAACATTCTTCTTTGATTTTGACATTTTTTCAACCATAGGTTTTATTTTCTCGCCATCTTTTGTTATTGCAGTTCCATCTTCTTCAAATTTAAGATCTTTATAGTTATGATAAACTCCTTTTGAATCCCTATACGAGTATGAAAGAATCATTCCTTGATGTACAAGTTTTTTAAATGGTTCTTTTGTTGATACAACTCCTATATCATAGAGAAATTTATGCCAAAATCTTGCGTAAAGTAAATGTAGGACCGCATGTTCAGCACCACCAATGTACAAATCTACTGGCATCCAGAGTTTTTCAAGTTCTTTTGAAACAATCTCTTTATCATTTTTGGGATCAATATATCTAAGATAATACCAGCATGATCCAGCCCATTGTGGCATTGTATTTGTTTCTCTTTTCGCATTTCCATTACATTTTGGACATTTGGTATTTACCCATTCGGTTGCATTAACGAGAGGAGATTCGCCTGTTCCACTTGGTTGGTATTTTTCAAGTGGTGGAAGAAGAAGTGGAAGATCTTTTTCACTCAAAGGAACAATTCCACATTTTTCACAGTGAATTATAGGTATAGGTTCTCCCCAATATCTCTGCCTTGAAAAAACCCAATCCCTTAATTTATAGTTTATTTTTCTTTTCCCAATTTTTTTCTCTTCGATATATCTTATTATTTTTTCTTTTGCCTCTTTTGTTGGAAGTCCTTCTATAATAGGTGAGTTAAAACTTATTCCTTCTTCTGTAAATGCTTTTTCTTTGTTTAGATCACCTGAGATTGGTTTTACAACCCATATTATTTCAAGATTAAACTTTTTTGCAAACTCAAAATCTCTTTCATCATGGGCAGGAACTGCCATTATTGCACCGCTTCCATAAGTTGAAAGAACATAATCTGCTACAAATATTGGTATTTTTTTTAGAGTAAGTGGGTTGATGGCATATGAACCAGTAAATTCTCCGCTTTTTTCTTTGTTTATTAATCTTTCTTCTTCGCTTTTTAAAAGTGCCTTTTGGCAGTAATTTTTTACTGCTTCTTTTTTGCTAGGAATAGTAATTTCATCTAATAAAGGATGCTCTGGCGCAATTACTAAGTATGTTGCTCCATAAATTGTATCTGGTCTTGTAGTAAAAACAGTTATCTTTAGGTTTTTACCATCTATTTCAAAATCTATTTCTGCGCCTTCACTTTTTCCAATCCAGTTTTTTTGCATTTCTATTGTAGATTTAGGCCAATCAAGTTCATTTAAATCTTCAAGTAATCTTTCAGCATAGGCAGTTATTCTTAACATCCATTGTTTTAATTTCTTTTTTATAACTGGCGTTTGACACCTCTCACATCTCCCATCAAAAACCTCTTCGTTTGCAAGTCCAGTTTTACATTTTGGGCACCAGTTTATTGGAACATCATCCATATATGCAAGACCTTTTTCATATAGTTTTAAAAATATCCATTGTGTCCATTTGTAATAATTTGGATCTGTAGTATTTATTTCCCTATTAAAATCGTATGCAAAACCAAGTGATTTTATTTGTCTTTTAAAATTTTCTATGTTTTTCTTTGTGATAATTGAAGGATGTATCTGATTTGCCATTGCATAGTTTTCTGCAGGAAGTCCAAAGGCATCCCATCCCATAGGATGAAGTACATCAAAACCGTTCATTCTCTTGTATCTTGTTATTATATCTGTTGCAGTATATCCTTCTGGATGACCTACATGGAGACCATCTCCACTTGGGTATGGAAACATATCAAGACAGTAAAACTTCTTTTTTGTTGGCTTTATGGGAGTTTCAAAAATACCAGATGAGTACCATTTTTCTTGAATTTTTGAATCAATTTCTTTTAGTTTTATTTCTTTTGTCTCTTCCATAATTATTCTCCTTTTAAAATTTTTAAAGTTTCTTTTGACATTTTTATTCTTTGATTTTTGCTTAAATCATCAAAACCAATTGCATGAAGAATTCCATGAAGTGTTAGTATTATTATTTCAGTTTCAAAATTTATTTCATAAATTGATGCATTTTTTGTTGCTGTATCTGTAGAAATAAATATGTCTGCAAATTTCATTCTACTAATATCTGCATATGAAAAAGATATAACATCTGTTGTTGAATTTTTTGAAAGATACTTTTTATTAATTTTTCTAATCTCATTGTTATTAACAAATATGATATTTATTTCATCAAATTTTTGATTATGTTTTTTTAAAGTTTTTAATATGAGATTTACCAGAATTCCTTTTAATTCTTCAACTTTTTTGTTTTTAACTTTGTTTTCTATGTTTATTTTCATCTTTGTCTCTCTTCCCATTTTTTATAAGCATTTATTATTTTTGTTATTATAGGATGCCTTATTATATCATCATTTGTAAGTGTTATTATTTTTATTTCATCAATGTCCTTAAGTATTTCTATTGATGTTAAAAGTCCTGATGATGCTTTTTCTTTTAAATCTATTTGTGTTATATCTCCTGTTATAACTATTTTGGAATTTAATCCCATTCTTGTTAAAAACATCTTCATCTGAGATGTCGTTGTATTTTGTGCCTCATCAAGTATTATAAATGAGTTTTCAAGAGTTCTTCCCCTCATATAAGCAAGAGGTATAGTTTCTATGATATCTTCTTCTTTATATATGTGAAATTTCTCTGGTCCAAGAAGCATATAAAAAACATCATAAACTGGTTTTAAATAAGGATCTACTTTGTTGTCTATATCTCCTGGCAAAAAACCTAAATGTTCTCCTGCTTCAACTATTGGTCTTGTTACAACAATTTTCTTTATTCTTTTTTCTTTAAGCATCTTAAGGGCTATTGTTGCAGCAAGAAATGTTTTACCAGTTCCAGCCGGACCTATTGCTATGACTATATCATTTTCAAGTATCATTTTAAGATAATTTTTTTGATTTTCAGTTTTTGGTTTTATTTTTTCACCAAACTCAGTAACATAAATAATATCATTATCCATTTTTTCTGTGATAATGTTTTCTTTCTCTTCTTTGGTTTCAGATTTATCTGTCATCTCATAATATTTTTTTAGAATACTTTCAATTCTTGAAATTACTTTAAATACTGCTCTTTGTTTTCCTTTTATTATCAATGATGTAGAATTTGGTAATTGCTCAACATATATTCTTACTCCAAATTCCTTTTCAAGTTCCCGTAGATAAACATCTTGGGGACCAAGGATTATAAGAGTTTCATTTGAGTCCTTAAGTTGTAATTTTTTTGTTATCATAATCATATCCCTCTCTTCCATATAATTTTAATATCTTTTTTTTCAAGTATATCGTAGAGATCAGTTTGAGGTATAGTTTTTATAATTAAAAGAACAATCTCTCTTAAATAGGGAATGTAATTGTAATTATACATTTCTAAAAATTTTTTTAATTCTTTTTCAATTTCTAAGATATCTTTGTTTGAAAAACTACTTTTTGATATATAATAAAGAAAATTTTTAAGAGGTTTATCGCTTTCTTTATCTGATATTAGAATTTTTATAGTTTGTTTTACAATATATGAAAGATCATCTAAAAGCAGAATATCATCATCGATTTCATTGGTCTTTATTCTTATTATTAAGTTATTTTTTTCTTGAATTATTTTTAAGATATGCGTATTTTCTTCAAGAGTTTTTATATGTGCTGTTTTTATTGTATAAGTATCATTTTCTTTTTTAAGTATTTTAGGGTGAAAATCATTTTTATAGAAAGGATTTATAAAATCAAGATAATCAAAAATTGCAATTTCAGCTGCTGCTATCTTATCAGATTTTAAAAGTTTTTCCAATTCTTCTATTTTCTTAGATACATCGTAATTATAGTTTGATTTTTCATTTTTTATTTCTTTAAGAATTTCTTTATAATCTATTTGGGATAATTGAAGTACTCTAAGTAATCTTTTTATTGAATAAATTGTTTCTATGTTTAATACATCATCAAAGAACCAAGCACAACTTGTTTCTGCAAATGAAATTTCAAGTTCCGAACAAAGTAGTTTTGCTATTTTTTTAATTTCATTTTGCGTAAGAGTTTTTATAGAGTTTTTTTCTATAAATGAAAGGAGTGAGTGTGGGCTTTTACTCTCATATGTTGTTATATATTTTTCAAAAACTTCAAATGGTTTTGTAAAAATCCCTGAGGTCTCATATAAAAATTTATCATCAATTTTTTTGATGGCATTATTTACAGCGCTTCTTAATGTTTTTCTCCATTTTTGATATTTATTTGAGGAATTTATTCTACATCCACACTCATCACTCCATCTTCCGACTCCGTGTGGACATGACCATGATGAAGGAGAAATGATTTCAACTTCCCAGTCTGTTTCATCTTCAAGAGCAGTGTTTAAATTATTCATTTTTATCTTTTTATCTTTTTCAATTAATTCTATTAGTTTAATGAGATACTCATTTCCATTTTTGATATGATGTCCATAGTTTTCACCATCACTTGCAATTATTAAATGCTGTTTTGCTTTCCTTTCGGCATCAGCAAATGTTGTTTTTATTCTTAGAAAGTATTTTTCAGGATTTGAAAGTTCAATATTCATTTTTTCGGATATGTTTTTGTTATAGAAAAATATTTTTATCTCACCTTTGAAATTTTTTGATTTCCAGAGATAAGAAACTGATGTATCAAGATCTGCAAAATTACTGATTAATTTTTCTTCTCCTGTTTTTGTGTTTCTGATTTTAAATGCTTGTGATGGAGAGAGAATTGTAAATTTTATTCCTTTTTCGATTAAGCAATCAAGGGTTTCTTCATCACATGCTGTTTCACTAAGCCACATTCCAAGCGGTTTTCTTTTAAAATGTTTTTCAAAATTTTCAATTCCCCAGGATATATAAAGTTTTTTTCTTTGTATATTTGAAAGAGGAAGAATTGCATGATTATATACTTGTGCTATTGCTGATGGATTTTTATATATCTTTGATGAAATTATATCTGCTTCAATTATTGCCTGATAGAGTTTTGAATAATTTTCTTCTATGAAATTAAGAAGAGTTGGTCCAAAGTTAAAACTAAGTTTTGAATATACTGAGATAAACTCATCAAGAAATTTTATTTTTTTAAGCGAAAGAGGTCCATAACACTCATATATTATAATATCATTGTATGATGTATAAAAAAGTTTGGTTGTATCATCATATATAACTCCACTCCATGGATCTTCCCTTTGTGGTTGATAAAAATGGGCATGTATTATTACTTCTTTTGAAGTTTTTAAAACTCCCATTTAGATATACCTCTTGGAATTACAACTATTCCGCTTGGATCTATGTAATAATTCTGAGCATCTTTTTCTGGATAGTATCCAATAGTAGTTTTGGCATCAAATACATTAAATCTATCAATTATTACATTTTTCATTCTTGATCCCGGCCCTATTTCACAGTTATCCATTATTATACAATTTGTAAGTTCACATTTTTCATGAATTATAACATTTGCCGAAATTATACATTTTTTAAGAGAAGATCTAATTATTACTGAGCCATCTGATATTAAACTGTTTTCTATGTTTGATTGAATTATTTTTGCAGGTCCACAGATAAATTTTTGTGAAATTATTGGCCATTTTGGATTGTTTAGATCAAGTTTTGGTTTTTCTCCAAGCAGATCCATATGGGCAGCAAAGTATGATTCAATAGTTCCAACATCTTTCCAATAATTTGCTTCTTCTGTATTTTTGGTTCCTGGAAGTTTTTGTTCTGAGTAGTTATATGCATAAACTCGGTATTGTTTATATATTGCTGGGAGTATTGTTTTTCCAAAATCAACATCTTCCTTATCAGAGAATTCATGCATTATTTTTCTAAGAACATCAAATGAAAATATATAATTTCCCATTGATGCATAAACAGATGTTGGATCATTTGGAAGTGGTTTTGGGTTTTTTGGCTTTTCTTCAAAACCTGTAACTCTTCCTTCTTCATTTGAATTTATTACACCGAATCTTGATGCTTCTTTTAAACATACCTTTATTGCACTTATAGTTACGTCGGCTTTTTTCTGAATATGATAATCTATCATCTGCCTTATGTCCGTTCTATAAATATGATCTGCACCAAATATTGCAACAAGATCAGGGGCGAAATCACTTATAAGATTTAAATTCTGCTTTACTGCATCAGCTGTTCCTCTATACCAAACTTCTCCAAGACGCATCTGCGGTGGGACCACAGTTATAAAATGATCTTTTGTTACACTTGAAAAAGCCCAGTTCTGTCTTATGTGCTCTATAAGAGATTGTGAAAGATATTGAACAAGAACATAGTTTGCATATATCCCAGAGTTTATAAAGTTTGAAAGAACAAAATCTATTATTCTATATTTTGCTGCAAATGGAACTGCTGGTTTTGATCTTTCTTTTGTTAATGGGTATAATCTTTCACCTTTTCCTCCTGCCATTATTATTCCTATCGTTCTCATAAATTCCCCCTTTTTAACTTAAATTATCAAGAATTTCTCTAAGATCTTTCCCTATGCAGAGAAAGACAGGTTTATCGCTTATTGTATATGATTTTGTTTTCATGGTTTTTAATTTTGCTGTTGCATCTATTAGATCCTCTATCTTTAATGCTTCTCTTACTACTATCATATCTTGATCATCTATTCCAAACGAAATAAAAAAATTTTCAATGATGTTATTATATTTTGAAAGTACTTTTTCTCTTTCCAATATAAGTTTTTCTCTCTCACTTTCATCAAGATCATACCACTCTTTTGATTTATTTAGTGGGTGTAGCAAGAGATAAGGATATATTCCTGCTCGTTTGTTTAATTCATCAAGATTTTCAGTTTTAAAGTTCTTCATTCCTATGAAAGAATATCTTATTTCCATATATTTTCCTATCCCAGTTCTCATATTTAAAGCAAAAATTTTTTGAAGATAATCAAGTGAGTTATGTATTCTCCACATCATTATATCACAATCTTCTTTAAGACCGCTTACAAAATATGTTCTTAAAAAAATCTTTTCCTGACAATGTGCAATGGAATCTTCAAATTCTTGTTTAAGAATCGTTTTTTCATTCATCTCTAAATGGTTAAAAGATGTTGAAAGTTTAACAAAACTAAATATTGAATAAAAAACTCCCATATTTAGTTTTTCTCCTTTTTTTTGATTTTAAGATAATTAAATCCAAAGCTTTCTATTTCTGTTTCTTTCTCTGAAATCACACCAGGTTGGATTTCTATTATCAAATATTTTTTCCCTTTGTATTCAATTAAATCATCATTAGGAACAACCCTTGTTGATGTTTTTTTAACAAAAAGGATTTTCCCAGAAAGTTTTTCTCCTACTTTTATATTGGGTATTTCATCAAAATCTAAAAACATCCTATAATATCCCTCGGTGTTTTCTTTTAAAAAATTCGTTAGTGTTAATTTATATACCCCAACGGCTCCTTTAACAATCGCATTTATTCCAGGTTGTGGTTCCATATAAAGTTTCTCTTTATTTCTTGCTATTAATCTTATTTTTCTTGAAACAGTCATAATAGTATCATTTTTATTTACGAATTCTCCACTTTTATGTTTTATGCTTGTAACTATTCCATCATATTTTGGTTGAATATATGTATAATTAAACATTCCATCCCATCTTTTTAGAATTTCTTTTTTTTCATTTTCTGTTTTTGCTGTTTTAAGAAGTGCTCCAACCTCTCCTGCTGCCATTTTTATTATATTCTGTGTCTTTTTAATATGATCAAAAAGATCGCATGATATTGAAATTATCTCACCATCTATTGGTGATTTTATATCATACTCATCATATGCTTGTGTTACTCCTTCTATTTCAACTTCAATTGTTATTTCTTTATTTTCAATTCTTTTTTCTTCAAATGAAATGCTTTCTGATGTGTTTTGAGAATAGGTAAACGGGGTAAAGAATATAATTATGATAATAAAAATACTTTTAGAAAGCATTCTTTCCATATATTTTATTAAATGCCTCCCATGTCCATGGCATATTTTGTGCAAAAATTTTAGATATAACATTTGCATATTCTCTTATTTCATATTGTGCATGTTCATCTGTTCTAAGTCTTATAAAATTAAGAAGGCTTCTTGCATTAACTGTCCAGTAAAACTGAGTATATTGGCTTACTGGTAAAACCATTCTTGCCATTTCTCTTGCAATACCATTTTTTAATAACTCTTGATATGTTTTATATGCGTTTTCTATGCTTTCCTTATATAGTTTTATTAATTTTTCGTTATCAAGTTTATCTGATTCAAGTGATCCTTGTTTATTTTTTGTATCTTGGATTCTAAAAGATTTTGGGATATAAAACTCATCTTTTACCTCAGTATATCTTGCACTTATCTCATTGTATGACCCCCACCTATGCCTCATCCATTGCCTTGCAACAAATATAGGGCATTTTATGTGAAACTGAAATACTGAGTGTTCAAAAGGTGTAAAATGTTCGTGTTTTAAGAGATATTCTATTAGTTTTTTATCTTTTTCTTCTCCTTTGAGTGTCATGTCAAAACTAACTCTTGCAGCAAGAACTACCTTTGTATCTCCACCTATAAAATCTATAAGTTTTACAAATCCCTTATCAAGAACCTCATAGAAATTTTGTTTTTCCTTATTCATTTTTGCTCCTTAATCTCTTTATTGTTGAAAGATTAATTCTAAATTTATATACTAATACTATATTTTAATTTTATCAAATTATGAAAAGGAAAAAACTAAATTTTTCAAAACTTATAAAAATAATGAAAAAACTGCTTGGTCCAGATGGATGTCCTTGGGATAAAAAACAAACACACCGAACACTTCTTAAATATCTTAGAAAAGAAGTAGGAGAGTTTGAAGAAGCTGTTTATAAAAATGATTATGAAAACATGAAAGAAGAACTTGGTGATATACTGCTTCAGATAGTTTTTCATTCAGAGCTTGCATCTAAAAAAGGATATTTTGATATTTCAAATGTTATTGATAATCTTTCAGAGAAACTGATAAGAAGACATCCTCATGTCTTTGCTGGTCTTAAGGTTAAAGATGAAAAAGAGGTTATTAAAAACTGGGAAAAAATCAAAAGGCTTGAAAAGAAAAAAAAGGAGGAATAATGGAAATTGCAAGAAAAATAGCACGTCTTATTTTCCCTCATTATCGTTTTAGAGATACAAGAATTGATGATGCAATAAAACTTGTTAAACTTGGTGTGGGTGGTTTTTGTCTTTATGGTGGAAGTGTAGATGAGGTTATTGAGACAGTTAGAATTTTAAGATCTGAAAGTGATCATCCTCTTCTTTTTGCTGCTGATTATGAGAATGGAGTTGGTCAGTGGGTAAGTGGAGCAACGAAACTTCCTCCTAATATGGCAATAGCTGCAACCGGAGATTTGTCACTTGCAAGAAGAAAAGCTGAGATAACAGCAATTGAGTCAGATGCTCTTGGGGTAGATTGGGTTTTTGCACCTGTAGTTGATCTTGCTGATAATCATTCAAATCCAATAGTAAATATTAGAGCATTTTCAGATGATATTTCTACAACAATTGCTTTTGCAAAAGATTATATCTCGGGGTTAAACTCTTTTAATATTATAAATTCAATTAAACATTTTCCAGGACATGGTTCTACATCGGTTGATTCACATTTAGTTTTACCAGAAATAAATAAAACCTTTGATGAAATTTACAATTATGATATGCAACCATTTAGATATTTGTGTGATGTTGCAGATTCTGTTATGGTTGGACATATAATGATAACTTCTGTTGATAAAAATCCTGCTTCACTTTCAAAAAAATTTATATCTGATATATTGAAAGAAAAAATGAATTTTAAAGGAGTTGTTATAACCGATGCTCTTATGATGAAAGCAATAAACAATGATACTGATGCTGGTGTTATGGCTTTTATGGCTGGTGCAGATTTTCTTTTATATCCTACAGATTCTTATCGTCTTTATGAAAATCTTCTTAGAGCATATTCAAAAGGTGATATATCAGAGGCAATGATTGATTCCTCATTAAAAAGAATAGAAAAGCTAATATCAAAGAGAATGCTTTCAAATTACAGAATTAAAGATATTAGCGTTGTTGGCTCAAAAGAGCACAAAGAATTTGTTTCTGATATTGCTCCAAAAGCCATTTCTTGGGCAAAAGAATATATTGCTGGTAAGGAAAAGATTTTTTATCTTGAGATTCCACAAATAAATGGAGAGTTTAAAGGAGAAATTTTTGTTGACGAGTTAAAGAAATGTGGTTTTGAGATTTCTAATTTAATAGATGATGCAAATACTGTTATTATTGGGATTTTTTCATCACCAAAGGCTTTTTCTGGAAGCATAAATCTTGGTGAAAAAGAGAAAAAGATGATTGATGAAATTATTTCAAAAAATAAAAAAGTTATAGGAGTTTCTTTTGGAAGTCCATTTGTTTTTGATGGTTATCTTGATAAATTTGATGGAGCACTTTGTTGTTTTTGTGATTTGCCTGATTTTAAAAAAGTAGCAGCAAAAGCAATTTCTGGAGAAATTAAAGTTTATGGAAAACTTCCTGTGAGGATTTTGTGAGTAATCTTTCTTTTTTAGATTTTGTTGTTATTGGGTTTGGAATTTTTTTTCTTTTTTTAATTGGCAGATATTCATCAAAGAAAGTGTATGATTCGCTTGATTTTTTTGTTGCAAAGAGAAAAGGAAGTATTTTTCTTGCAACACTTTCATTTGTAAGTTCTGAAATAAGTGCAATGACGATACTTGGTGTTCCTGCTGTGAGTTTTAAAGATGATTGGAGTTATTTTAGTTTTTTTATAGGATCTGCGATATCAAGGGTTGTTATCTCGTATTTTTTTATTCCTGTTTTTTATAGATACAACTGCATTACTATATACGATTTTGTTGGACAGAGATTTTCTACTTCTGTCCAAACTACTACAAGCTTCTTTTTTTTTATAACAAGGCTCTTTGCTTCAGGAATAAGACTTTATGCAACTGCTCTTGGACTTTCTGTAATATTAGGTTTTGATCTTGCAACAACAATTTTCTTTTTTATTATTGTATCATATCTTTTTATAAGTTATGGCGGGATAAGAAGTGTTATATATACTGGAAGTTATCAGGCAATTTCATTTTATGTTACTGGTTTTTTTATAATAATTTTTATACTTTTTCACATACCAATTAATAATTTAATCACAATGTCTGAACTTTGGAAAAAACTTACAATTTTTCATTTGAGTTTTAATTTTAAAGATCCAAATATTTTTATTCTTGCTATTCTAAATGGAGTTTTTGGTTCACTTGCAAGTTTTTCAACAGATTATGAGGTTATGCAAAAACTTTTAACATTATCTACAAGAAAACAAAGTCAAAAAAGCATTCTTTATACTATCATTGCTTCAAGTATTCTTGTTGTCATATATCTTTTATGTGGAACATTGATTTATTATTATCTAAAATTTAATTCTATTTCATATTCTGAAAATCCTGATAAAATAATTTCATATTTTACTGTTAATTTTATTCCTTCCCCTTTTAAGGGACTGGTTTTTTTAACAGTTCTTCTTGCTTCAATAGATCTGCCATTGGTATCTCTTTCAACCTCATTTGTAAATGATGTTTTTCTTAAATTTAAAAAGATTGAAGAAAGTAATATGATTTTATTTACCAGAAAAGTTATGATAGTTTTTGCTTTGATACTTGGAGTAGTTGCATATTCCTTTAAAAATGCTCAAGGAATGCTTTGGCTTGCTTTTGAAATAAATGGTGTTACTGTTGGAAGTATGCTTGGTGTTTTTCTACTTGGAATATTTACAAAATATCAAGGTGAGAGTAAATATATTATATTATCAATGGTTTTATCTTCAGTTTTGTGTTTTTCTTTTATGATATTAAATCGTAGAGGTATTACAAATATACCTTGGAGCTCATTTGTTGTAATAGGGACAATTATTAGTTTTTCTCTTCCACAAATTATAAATTATTTAACAAAAACAAAGAAATAAATCCACCTTTTCAAAAATTTTTAAGAAACAAATTTAATGTATTAAAGTTTTATTTTGCAAGTTCTTCTTTCTTTTTCTTTATCTCTTCTTCGAGTTTTCTTAAAGCTTCTTTTGCATCCTCTTTTTTTTCGTCTATCCAATCACCTATTCTTTCTCTTGTAACTTTTCCTGCTGCTGGAGCAAAAAGTATTCCAATTATGGCTCCAACAAGTCCTCCTATAACAAATGCTGTAAGAATTTCTCCGGTTCTATTATTCTCTGACATTTTTACCTCCTTTTTTTATAAAATAATTATACTATTTTTTTATGAGAATGATACTAATCTATTTCTTTTTGCTATTTGAAAGTGCTCTATTTCCTTATGAGTATGATAAAGCACTTTCAAATAAACTTCATAAAGATTATAAAAATCTTATAATTAAAACCTCTATTGGAAGAGAACTTTATTTGGAAAAATTCAAATATATTGAAAAACCATTAATTCTTTTAAGATATATGGATAACATAGGTTATGCATGGTATGATCCTCAAAAAAACACGATAATTTTTAATACAAAATATATAATGGTATTCTTTGATATAAATGGATATGATGATAAAAAAATAATTGATGTATTTTATTTTTCAGACAAAACAAGAAAAGAGTTTGTAAAATATAGCGATACAATTTTTTTGCATGAAATGATCCATTCCTATCAAAAAAAAATATATCCTTCGCTTATTGATTACAGAAACAATTTTTTTATTGAACTTGAGTATGAAGCATATTTTCTATCAGATATCTATTTTTTTGAAAAGATGAAAAATAATAAAAAACTTTTTTTAAAGATTCTTTCCAATAACTACATTGATTTATATACAGCAGATGCAATGAGTGGTTTTTTCTCAATGATAACTGATCTTGAAGAATATAAAAAAATCATAAAAAAAAGATATCAAAATGAAATAAGTGGCTATGTAAGTTTAAGCGATGAGGAAGTAAAAAGAAAAGCAAAAATAGAAGAAAAAAAACTTATATCATATGTAGTTGGTAACAAGGAAATTGTTATTAGAGAAAAAGAAAAACTTGATGAGATTGAAAAAATTAAAGAAGCATATCAGAAAAGCATATCAGATCTTTTTGAAAATAAATACTATTTAATAAATTGTGATGCTCTTTCATATACACTTGAAAATTCATATCAGATTAAAAATTATTATCTTCTCTTTAAAAGTGCTTCTTATTTTATAAAAAACAAATGCAATGATTCTAATAAAAAGATAAACAATATACTTGATGAATCTGAGAAAAATTTTATGTTATGGATATCAAAAAACAAAGAAAAAATTTTATTTGAAGATTTATATCTTACTATAAAAGAATATGATAAATATCTTGATTTCCTAAAAAAAGATTTTTCAAAAGATATTCTTGAAATAAGAGATAATATTTATGTAAAAAAAGCAATTGAGATAAAGAGAAAACTTGACTTTGAAAAAGATGAATTAAAAAGAGAAGAATACTCATTCGAATTAGATTTTTTATATAGAAAACTTGGTAGAAAAGCAATAGAATCTGTTTTACTTAACTCAAGATAAAAACAAATTCTTAAAAAAGATTTTAAATTATTGTAAAATAATTTTAGTAAGGAGGATTTTATGATATCAGCAATAGATTTTAAAGAAGGAACAATATTTGTAAATGAAAATAATGAAATAGTTGAGGTTCTTTCATATCAGCATCATAGAAAATCTCAGGCAAAAGCAGTTGTAAGGGTTAAATTAAGAAATCTAGAAACAGGCGCTGTTATAGAAACAAGTTATAGACCTGAGGATAAGTTTAAAGAGGTTGTTGTTGAGAAAAGACCAAAGCTTTATATGTATTCTGATTCTGAGATGGCTTATTTTATGGATACTCAGACATATGAGCAGGTTAGTGTTCCTCTTAAAAAATTAGGGGATCAGGCAAAACTTCTTGTTGAAAATATGGAAGTTGAGGGACTTTATTTAAATGATCAGTTTTTTACAATTCTTTTACCATCATCTGTTGTTCTTGAGGTTGTTGAGACTGTGCCAGGTGTGAAAGGAGATTCTGTTAGTAATGTTACCAAGCCAGCAAAACTTTCAAGTGGTATAGAGATAAAGGTTCCACTTTTTGTAAATGTTGGAGATAAGGTTAGAGTTGATACAAGGACATTTGAGTATGTGGAAAGGGTATGATAGAAGCAGTTATTTTTGATATAGATAACACTTTGATGGATTTTATGAAGATGAAAAGAGCAGCAGTTGATGCTGCTGTTGATTATATGATTGATGCTGGTCTTGATATAGATAAGCAAACGATGGTAGATAAAATATTTAAGGTTTACTGGGAAGAAGGAATAGAGGATCAAAATATTTTTGACAAAGTTCTTTTAAGAGAATTTGGTCAGATTGATTATAAGATACTTGCAGCAGGTATTATTGGGTATAGAAAGGCAAAAGAAGCACATATGATGCTCTACCCTCATGTAAGAATGACTCTTTCAGAACTTCTTAGAATGGGCATAAGACTTGGTGTAGTTTCTGATGCTCCAAGACTGCCTGTGTGGCTCAGGATTGTTTCTTTAAATCTTCATCATTATTTTGAGAAGGTTATAACATTTGATGATACTTGGGAAAGAAAACCAAGTCCCAAGCCATTTTTAAAGATAATTGATGATATGAAAATAAAACCTCAAAATGCTATTATGGTTGGTGACTGGGCTGAAAGGGATATAGTCGGTGCTAAAAATATAGGAATGATTACAGCATGGGCTAAATACGGAAATCAGTTTGATACTAAGAATTCAGGTGCGGACTGGGAACTTGATGATATATACGATCTTATAGGAATTGTTAAAAAACTTAATGAGAATAAAAAGTGATTTTTGTAATAGTATTTTTTCTAATAAATAGCCTTTTTTCACTTGAAGTTACAAATTGTAATTTTGATGGCAAAAATTTTTTTACTCTTGAGTTTAATAATTCTTTTGAAATCCAAAAAATAAAATATAATAAAAACACTCTTGAAATGCCATATACCAAATTTTCTGATAGAAAATTTAAGGATTTATTTATATACTCAAGAGATCTATATCAGAAAATAGAAAACTCCATACGGAATTGTAAGAAACCTGTTTCAAGGCAATTTTCAAATATTTCTTATACTGTTTTTGATATTAAAAAATTGAACTCACAAAAAAGAGTTGCAAATTTTACTCTTCTTTTTGATAATTCTTTAAATGTTGTTTTTGGAGTTGTAAAGATGAGAAATTTTTATCTTGTATATCCCCCCTCTTTCTTTAAATTTGTTGATGAAAATTTTAAAAAAGAAATTTTTAACTTTATAATAAAAAAATATACTGAAATGGAGAATTTATGAGTTTTTTATTTTTTATAATTTTTTCATTAAATATTTTTTCATTTGAAACAGAAAGAGTTAAAATTTTTTCAAATGGAAATTATCATGAGGTTGAAGCCGTTAAAGGTGAAGTTATCGTAAGGATACCTGATAACAAAAAAAATGAAATTATAGAGAGATTGAAAACGCTTGGATATGAAGAAATAAAACAATTGTATAAAGATTTTTATCTTGCAAAAAATAAAAATAATGTATCACTAAACTATCATCTTTCATTTTTTTCTAGCGATAATATAGAATTTTATCCAAATACCATATACAGACCACTTTTTACATCTTTCAATGATCCAGATCTTTCAAAGCAGTGGTATTTAAATAAAATAAATCTTTTTTATGCATCAGATTTTGAAGAAACTAAAACAACAGTTACTGTAGCTGTTGTTGATACAGGTGTTGATTACTTGCATGATGATTTGAAAAATGTAGTTAGGGATACAAATACATGGACTTGTTTTAATTACAATGATGGTTCTTTGACAAAGCCGTGTGTTGCTACATCACATTGGCATGGGACAGCAGTAAGCGGGGTTATTTCTGCTGAGAGAAACAATCTCAAAGGTATTGCCGGTATTTCAAGAGCAAGGATTTATTCTGCAAATGTATTCTATAATTCTCCGCCAGAAGATCTCTTATCTACAGTTTCTTCTCTGATTTCTGCTCTTAGTTATATTAGTAGCAATACTTTTATCTCACAGATAAGTGGAAAGTTGGTAATAAATATGAGTCTTGGAAGCGATACTGATTGTGAGGCTCCACTTCAATCTGTTATTGATGAACTTTACAATAAAAATATAATTATTGTCGCTGCGGCTGGAAATAGTTCTCTTTCACAAATTTCAAGTCCTGCAAACTGCAGAAATGTTGTTCCTGTAAGTGCAACTGATGAAAGTGATAAACTTGCTTATTTTTCAAATTATGGGAGTGCGATGTTAAATGGGCTTAGTGCACCTGGGGTAAATATTTTTACAACAACTAAATATAATGGATATGAAGCATATAATGGAACATCGTTTTCAGCTCCGATTGTCTCTGGAGTTATGGCTCTTGTATGGGCAAAAAGACCAGAGTTAAAAAATTATGAGGTAATAGATATAGTTAGAAAAACTGCAAGGGATGTTGGCTCTGATGGACCTGATACTAAATTTGGATGGGGTATTATTGATTCATATAAGGCAGTTTCATTTCTTGAAGCAAATCTCCAGACAAAAGGAGTTAATAGAGAAATACTTGTATATCCAAATCCATTTTATCCTTCAAAACATAAATATGTTAAATTTCATATAAAAAACACTGAAATATATCCAATGGATCATCTTATGATATATGATTTTAGTGGAAATTTTATATCCTATGCAAAATATGAGGGAAAAGATGGATTTATATGGGATGGAAAGAATCAAGCAGGTGCTGATGTCGATACTGGAGTTTATGTCATATATTATAAAAATGATAAAAATAATTCAAAATCAAAGTTTCTTCTTATAAGATGATTTTATTTAATGTTACAAAAAATCTTGTTGTTTCAAATAACTTAAAAATAGCGGATAGATTTTTTGATAGATTATTTGGTCTTATGTTTAAGAAAAAAATGGATGAAGACGAGTGTCTTTTAATTACAAATTGTCGTGGTGTTCATACCTGTTTTATGAATTTTCATATAGATGTTGTTTTTTTCTCAGAAAATAAGGCTATTTCAATTATTACTCTTAAGCCTTGGCGATTTTCAAAGTTTTATAGAAGCGATTTTGTAATAGAGTTTAATGCTGGTTTTGTTTATGATAAAATATCAATTGGAGATGAAATTAAGATAATATGATATTTTCAAAGAAAAAAAGCGTAAAAGAAATTCTTATATCATATGGATTTGTTAAACAAGGAGAATATGATAACTATTATAATGAATCATTGAAAAATGGAAAAAATATTATTTCATATCTTTGTGAAAAAAAAATCATAGATGAATTGAAGTTTTTGAAAATTCTTTCAAGTGAATGGGGTTATAAAGCAGTTGATCTTTCAAAGTTTGATCCTCCTATTGAAATACTTACTTTAATACCTGAAAATATAGCGAGAAAAAGTATATGTATAGCATTTGCAAAAAAAGATAATAAACTTCATGTTGCAATGGCTGATCCAAGAGATTTTATTATTATTGAGGATATATCACTTAGAACTGGTTTTTTAATAGAGGTTTATATTTCTCTTCCTCATTGGATTTTAAGATTGATAGAGCATGCATATGGTGTTCAATCAACCGTAAAAGTTCAAAAAATTGTTGAAGAGATTTCTAAAAAATCTGAGGAGATAAAACTTGAGAATTTATCAAAATTAGAGAAAAAGGATATAGCAGAAATAGATGCTGAAGCACCAGAGGTTGAAAAAATAGTTAACGGTATTTTACTTGGAGCGATATCTCAAAAAGCCAGCGACATTCATATAGAGCCATTTGATGACCCATCAGGAAAAAACTCAAAGATTATCGTAAGATATAGGATTGATGGTGTTTTAAGAACTGCACCATTTAATATTCCATGGAGTTTTAGAAATGCAATAATTGCAAAGATAAAAATAATGACTAACTTAATGAATATAACTGAAAGAAGGATTCCGCAAAGCGGTAGAATACAGATAATAGCGCAGGGAAATCCTATGGAGTTTAGGGTTGAGGTGATACCTACAATATACGGTGAGTCCTGTGTTATGAGAATACTTGACAGAAAAGCAGTTCAAGTTGATATTAGAAAGTTGGGTTTTCTTGAAGATACACTTGATAAATTTTTAAAACTTCTTGAAGGAATAGGTGGAAAGAAAAATTTTGGTTTGATACTTGTATGTGGCCCAACAGGTTCTGGAAAATCAACAACACTTTATGCTGCATTAAATTATGTAAATAGACCTGATATAAAAATTTTAACTGCTGAAAATCCTGCTGAGTATAATCTTGATGGTATAGTTCAGGTTCCTGTTAATCCTGATATAAAATTAGGTGAGAATAAAAGATTTGATTTTGCATTGGCACTTAGATCATTTTTGAGGTTAGATCCGGATGTTATAATGGTTGGTGAGATAAGGGATGAGGAAACAGCAGAGATTGCAATGGAGGCTGCAATGACAGGACATCTTGTATTTTCAACTATTCATACAAATGATGCTCCATCAAGTGTTTCAAGGCTTATTGAGATGGGAATCCCCCCTTATATAGTTTCATCAACTCTTAAAGCAGTTCTTTCACAAAGGCTTGCAAGAAAACTTTGTGACGATTGTAAAAAAAGTTATACTCCCAAAGAGCATGAACTTGAGATATTTAGAGAAAATGGGATTAATGTTACTCCTGATTTAAAATTGTATGAGCCAGTTGGTTGTAAAAATTGTAATAATACAGGTTTTAAAGGAAGAATAGGGCTTCATGAGCTTCTTATAATAGATGATGATATAAGATCTTTTATGATAAAAGAGTATGCATCAGAGCTACTTAGAAAATTTGCTATATCAAAGGGTATGAGGCCTCTTGTTGTTGATGGGCTTATTAAAGTTATGAATGGTATTACAACAATTAGGGAGGTTATAGGTGGTGCCTCTTCAAAATAAGATAAATTATAAAGCAATTGAGATAGAGGATTTTATTGATCTTTATTTTTATCATCCACTTGGGTATTTATTTGCAGTTTTTTTTAATAAAATTGGATTTACTCCAAACTCAGTTTCTTTTATAAGCATGGTAGTTGGTATTTTAGGTGGAGTGATGATTTTTTATGATAAACTTTTTCTTGCTTGCTTTTTGATAATCCTTGCAAGTGTTTTAGATAGTGCTGATGGTCAACTTGCAAGAATAAGTGGAAAAACATCTCTTTATGGAAGAATAATTGATGGGCTTGTCGGATATGTTATTTTTTCATCAATTTATATATCAATTTTTTTGAGATATTATAAGCATTATGGTTATTTTAAATATCTTTTTTTTATGTTTGCTTGTGGTTTTTCTAATTCAATTCATGCTGGAATTTATGATTTTTATAGAACAGCATATGTTTCAGTGATAAAAAAGAAATTTGATGATATATTTTTTGAAAAAAAAGAAACATTTTATTCAAGAATTTATGAAATATATTCTTTAATTCAAAAAAAAATATGTTCTATTCATATTCAAGTTCTAAAAAAAATCTATGATTCTAATTTTGATGACAAAAAAATAACTATTTATAGAGAAAAGATGCTTTCAAATATTGGATTTATAAATATTTTAGGTGATAATTGGCGAATAAATGGAATAATAATTCTTTCTTTGATAAAGCGAATAGATTTGTTTTATTTTTATATAATTTTTATTATGAACATAATAATGATTTTAGTAGTTTTAAAACAAAGAAAAATTGATAGAAAACTTATGGAGGTTTTATGAAGTTTAAAGAAATATTTTTTGTTTCATTCTTTTTTCTTACTATTAACCTTTATTCTTCAGATTATGATAGATTTAAAAGTGAAAATCTTTCTTCTATTAAGGATTTTACACAAGATCTTTCAAAAGTTCTTTCTGTTGGCACACTAAATAGTGCAAGGGCTCTTGGTTTTGGTGGATTTGCAATTAATTATAATACTATTTGTGGAATAAAACCTAATAAAAATGATACTGTATATGATAAAAACAAGGTTTATGGACTAAATTTTCTTCAAGCAGAGATTGGGCTCCCATATAGAATTGATGCTTATGTAAGAGGTGGCGGTGATAGTAATTTTAATGCTATTGGTTTTGGTGTGAGATATGGAATCATGAATGTTAATGATGAATATTATAAATTAAATATGATGATTTCTCTTGGTTCTAATGTAGGTGTTCATAGATACTTCTATATTGTAAATTATAACACCCAGCTTGCTTTTTCTATGAAGCTAACAAATGTAATTAGACCATTTTTAACTGCTGGATTTTCCCACTCAAGACTTAATGCCAAAACCAGTGATTATGCTGATGTTTCTGGTAGAAATATTTATAAAGATTTTCCCTTTTATACTGCAGGTATGAGGCTTAAATTTAATTGGTTTAATATTGCTTTTGCATATAATATTTTTGAGAAAGAGGATGGTTTTAATACATCTGTTGGATTTAGGTTTTAATATCCAAGATCTCTTTTTGTTTCTCTTTCTATATCTCTTTCTTTAATATACTCTTTTTTATCAATATTTTTTCTTCCTTTTGCAACTGCTATTTTAAGTTTTGCCCATCCCTTTTTTAAAAATAATTCAAGTGGAATTATAGTATATCCTTTCTTTTCTGATTGGTTTTTAAATTTTCTTATTTCAGATTTATGAAGAAGGAGTTTTCTTTTTCTAAATTCGTCAATTTTTCTTATAGTTTCATATTTATATGGGGTTATTTGCATTCCATATATGAATGCCTCATTATTTTCAATCTTTATAAATGCTGAGTTTATATTTACTTGTCTAAGTCTTATTGATTTTATCTCAGAGCCGTATAAAACTATTCCAGCGATATACTCATCAAGTATTTCGTAATCAAATCTTGCCCTTCGGTTTGTTGCAATTATTTCAAAATCTTGGTTTTTTTTCATAAAATATAATTTAGCATTAAAAAAAATCTATGTCAAAATGCCGAAGTGGCGGAATTGGTAGACGCATACGGCTCAGGACCGTATATCCGAAAGGATGTGAGGGTTCGAATCCCTCCTTCGGCAATACTTGACATTTGATAGAAAATATTGTAAAAAATAGTTATAATCTAAAAGGAGGTTATTTATGAAAAAAAAGGGCTTCACATTGGTGGAGTTAATGATAGTGATAGTTATAATAGGTATACTTGCTGCTGTTGCAATACCTAAGTTCGCTGATATGGTTGATAAATCAAAAGAAGGTGCAACCAAGGGACAGCTTACATCATTGAGAAGTGCACTAAATATTTATTATAGCGACAACGAAGGAAAGTATATTAAAACTAGCAACACCCAGTCAACTACACCTAATGATACTCTTGGACAAGTTCTTCAGACTTATCTTGTCCCAAAATATATTGCTTCAATTCCAGTTGCAAAACTTCCGATAAAAAATAATAATCATAGCTGCACCCAAGAAAGTTCAACTGTTTATGCTGTTGATTTCCCCACTGCAAATGCTAGTACAGACGGTGGATGGGTATATGATGGTAAAGATACAAATTCTTCATGGGGAGATATAAGAGTAAACTGTAGGAGTGGTAAAACACTTGATCTTAATCGTTATTGGACAGAGTTTTAATAATTAAAATCAAATAACTCGCTTAGAATCCGCTCTTTCTTTATGGAGGAGCGGATTTTTTATTTTGAAGTGTGTTTATTAATTTTTTATCTTTCTGAAACTAAAATAGATTTAACAAACTTAGATTTGTATATATTTTTATTAATGAGCTTAATGCAAGAAATGGTCCAAAAGGTATATAAGAAGATCTATTTAATTTTTTAAATAAAATTAGTGAAATTCCATATAAAGATCCTAAAAATGATGCGATTATTAATACATCTATTATTCCTTTTGGTCCGACAAAGCTTCCAATTGCTCCCATTAAAAAAATATCTCCTTCCCCAACAGCCTCTTTTTTATATATTTTTTTACCAATAAACATTAAAAAATATATAATTCCAGCTCCAGTTATAATACCTGTTATAGATTGTTTTATTCTTTGATATATATTTCCTTCAAAAATTGGATTTAAATATGATGAGATTATTCCTATAAATGAGAGGATATATGAAAAAAGATCTGAAAGCATCATTGTTTTAAAATCGACTACGCTTATTATTATAAGTAGATAAAGAATTAATGCTGATGAGAAAAACCAGAAGATATTATCTTTCCATTTTAGATAAAATAAAAGCGTTAATATTCCTGATATAAATTCAACAATAGGATATTGAATATCTATTTTTGAAAAACAATTCCTACATTTTCCACTAAGTATTATATAACTTATAATTGGTATATTATCATACCATTCAATTTTTTTACCGCATTTTGGACAAAAAGATGGTGGATTTATTATTGAAATTTCTTTTTCTGTTCTATATATAACAACATTGAGAAAACTTCCTATAGATATTCCAATGATAAATACAATAAATTCATTCATCAGATTAATTTTTATAATAAAAATTTACGGAAGGGGAGGGATTCGAACCCTCGGTCCGATGATTAATCGGACACAGACTCTCCAGGTCTGCGCCTTAAACCGCTCGGCCACCCTTCCAATAAACATGGTTCACAGTTCTAATCTACTTCTGGATTTTGTTTAAAAAAAATATTGGTTGGGGTAGGATTCGAACCTACGAAGGGCAAAAGCCCGACGGTTTTACAGACCGTTGCATTTGACCGCTCTGCCACCCAACCAATATAAAAATAGTATATAAAATTATTAACAGCTTTATCAAGTGCTTGACTTAAATAATTATTATTTGATAAAATATAATTATTAAGAATAATTCTAATTAAGTTGAAGGAATTAGTTTATGGATGCAAAAAGAAAAACTATCCAAAAAATGGAGATAGAAAAATTTTTCTATAATAACAAAAATCATCCTACAGCATATGATGTTTATAATTACATAAAAAAGAAAATTCCAACAATTTCTTTTGCAACGGTATATAATAATCTTAATTCTATGGTAGAAGAAGGTAAATTAATTGAGATAATTGATGGCGATAAAAAGAGATTTGACCCAGATACTTCCCCTCATGATCATTTTATATGTATTAAATGTGGAAAAGTTTATGATATTGAAAAAATAATTAAAGGAGAAATAAGTTATAAAAATTTTAAGGTAATCTCACATACCACATATATTAAAGGGATATGTGAAAAATGCCTTAAAAACAATAAATAAGGAGGTAGAAATGGAAAATAATAACATAACTGGTATAATTACAATCGGTCATAAAATGCCTGAGTTTGAAATGGAGGCATATGACCCAACAAAAAGAGCATTTACAAAATTCTCATTAAAAGATTCTCTTAAAACTAAAAAATGGACTGTGATGGTATATTATCCTGCTGATTTTACTTTTGTATGTCCGACTGAGCTTGCTGATCTTGCAGATCATCATAAAGAGTTAAAAGATCTTGGAGTTAATGTAGTTTCTGTAAGTTCTGATACAAAGTTTGTTCATATGGCATGGAGAGATACGGAAAAATTACTTCAAAATGTAAATTATTTAATGTTAACTGATGCTGAAGGTAAAATTGCAAAAAAACTTGGTGTCTATGATGAAAATTCTTCACTTCCATATAGAGCAACTATTGTAATAAATCCTGAAGGAATAGTAGTTGGAATAGAAGTTAATATGAATAATGTTGGAAGAAATATGGGTGAATTAGTTAGAAAAATTAAGGCATTTATTCATACTTATAACAATCCTTCAGAGGTATGTCCTGCAAAATGGGAACCGGGCAAAAAAACATTAAAACCATCAGAAAAATTGGTTGGAAAGGTACACGAGAACATATAATAATCTTTGAGTGGATGACCCCCACCCCCCAATACGCGGAAGGTTTAAAAACTTCCGCGTAGCCATTATTTTAGATTTTATTTTATCTTTTGAATTATATCCTTTATTTCGAGATTTATTTTTTTAAGTAGTTTTATGTATTTATCATTTTTTAAATCTTTTTGTTCATTTTTTTCTAATGTTGCTTTTGATTTTAATCTTTTATTTATTCCTTTAAGAGATAGTCCTTTTAAGTAAATAAGGTCTTTTATTAAAAGAATATTTTCTATATCCTTTTTAGTATACCTTCTATTTCCAGATCCAATTCTTATTGGCTTTATTAAGTTAGTTTTTTTTTCCCAATATCTTATTGTATGAGATGCAACACCAGTTAATTTTACTGCTTCTCTTATTGTAAAATAGTTTTTATTTAACTCCATTTATTTAATAATTTTTTGGATGGTTTAAATCTTATTTTTTTAAGTGGTCCAACAGTTACTTTTTCATTTGTCTTTGGATTTCTTCTAATTGCAGGAGGATGTTCAATTAGTTTAAATGTTCCAAAACCAGATATTACAACCTTTTCCCCTCTTTTAAGTGCTTCTTTTATTATATCAAAAACTTTATCTACTGCAAACTTTGTATTTATAGGGAGATGTTTTTTTAGTTCATTAGCTATTTGCCTTTTATTCATTTTTATCCTCCCCTTGAATATCATTTTTTTTCTCTTGGTTTTCTTCATCTTTTTCTTTCTCATATTTTGTTGGATGATCTCCTATTATGTCTTTTGAAGTCATGTTTTTCAATTTTTCTTTAAATTCTTTTACTTCTTCATCGGTAATAGGTTTAATCATAACTTGGGTAAATTCAAAGATTTCTTCATTTATGTATATTGAACATCCACATCTAACTGCAAGTGCTATAGCATCTGATGGCCTTGAGTCGATTCCTATTAAGTTTCCTTCTTTTTCAATGTATATTTTTGCAAAAAAGGTATTTTCTATAAGATCACTTATTACAACTTTTTTAACTTTTCCTCCAAGTTTTGTAATTATTCTATATAAAAGATCATGAGTCATGGGCCTTGGAGAAGTATATCCTGACATCTTTAATGCAATTGCTTGTGCTTCAAATAGCCCTATCCATATTGGTATTATTCTTATTCCATTTACCTCATCAAGAAATACTATTGATTCAGTAAGATTTGTTATTATAGAGTATATTTTTACTTCTATTTCTTTCATATCTTCTCCTTAACTAAACCTTTAATTCTTCTCCTTTTAAAATTCTTTTTATGTTGGGTATATGAGTTATATATATTATTAACGAAACAATTGTGATCATATATTTAAACTCTATTGAAATTTTAGAAAGAATAGAAGCAGTAAAAAATACTGTGGTTGCAATAAGTGTTGCAAGTGAAACAATCCTTGATATAATAACAACAACTAAAAAAACTAAAAGCGATATTAAAAGAGTTTTTGGTGTTATTGCCATAAATACTCCTGTTGATGTGGCAACCCCTTTTCCTCCTTTAAAATTCAAAAAAGGTGTGAATATATGTCCGCAGATTGTAAAAATTCCTCCAATTATAACAGTATAAGGATCATAGTTATTTTTAATAACCAAATATATTGGTATAAATCCTTTTAAAAAATCTATTATAAATGTAAAAATTCCCCATTTTTCCCCTATAACTCTATAAACATTGGTAGCTCCAACATTTCCTGATCCATATTTTCTTATATCAATATTATTTATTTTTCCAACTATATATGCTGTTGGGATAGAACCTATTAAAAAACATATCAAAAATAGTAAAATCTTTTGCATAATTTTTATTATACTTTATTATTAAGAAGTTTTAAAATTCTATTGTAGTTTTCTTCAGTTGATCTAAGTTTAACAATAACTTTACCATCATCGGTAAAATTTTTTTCAGTAATAAATACACTTTCAAGTGAATTTAGAAAATTAAACTCATCAATAGATAATTTAAATATATATGGCTTCCATTTTATGGAAAGAATTTCTGATATTCTTTTGAAAAGTTCATTAAATCCAATTTTATTTTTTGCTGAGATAAAAACAGGTTCAAATTTTGCAAGAGTTTGTTTTAGATTATCAATGTCAGGACATAAGTCTATTTTATTAAATACATTTAAAATCGGTATATTTTCGATTTTTAATTCATTTAAAATTTTTTTTACAGATTCATTTTGTATTTCTATATCCGAGCTTATATCATGAAGATGTATTATTAAATCTGAGTATCTTATCTCTTCAAAAGTTGCTTGGAAAGCTAATTTTAAAATAGATGGTAATTCTTTTATAAACCCGACAGTATCTGAGAATATTGCATAAAATCCTTCTGATATCATAACACGTCGTGATGTTGGATCAAGTGTTGCAAATAGTTTATTGTCAGCATAAACATCATTTCGTTTTGAAAGAGAATTTAATAGTGTTGATTTTCCTGCATTTGTATATCCAATTATTGATATAACTGGAAGAGGTATAGAAATCTTTTTCTTTCTTTGAACTTCCCTTGTTTTTTTTATGTCCTCTATTCTTGATGTTATCAAAGATATTCTTTCTTTAATTTTTCTTCTTTCATATTCTATCTTTTTTTCACCACTTCCACCTCGTGTTCCATATACTCCATATTGCTGATCATATGATGTTGATGAATTTGCAATCCTTGTAAGTTTATATTTTAAAAGAGCAAGTTCAACTTGAAGTTTACCTTCACTTGTTCTTGCTCTTTGTCTAAATATCTCAAGTATTATAAATGTTTTATCTCTAACAGGGATATCAAATATATCTTCTAAATTTCTTTGTTGTGTATATGATATTTGCTTATTTATTACAACCATTTCTATATTTTTTTTCTTGATTATTTCTTTTATCTCTTCAGCTTTTCCCTTTCCTATATATGTTGCTGGATTTATTTCATCAATTTTAACTATAAATTCTGTTATATCATCTATTCCATAAGTGTTTAAAATACTTTTAAATTCTTCAATCTCATATTGATGTGAAAATTTGGTTTTATCTTTTCTATTATGTATTACTATTAGAAGTGTTTTCATCATATTTTTCAAGTATAGTATTTGCTATTTTTTGTGAATCAAAATCTTTTTCATCATTTATTTCTATAGTTAGAGATGGATATCTTTTAAACCAGGTGTTTTGTCTTTTTGCATAATCAAGAGATATCTTTGTTATTAGGTCAATTGTTTCATTCTTGATAATTTCACCATGAATATATCTTATTATTTCTGGATAACCTATTGATTTTAATCCTGGTGAATCACAAGGATATCCATTTACAATAACATTTTTTGTTTCTAAAACCCACTCATCAAAAAAATCCTCTGTTCTTTTTTTAATTCTTTTGTATAATAGATCTTTTTTCCATTTAATAAAGACAAAGAATCCTCTTCTATAATTTTTCAAATCAAATATCTCTCCCGATATAAGTTGTGAATATGGCTTTGAGGTAAGTATTGATACTTCTATTGCTCTAATTATTCTATGGATATTATTTGGATGTATTTTTTGAGCTGAGTTTGGATCTATTTCAATAAGCTTTTGATATAGTTTATCTCTTCCATATCTATCTGCAAACTCCTTTAATTGTGTTCTTATGCTTTGATTTGCCTCGGGAAGTATATCAAGTGGGTTAAATAATGTGTTTATGTAGAGTCCTGTCCCACCGCATATAATTATATTTTTCGTCTTAACAGTATTTAAGATATTTTTAAAATCGTAATAATATCTCTGAGCATTATATGATTCAAATATTTCAACAAAATCTACTAAATGATAAACAATGTTTTCAACAAGATAGACAGTTCTTGAGTCTTTATTTACCCATCTGCCTTTTGGTTTGGATGTTCCTGCTGAGAGATGTTTATAGATCTGGCGGGAATCTGCTGAAAATATTTCTGCTTGGATTTTTGATGCAAGATAAAGAGAAATAAGCGTTTTCCCACTTGAGTTTGCCCCTGTTATAACTATTGGTTTGTTAAATCTTTCAAACATCAAGTTTTATTAAAAAATTCCTCAACCTTTTGTGGTTTGTTACAAAGAATATGTGCTCTACATTTTTCTGAACATACATCTGGCAATTTTAAAGAAATTCGTATATCACAATCAAGATAATCATTTGCCATCCTATTTATGATATTTTGATTTTCCTTTGATATCTTATTGAAACTTATTCCTATCATAAAAACATTCTCTTTTTGTTTTAGCCATGCAATTTTTCCTTTAGCTGCTATTTTATAACTTCCAAGATTTAGAACCATATTTATTTCTTTTGCATGAGGTGGTTCAAGAAAAGTTATTAGTCTCATACCACCTGCTGACAAGTCAGAAAGTATTGCAGGTTGAGAAATCTTTTTATTGTTTTCTTTTTCAAACTCAATATCTACAGGTTCAAGAATCCCGTGTAATATAGGAAGTCGAGGATGTTTTCTTCTTTCTATATGTTTTTTCTTATTCATAAATTCTCCCATATAGTATGTTGTTTTTTATCTCTTCTACCTTAAATTTTATGAAACTTCCTTTCATATCTCTACTATCAATTATACAACAATTATAGCCTGTATTTGTCTTTCCTGTATTGTTATCATAAATTATTGCTTCCTCAATTTCCCCTTTCTTATTCATCATAATTTCTTTTGCAATTTTTTTAACTTCGTTTAAGAGTATATGGTGTCTTTTTTCAAGTTCTTTGATTGTGATTGTTAAAGGATCTTTTTCTTTAAATCTTGGCGAGTATTTAAAACAGTATGCCATTGAAAACCTTAATTTTTTGATAGCATCTAGCGTCATTAAAAAATCTTCTTCAGTTTCTTTTGAGTATCCAACTATTATATCTGTTGTTATCGAAGTTTTAGGATCTATTTTTTTAAGTTCATTTACAATCTCTGTAAATCTTTCAATTGTATATCCTCTTTTCATCTCTTTTAAAATTTTGTTAGAACCACTTTGAAGCGGAATATGTATCCATCTTGAAATTTTATTATTTTTTAAGTACTCATCAAAAAATTTTTCATTAAAGAAAATAGGATGAGGACTTAAGAAACGAATTATTTTAATTTCATCTATCTGAGAAATTTCTTTTAAAAGATCAACAAAATCTTTTTTATTATTAGGATC
>Ga0308396_1000354_pt1 | contig 32054 bp, 32 predicted proteins | sample Hotspr2SamplePe2_FD_202359 | JGI IMG/M metagenome (GOLD analysis project Ga0308396, IMG submission 202359) | Hot spring phototrophic mat microbial communities from Mushroom Spring, Yellowstone National Park, Wyoming, United States - 20050930_Pe2 ... | reverse complement strand
TTGGACATAACCCATCAACTGTTAAAATGACAGCAATTATGGCAGGTGCAATAGTTTGCATTGCTATATCAACATCTGGAGATCTTTCTCAGGATTTAAAAACAGGTGCTCTTATTGGTGCAACTCCTTGGAAAATAGAGCTTGCGCAAATAAGTGGGCTTCTTGTTTCAAGTATTAGATCTGGGTTTATTCTTTTAATACTTTATAAAGCATATGGATTTGGTGATCCGACTCCTACTCATCCAAATCCACTTGAAGCACCTCAAGCTCAATTAATGGCAAAGCTTGTTGAAGGAGCATGTGGTGGAAATCTTCCTTGGTTTCTTTTATTTGTGGGTGCTGCAATTGGGTTAATATGTGAACTTATTGGAGTAAGTGCCCTTGCTTTTTCAATAGGTCTTTACTTACCAATTACAAACTGGCCAATGATTGTTGTTGGTGGAATAATATCATATCTTGTTAGAAAAAAGAAGGAAATAACCGATGAAGATAATGGATCGCTTTTTTCTTCAGGGCTTATTGCAGGTGATGCTCTTATGGGAATATTTCTTGCACTTTTGACTGTTAGTGGAATTGATAAATATCTTGTCTTAAGAGCTCAGAGTGATTTTTTTAGTACTTTTGATGTTTTTATTTCTACTTTGCTTTATCTTCTTATAGGATTTTATCTTTATAAAATAGCCATTAAAGATAAAAAGAATTAATTTCTTTGTAAAATAGAGATAGGAGGATAAATGCTTCCACCACGAATTGGATTTTTAGGAATTGGGATAATGGGATATCCGATGGCTTTAAGTTTGCTTAAAAAGGGATATAATCTTACTGTTTATAATAGAACAAAGGAAAAATGTTATACTCTTCAAAAGGAAGGTGCCAAAATAGCATTATATCCAAAGGATCTTGGATATATATCAAATGTTTTTATAACAATGCTTGAAAACGAAAAAGCAATAGATGATGTTTGTTTTTCTCCACAAGGACTTTTTGAAACTATTGAAGAGGGAAGTTATTTTATAAATATGTCTACTGTAAGTGTTGATTACACAATGAAACTTAAAAAAGAATGCACAAAAAGAAAAGTAAGATTTATTGATTGTCCTGTTTCAGGGTCAAAACCTATTGCAGAAAAAGGAGAACTGATATTGTTGTGTGGATGTGTTAAAGAGGATCTTGAATATGTTAAGGATATACTTCTTAGTATGGGAAAAGATATTGTATACTGTGGTGATAGTCCTAACGGAACTATTCTTAAACTATGTATAAATCTTATACTTGCTACAATGACTGTGGGAATTGTTGAAGGAGTAAATCTTTGTAAGAAATCTGGGCTTTATCCGTCTTTCATATTTGAGGTTATAGAAAAAAGTCCAGTTTTAAATTGTGGATACTTTAGAATTAAAAAAGATAAATTACTAAAATCTGATTATTCTACTCAGTTTTCGGTTAAAAATATGTTAAAAGATATAAATTTTATGATTGAACTTGCAAATAAAAATAAAGTTAACCTGCCAGTTACCTCAAAAGTAAAAGAGATTTTTGAAAATGCTTTTAAAAAAGGTTTTTACAACGAGGATCTTATTGCTATTGATAAGGTATATAAATGAATTACAAATTGATAGAAAGCAATCAGAAACTTAATGAAATAATTCAAGATTTTAACTTCGATTATATTTCAATAGATACTGAGTCAAATGGTCTTTATGTTTATTATGAAAAACTTTGTCTTGTTCAAATTGAGTTTAACGGAAATATTTTTATAATAGATCCATTTAAAGCTGATATATCTATTTTGGAAAAAATATTTGAAAATCCTGATATTGAAAAAATATTTCACTCTGCCTATTCCGATATATCAACTCTTAAAAAAGTTAAAGAATTTAAATTTAAAAACATATTTGATATAATGATTGCAACAAAATACATTTTTAAAAAACCGGTTTCCCTCTCAAATCTTGTAAAAAAATATTTCAATATTGAAATTGATAAAAGATATCAGAAACTGAACTGGGGAAAAAGGCCGCTCAGTGATGACTCTTTAAGATACGCTAGTATGGATGTTATGTATCTTAAAAAATTGAGGGATATATTTTTCAAAAATCTAATAGATGCAGATTGTTATGAGGATTTTAAATATACCTGCAATAAACTCTCAGATGTTCTACCAAAGATTACAAGATTTAATAGGGATAAGTATATTTATATAGCAAAGAGATATAACCTTCAAGAATTTGGATACTATGTTTTTATAAAACTTGTTGAGGAAAGGGAAAATATTGCAAAACATAGAAACATTCCACCATTTAGGGTTATAACAAACGAACTTTTAATTGAGATAGCAAAAAATTATGACGAAATACTTGATGCAAAGGACCTTAATTTTTATAACAGATGTATAGTTAGAAATATTGACTGGATAAAAAACACAATTAGAAATGTTATAAAAACCGAAGTAAATGAAAATACATTTATCAATAAAAAAGATTTATAAACTTTTAAACTTTATTATGGTATAAGTAAAAATGTGTGTAATTTATTTTTAGTGAAAAAAAATTTCAAATCCCCCTAAATCCCCCTTTATGAAAGGGGGAACACAAGAGGGATTTTGATTTTATTTTTATGTAAAAACGAATGACTTATTCCATAAAAAACTGCAGATATTTGGTTGAAAAGGAGGAGTTAGAGGTGGATTTCTATTTCGCTCTTTGTAAAAAGAGGACTAAAGGGGAATTTCTATTTGTAGGGCAAGGCTTTATCCTTGCTTTTAAATCCCCCTCTTCGTCTCCCCTTTGGAAAAGGGGGATTATATAGGGGGATTTTGAATTTTTTTTCTCCCCCGACGTAATGTCGGGGGAGACCAAGAGGGATTTATTTGCAATTATCCTATTTGTAGCTGCAAAGCGTTAGCTTTGCTCATCTATTGTAACGTATACAAAATCCCCCTTCTTTTCCCCCTTTAATTAAAGGGGGATATATAGGGGGGGATTTTTTGTGGTTGCAAAGTTTACTTTGCAATTATCTATTTCTAGCCGCAAAGTGCCAACTTTGCATATTTAATGTAGTTGCAAATTTCATTTTTCAATTCTAAAATAATTATCACAAACCAAAATTAAAAATCAAAAAATTAACTAAATCCAAACAAGCGGCTTTATTTTGTAAATTTTTATTAAAGGCAAAAAAATAAAAGATAAATTTAACTTAAAATTCAAAAAAATATTAAATAACTTTTTTGCTAAAATATTTTTATGATTTCAAAAATCAAGGATTTTGTTTTTATAAATGACGAGTTTTTTGTTTTTCCATTGATAGAGAAGATAAAAACAAAAGAGGAACACAGAAGAATTTTTTCAAATTTTTTATCACTTTCAGTTCTTCAAGCAGCAAATTACATACTTCCTTTAATAACGCTTCCATATCTTGTAAGGGTTTTAGGACCTGATAAATTTGGACTTATCTCTTTTGCCCAAGCATTTACTGCTTATTTTCAGATTATAACCGATTATGGTTTTAACCTAAGTGCAACAAGAGAAATTTCAATAAACCGGGAAAATAAAGAAAAGGTCTCAGAGATATTTAGTTCAGTTATGTTTATAAAATTTGGCTTGCTTTTTTTCTCTTTAATTTTGATGTCTATTATTGTGTTTTCATTTAATAAATTTAGACAGGACTGGTTAATTTATTATTTAACCTTTGGTATGGTTTTAGGTAATACGCTTTTTCCTATTTGGTTTTTTCAAGGAATGGAGAGGATGAAATATATAACTTTTTTAAATATACTTGCTAAATTGATTTTCACAATTGCCATATTTGTTTTTGTAAAACAAGAATCTAATTATTTATATATCCCCTTGTTAAACTCAATTGGGTTTATAATAGCTGGGATTTTATCTTTATTGATTATTTTTAAGGATTTTAAAGTGGTTTTTAAAATTCTAAATTTTAAAGAGATAAAATATTATCTTAAAGAAGGATGGCATATATTTATATCTACTGTTATTATAAGTTCTTACACAACTTCTAACACTTTTATATTAGGAATATTTACAGATAACTTAACTGTAGGATATTTTGCTGCTGCAGATAAAATAATACAAGTATTTAAAAGTTTTATTGTGCCAATCTCTAATTCAATATATCCTTATATTAATCACAAAATAGAGAAAAATTTTAAAGAAGGTATTTCTTTTTTGAGGAAAAGCGCCTATTTAGTAGGATTAATAACATTTATATTATCTTCCATTCAGTTTATTTTTGCAAAAGAATTAGTAACTTTTGTTCTTGGAACAGTATATGAAAAATCAATAATTTTTTTAAGGATTATGTCATTTCTACCTTTTATAATAGGTATGAGTAATATTTTTGCAATTCAAGGGTTGTTATCTTTTAAAAAGAATAAAGAATTCATGAATATTGTAGGTTTAGGTGGTTTTTTAAATATTTTATTGTCTTTCATATTTGTCCCCATATATAATGCTTATGCTAGTAGTACAATTGTTGTGTTTGTGGAAATTTTTATTACTTTGACTACATATCACTATCTTAAAAAGACAATAAGGGAGGAATATGCAAATTTATGATTATTTAATAGTGGGGGCAGGATTTGCAGGAAGTGTATTAGCAGAAAGACTAAATAGTATTGGTAAAAAGGTTCTTTTAATAGATAAAAAAGATCATATAGGTGGTCATAGCTATGATTACTACGATGAAAATGGTGTTTTAATTCATAAATATGGACCACACTACTTTAGAACAAACGATGATGAGATAGTTAATTATTTAAGTAGATTTACTGAGTGGCATTATCATAATTATAAGGTTAGAGTGAGTATAAAAAATAAATTATATACTTTTCCAATAAATATTGCTACAATAAACGAATACTTTGGTATTAATCTTAAGACGGAAGAAGAGATGAGGAAATTTTTGGAAGCTAAAAGGATTAAAATAGAAAATCCTACTAATGCAGAAGAACAAATAATTTCGCAAGTAGGGATAGAATTATATGAAACATTTTTTAAAAATTACACAAAAAAACAATGGGATAAGGAACCTAAAGAACTTGATCCATCTATTGTAAAAAGAATTCCTATTAGATATAACTTTAACGATAATTATCTTGATGAAAAATTTCAGGCTATGCCAAAGGAAGGTTATTTTAAATTGTTTGAGAATATGCTTAAAGGTGTAAGGGTAGAATTGAAAACAGATTACAAATTTATAAGGGATAATGTGAAATATAAAAAACTTATATGGACAGGTCCAATAGATGAATTTTTTGATTATAAATATGGAAAGTTAGAATATCGTGGACTTAGATTTGAGATAGAAAGATATGAAAAAGAGTATTATCAAGAATGGGGACAGATAAACTATCCTAATGAATATGAGTATACCAGAATAGTTGAAATAAAACATGTTACTGGTCAAAAAATAAAAGCAACAACTATAGTTAAAGAATATCCAGTGTGGAATGATGAAAAGTTTTATCCTGTGCTAACTATTGAAAATAAAGAGAAATATAATAAATATTTTGAAGAAGCGAAAAAATTAGATAATGTTTATTTTATAGGTAGATTAGCTGAATATAAGTATTTGAATATGGATTGGGTAATAAGAAAAGCATTAGATCTTTTTAAGGAGTTATCGTATGAATGAAAAAATTTGTGCAGTAGTTGTAACATATAATCGTAAAGATTTGCTTATAGAATGTTTAGAAGCATTAAGAAAACAAACAAGACCTTTACAAGGGATATATATAATAGATAATGCATCAACAGACTCAACGCCAACTTTGTTGTTAGATAAGGGATATATAAAAGAGTTACCGCCATTAAAATTAGATGAGCCAATAGAAAAAGAATTTGTTATAGAAAATCTAACTAATTCAGAACCGATAAAAATACATTATGTAAGGATGAATGAAAATACAGGTAGTTCTGGTGGATTTTATGAAGGTGTTAAAAGAGGATATGAAAAAGGTTATGATTGGTTATGGTTAATGGATGATGATGGTATTCCTATTACTACAACTTTGGAAAAATTGCTGTATAATAAAAACCAAGCAGATGTCTTAAATTCTTTGGTTTTATTAAATGGTACAAATAATCTTAGTTTTGGAATATATTATAATAAGAAAATAATTTATAATTTTTTAGAAATTTGTGCTACAAAGAAAAAGTTAATTTTTAACACAGCTAATTTTTATAATAGTACTCTTATAAGTAAAAATATAATTAAAAAAGTTGGCTACCCAAATAAAAATCTATTTATATGGGGTGACGAAATGGAGTATTTTATTAGGATTATGAAATATGGAGGTAGGGTTGCAACTGTAACAGATTCTTTTTTTTATCATCCTAAAGGATTGGGAATTAGAAAAAAAATTATGGGTTTGGAAGTTCCTGTTATTTCAAATAAACTGAAATTATACTGCTTTATTAGAAATGAAGCTTATATAGGCAAAAAATATTCTTTCAAGTCTTTAATTAATCTTTTTATTTCATATATGTTTTTTTATATTTCTAATTTAAAATTTTATGAATTTTTCTTCTTTTTATCAGCTTTTGTGGATGGCATATTTGAAAGATGGGGAAAAGAAAAAAAATATTTATGAAAAATAATATAGTCGTTTATACAGCTATGTTTGATGATTATGATGATTTGCAAGATCCCATTTCTACGTTCAATGGGTGTGATTTTATATGTTTTACAGATTCTGATAAATTAAAAAATAAAATTAAAATATGGAAAATAGTTAATATTAAAAAGGAACTTGATCCTATAGCTATGAACAGAAAAATAAAAATTCTTGCACATAAATATCTTGTTGAATATGAAAGAAGTATTTATGTTGATTCAAATATAAGAATTATTGGGAATCCTTTTATTCTTGCTAAAAAGTATCTATCGAAATATGATTTTGCAGTTCCTACTCATTTCATGAGAAGTTGTGTGTATGATGAAATTAAAGCATGTTTTATATACAAAAAAATAGATTTTTATTCGGCTTATAGTTTATACAAAAAATATTTAAGGGAAGGTTTGCCAAAAAATGCTTCACTATCTGAAAATAATGTAATTTTGAGAAATCATAAAAAAGATATTATAATTCAATTAATGGAAGAATGGTGGAAAGAAATAGTGAAAAATAAAATTTACAGAGATCAGATTTTTCTTAATTATGTTTTTTATAAGAAATCTTATGTTCTTAATTTTATTGAAGAAAAAGTAAGAGATAAAAATGATTTTTTTGAATATTTGCCCCATAAAAAAACTAAAAAAATTAATAATATAATTTTTAGAATTTTAAATAAAATTGATATTCTCTTAAGAAAAATTATTCTGAGTTTATTAAATTTATTTTTTAAAATATGAATAATATTGTATCCATAATTGTAACGTATAATAGACCGTTACTTTTAAAAAAAGTAATTGAAGGGGTTCTTAAACAAAATAATATAGTATCTGATATTTTAATAATTGACAACTCATTAGATAATAATACTCATAGTGTTTTAATTGAAAATGGATTTCTTGAAAATAACAAACTTAAAAAAGATACTTTATATAAAAAAAATCTTATTAATCCTTTTAATAACTCTTTATACATATTTTGTTACTTTAAAACTTCTGAAAATATTGGAAGTGCGGGTGGTTATTCAACGGGTGTAAAAATTGCTTATATGGGTAATTATAAATTTTTTTGGTTGCTTGATGATGATGGTTATCCAGATACTAATTGCCTTTTTGAGTTGTTTAAAAATATTGAAGGAAAAGAATTTTTTATGATAGAGCCATTGGTGCTTAATTCCGAAAATAATAACGAGATTGCTTTCTCTTATAAAAAAAAAGATGGCCATTATTTGAAGTATTTGCAAGAGATTTATAATGAAAAAGATATTATTCTAGATTTTCAAAACACTTTGTCTTTTAATGGTTTATTTTTTGATAGAAAAATTGTTGAAAAAATAGGTTATCCATTAGAATCATTTTTTTTTATTAAAGATGATACCGAATATTATTATCGAGGTTTAAGTAGTGGTTGTTTCGTTAAAATGATTAAAGATGCTGTTTACTATCATCCTGTAGCAAAGTCAGATTTTGTAAAATACTCTGTGTTAAAATTTGCTTTTAGTGTATATAAACCATCTAATTCTGCTAAAATATACTTTTTTTTTAGAAATGGATTTGTTATAAATTTAAAATATTTTGGGATTCTATATTCTGTAAAAAGATTCTTTATAGATCTTTTTAAATATATATTATCATTTAATTTTAGAGAAGTTTTTATTTATCTTGTTGCCATAAAGGATGGATTGTTAAAAAGGTTTAATAATAAAGAATGGGTGGGAAAAAAATGAAACATGTTTTTTTATGTGCTGGGATTGTTGTCTTATATAATCCTTCAAAAAAGGTTATTGAAAATATAAAAACTTATTTTAACCACCTAAATTTTCTATATATTTTTGATAACTCTAATAAGCCTCAAGATTTTATATTAGATTTAGTAAAAAAAAATAGAAAAATAAGATATATAAACTGTAGGCATAATAAAGGTGTAGGTTATGCTTATAATTATGTTTCTAATATTGCAATAGAAGAAGGATATAATTGGCTTTTAATTATGGACCAAGATAGTTATTTTAGAAACGATGATTTTAAAAAAATCATTAATGTATTAAAGAAAGATAATGGTTATTTTAAAAAAAGTGTAGGGATTTTATGTCCTGTTATAGTTTATGAAAATGAAAACATCGACTTATTAAAGAGAGATGAATTTGAGAAGATTTTAATAGGAATTAATTCTGGGAGTATTTTAAATCTTGATGCTTATAAAAAAGTAGGAAATTTCAGAGAAGATTATTTCCTTGATAGAACTGATTTCGAATATTTCCTTAGATTAAATAAATTTGGTTATCATACCTTAAGATATAAAGGTGCTTTTTTATATCATAAACTTGGAAATCTTGAAATAAAAAATATTTTTGGGTTTAAAATAAGGGTAACTCATCATAATCATTTAAGGCATTATTATATGACAAGAAATGCAATTGATATTGTAAAAAATTATTTTTTTATTTTTCCTGGTCATTGTTTTTATGAAATTAGAAGTATTTTTACAGATATGATTAAAGTTTTGTTGTTTGAAAAAAATAAATTGGCAAAGATTAAAATGATATTAAAGGCAATTTTTAATAGTTTGTTAATTTGATAAAATTTAGTTGGAGGTATTATGAAAAGAATTCTTGTTTTAGGTGATGCTTGATTTATAGGGTTATATATAGTCAGGGAATTATTAAATAATGGCTATAAAGTGGATGTTGTGTATAATTTTTCAAAATATGGATATATAGAGCATGATTTTTACTCAAATCCCAATTTTAAATTGATTATAAAGGATGTAAGAACAATGTATCCTATAGAATTTAAAGGTTATGATTATGTATTTTGCCTTTCTGCACTTATAGGTGGAATAAAATATTTTCATAAAATACCTTATAGGATTTCAAGAGACAATACTGAAATAATTTCTCATGCAATAGATTCAACACTTGCATCAAATCCTGATGCGGTTTTTGTTTATTTTTCTTCATCTATGGTATATGAAAGAGTTACAAGACCGGTAACTGAAGAGGATGCTACAAATCATATAGTTCCATTTACTAATTATGGGATGCAAAAACTTTTTGGTGAATATATGGTTAGAGGAGAAAATAAAGAATTTGGACTTAAATATCTTATAATAAGACCATTTAACGCTGTTGGAAGTGGAGAATTGCCAGAGGTTAGAAAGGATGGAGAAGTTGAATTTGGAATGGCTCATGTTATCCCAGATTTTGTTTATAAAGCGATAATAAAACAATCACCATTTGAAATATTTGGTGATGGAAAACAGGTTAGAACTTTTACTCATGCAAAAGATATTGCAGAGGCAATAGTGGAAATAATTAAGAGAGGAATAATTAATGATGATTTTAATCTATGTGGGAATAATACCTTTGAGATTGGAGAACTTGCTAAAAAAATATGGAGTAGAATAAATCCTAATTTACCATTTCCAGGGTTTAAACATCTCCCAGTTCCTCCATCTGATGTAAGATTTAGAGTTGGTGTTTTTGATAAAGCTAAGAAAGTTTTTAACTGGATTCCAAAGTATGACATTGATTATATCATAGATGATACATATAAATTTATCTCCAAAAATATTAAAATAAATGTTTGATAGTAGATTTCCTGTTTCATTTTTTAGTAAGTCCAAAATTTCTATAATTTTTGTGGTTATTCCTTTTTTAATTTTGGTTGTACTTATATCTGTTTTTGGAGTAAATGTAGTTGTAGGAGATTAGTGGGCTATAGTTCCTTATTTTGAAAAGTTGTTTGAGAAGAAAATTTTTATAGAAGATCTTTTTTCTCCTCATAATGAGCATATGATATTTTTCCCGAGAATTGTTATGTTATTTAATGCTCTTATGTTCAAGTATAATTCAAAACTACAAATGTTTTTGGGTTTATTTTTTATTTTTTTAAATTTCTTTTTGATTTCAAAAAAATTGTATGAATTATTAGGAAAAGATTTTAATATTTCTCATCTTATACTTCCGTCCTTTGGTATATTTACTATGAGACAATGGGAAAATCTATTATATGGCTGGCAGTTCCAAATTCCTATGGCAGTTTTTTTTGTGTTGTTTTCTTTTTATTGTCTTTCAAATATTGATAAGAATGATATCTATTTTTGGGTATCTGTCATTTCTACGATAATAGCAAGTTTTTCATTTGGCAATGGTATTTTAGTGTGGTTTATAGGACTTTTTATAATCTATAGTAATATTGGATTTAAAAAAGAATTTTTTATTTGGTTGATATTTTCCATAATAATTATTATTTTCTATTTTAACGTCTATGTTGAAAGTTTAAGTAGCAGTAATAGTAGTTTGTATAGAAGCAGCAATGTTATAAACATTATTATATATTTCATAACTTCTACAGGTAGTTCTTTAACTACTGAAAAATACAGCGCTTTTGTAATAGGCATTTTATTAATTTCCTTATATTTTTATTCCTTAAAAAATTATAAAGAATATATTTTTTGGAACTCAATTATTATATTTGTCATAGTTTCTCTTTTTATAGTTGCTATTTCGAGATCCGGATTTGGATGGCAGTCTGCCATTGCTTCAAGGTATGTTAGTTTTTCAATACTTTTGCCAGTATCTCTTTATTTTATTTTTGTTCATAGAAGTTATCTTGGAGAGGGGAAAAATATTTTTAGGCTAATAATTATGTTATTCTTCATTCAGATAATTACTTCTTTTGCGAATTATTTTAAATATGAAATTGTGTATAATGAAAATAAAATAGAAGAAAACATTTTAAAAAATTATAAGCAAAAAACTAACAAAGATTTGATGCCTGATCTATCTAAGATAGAGTATTTAAAAGAAATTAATCCAAAATTATATAATAAAATTTATGATGATTTTTTAAAAGCTGGTGATATTAAAAAAATGGATGTGCAATTTTAGAAAAGTATCATTTAAGTATATTTAAATCTTAAATAATCTTAAATAAAAGGAGGTTAATATGTTTAAATATGATATATGTGTTGTGGGTGGATTTGGACATGTTGGATTGCCTCTTGCGATAGTTTTTGCTGATAAGGGGAAAAAAGTTGTGTCTTTGGATATAAATGAAAATGTAATGAATATTATAAAAAATGGAAAAATGCCATTTATTGAATATGATGCGGAAGAAATTTTGAAAAGAGTTTTAAAAAATGGAAATTTTTCTTTATCTCTTTCTCCGGATGTTATATCAGAATCAGAAAATGTAGTAATAGTTATAGGAACTCCAGTTGATGAGCATTTAAATCCCGAATTTGAACTTATGAAAAAGATGATGGAATCATACAAAAAATATTTTAGAAATGGGCAGTTAATAATTTTAAGAAGTACTGTTTATCCTGGGACAACTGAAATGTTAGAGAGATGGTTTAAATCAAATAATATAAATGTGGATCTTGCATTTTGTCCTGAAAGAATTGCAGAGGGTTTTGCAATACAAGAACTTCAAGAACTGCCTCAGATTGTATCCTCAACATCTGATAAAGGTCTTAAAAGAGCTAAAAGATTGTTTCAAGTTATAACAAAAGAGATAGTTGAACTTAGACCAATAGAAGCAGAGCTTGCAAAACTATTTACAAATGTGTGGAGATATATTAAATTTGCTTGTGCTAATCAATTTTTTATGATTGCAAATGATCATAATGCTGATTTTTATAGAATCCACAAGGCGATGACCTATAATTATCCGAGGGCAAAGGATTTACCAAAACCTGGTTTTGCAGCAGGACCTTGCCTTTTTAAAGATGCTATGTAACTTGCTGCATTTAATAATAACAATTTTTATTTAGGACATTCTGCAATGTTAATAAATGAAGGACTTCCAAATTATATTGTAAATAGATTAAAAATTAAATATAATCTTTCAGATAAAATTATTGGAATACTTGGAATGGCTTTTAAAGGTGATGTTGATGATAAGAGAGAGACACTTTCTTACAAGTTGAAAAAGATACTTAATTTTGAAGCAAAAAAGGTTTTATGTAGTGATATATATATAAAAGAAGCAGGGTTTGTTTCATCACAAGAACTTATAAAAAATCCAGATATTATAATAATAGCAACACCACATAAAGAGTATTATAAGATCAAGTTTCCTTCAAATAAAATAATAGTTGATATCTGGAATGTGACTGGTAATGGGTGTGTAGTATGATTGGGATTGTTGTTCCGGTCTATTATGAGGATGAAAATATTGAAAATCTTTTAAATGAGATTGAAGGAAAGATAAAAAATTCTAAAAAGGTTTTTATTGTTTATGATGTGGATGAAGATCCAACAGTCCCTGTTGTATTTAATTTAATTGACAGTTATAGTTTTGAGATTAAACTTGTAAAAAATAAATATGGAAGAGGAGTTGCAAAAGCAATTAAAACAGGGCTTGAAATATCTGATACAGATGCGGTTTTGGTTATAATGGCTGACCTTTTTGATGACCTTTCAATTGTTGATAGAATGTATGAAATGATTAAAAATGGTTATGATATTGTATGTGGTTCAAGATATATGAAAGGTGGAAAACAAATTGGTGGACCTTTAATAAAAAAAACTATCTCTCGACTTGCAGGATTAAGTCTTTATTATTTAACGGCTATACCAACTCATGATATTACTAATAGTTTTAAAATGTATAACAAAAGTTTTTTAAATCAAATAAGAATAGAGTCAGATGGTGGATTTGAGATAGGTATGGAAATATGCGTAAAGGCTTTTGTAATGGGTAGAAAAATAGGAGAAATTCCATCTATCTGGAGAGATAGAACAAAAGGTAAGTCAAAATTTAAAATTTTAAAATGGTTACCTAAATATCTTAAATGCTATTTTTATGCTTTTAGAAAATTTTTGAAATAATTCTTTAAAATTATAAGGGTTCGCTGGGAAATTCCATTTGAAATGTAGTGGCAAAGTTTACTTTGCCTATCATAGGATTTGTAGGCGCAAAGCGTTAGTTTTGCCTTTACAGAGCTTCGCTCTGTTGCTACTTTTCAATTGTAGAGTAAACTCCATGCCCAGACGATACGTCGGGACAGGCAATGACTCAATCAGAGCAAGCTCCCTGCCTGACGTTGCGTTGCTTCTTGCTCATCGGCAGGCAGGTGAAAATACTTTTTAGATGATTAGAATAATAGAAGATTATCTTAATAAGGTATTTTCCTTTAAAGTTAACCATCCAGTCCTCCAATCCTCTAGTCATCTAAATTATTTCGTTAGAGTTTTCCAGTGAACCCTATGTATAAAATAAGTTAAATAGAAAGAAATGATAAATTCAAAAGGAAGTCTATATCTATCATAACTTGCAACAAGAGATGTAAGTCCTATAAAGTAAATCATTATACTCAAAAAAAACAAAGAAGTTGTTTTATCTTTTTTATAAAATTTTATTGCTGAAATTATTACTGTAATTGATACTATTAAATGAATAAATCTGAAAAAAAAGTTAGGTATAATTAAAATGATTTCTTTTGTATCCGGAATTTGCCATCTGTGAAGTTTCATCATTATTTGATGTTGCCTATCATAGTAACCTTTGTAAAAAAGATAATCTATTAGTTTTAATTCAGATGTTGCTGATGTTAGGTTGTTAATAATTCCTCTTAAATATATTTTTAAAAATTTATGCGGTTTAGATAGGATAGTTTGTAATCCTATCTTATTTAAGTATTTAGATGCTTCTACCTCTGATAAATTTAAAGTTTTTCTTACTTCTCTTTCTCCTTCAAGGGGTCCTATAAATGGATATGTATTTTTATATTTGACCAATATTTTTCTAATCTTGGAAGTTATTTCATCATCATTTGGATTATAATCATCCATTATTGATATTGATGACCAGAGAGTATTTATTCCCTGATTAGTTTCAAATCCAAAAAAATTTAGTTTATAGTAATTTCTTATAAGCCAGGGTGAAATTGTGATAGAAAAGAAAAAGATAAACATTGCCGAATTTTTAATTTTTGATCTTAGATTTCCTTCAGCAAATAAAAATATCATTATTAGAATTAAAATATAAAACTTCATAATAGGTCTTGTGAGCAATGTTATGCCGAGTGTAATTGCGGAAATTATTAAAAAATGTTTTTGGTTGGTTTTTATGAATTTTATGAAAAAATAGGAAAATAAAATTATTGTAAAAGAAAACATTGTATCTGTTAAAACCAGAAATGAATTATAAAATAGATTTGGCGTTAAGGATAAAATCAATGTAGAAAGAAGTGAAAACTTATTATCATTTGTTAAAATCTTTGAAATTAGAAAACAAAAAATAAGAATTAGTAGATAGAATATAGTATTTGTTATTAAAATAGTTTTTGCAAAATTTTCTTTTTTGTTGCTTCCTAAAATTTTATTAGCATAATAGTTAAAATATGGGAAAAGTGGCATTCTATAGGCAGTTGGCTTTATTTGATTGTCTATATAGTCATTTCTTGAAAATCTATATCCATTATAAATATTTTCTATTGAAGAAATATATTCTGGGGAATCCGGGTCAATTATAGGTCCTAAATAAAATGAGAGTGCTATTTTGACTAATACAATTAATATCAGTAATATATATAACCTTATTGTTTTTGACATTTTAATATTAGATCAAAAAAGAAGTGCTTTTTTACTTTGATTACTTTGAAATGTCTTGATACTACGTTTAGCCATTCCTTTCTCTTGTATTCTACCAAATGCTTATGCTGCCACATCTTACCCAAAGAGTTACTCCATAAAAACCATACAATTTTCCATACTAAAGAATTGTCAGGTGTGCTCATTATAAATACACCATCTTTTTTTAAAACCTTTTTAATTTCAGATAATGCTCTGTCGACTTCTTCTATATGTTCTAAAATTTCCATGGCAACTATGTTGTCAAAACTTTCGTTTTGAAAAGGAAGATTTAAAACATTCGCTTTTATGAATTTAAAGTTTTTCGTTTTTAAATCATTTATATCAATTCCTACGCTTTCCTTTCTATCAATAAATATTAAAAATGAGCCATCAACCATAAAGCTCGATGGTTTTCCGCATCCAATATCAAGAATATTACCATCTTTAATCATTTTCATTACTTCTATATATCTTTTTGTATGAAAAATAAAACTTAAATAATTTATGGGATTTAATAAAGATGCTTCTTTTTCTACAAGATTGTAATATGGAATTTCTTTTTTTATTAATATTCTAAAAATTGTTAATCTTATGACTGTATATATCGCTTTTAGTATTTCTTTTTTTGATATTTTCGATTTTCCATATTTTCTATCATAAAACGTTATCGGAATCTCTTTTATTTTTATATTTTTAATTTTTGATATTTTATACAATATTTCTGTTAAAAAAGAGTATCCGTTTGAAAATATTTTGTCGTAATTTATTTTTTCTAAAATTTCTAATCTATAACCTCTAAAACCGCTTGTTGCATCTTTTACTTTTATTCCTACAAAATATGAAGCACAAAAGTTGGCTAACTTAGATATAAATCTTCTCATAATAGGAGAATCAATTACTTTTCCACCATTAGTATATCTTGAACCAATTACTAAGTCATTTTCATTGATTTCTTTTATTATCTCTGGTATTACATCAGGAGAATGAGAAAAGTCACAATCCATTGTTATAACAAATTTTGAATTCAGTTTTTCTTTGGCATATTTAAATCCAGTTATATATGCGCTTCCAAGTCCCATCTTACACTGTCTTTTTATTAAATAGAGATTTTTAAATCTTTTTGATAATTCTTCAACAATCAAATGTGTTCCATCAGGAGAATTGTCGTCTACAACTATTATATTTACGTTTTTTGCAATTTTAAAAATTTCTTCTATTAATCTTTTTATATTTTCTTTTTCATTATAGGTCGGAAGTATTATTGATGTTTCTGACATATATATTTCCTCTTATATTATTATACAAGAAATAAATGGTAAAAATACTTATCAATGGATCAAGTGGCAATCTATATCTATCGTAACCTATTATTAATGCTGAAACAATAATAATATAAGAAAATAATATAATTAGAAAAGTACTAATTTCATTATCTTTTTTATAAAAAGTCATAATTCCGACAATAGAAATTACGAATAATATTAAATTTATAAATCTAAAAAACAAATTTGGAAAAATGAACAAAATTTCTTTTAAGTCCTTCTTTGTTTTATCTAAAATAAATTCTTTGAATATTTTATGTTGTTTGTCATAAAATCCATTTTCAAAGATATCCATTATAAGAAGATATTAGGATGATGATGTAATTATGTTTATAACATTTTTAATATAAAGTTTTAAATATTGGACCGGATTTTCTTTTATTGTGTATAGTGTGATTAAAGTTAAGTATTTGCATAATTTGATATCGGTTATTTTTAATGAAAGTTTTAATTCCTTTTCCATCACCATTTCTTTTCCTTTTAATGATTTAATAATTCCAGAAATCGTTGGATATTTATTTTCTAAAGGACTATAATTGGTATTTTCAATTAATGAATTATAAATTAAATTTGGATTTATTGAAAGCAACCAACCGATAATTATTGTTATTTTTTTGCTTTCGGTTATGAGATATGTTATATACAACCATAATAGCAATGTTAATATTGATGATAAAAAATTTAAGATTATTACGCTATTTTCTAATTTTTCTTTCAATGTTTTATTTACCAGAAAAGATGAGTAGAAAAATACAGGTGGTTTCCTTGAGTATGGCTTCATTTGGTTATCCGCTATATCTATTCTTGAAAAGCCATATCCATCTGATATGTTTTTCATAACTTCAAGATATTGATGTGAGTCACCTAAGTATACTGGTCCTGATTTTGATAAAAGAAAAATCCTTATTCCAAGCGAGAAAACTAGAATTATCAAAATATGAATATAAAAATTATATTTTTTCAGCATAAATAAATGATTGCTGTCCAAAAATTTTATGTAATATCGTTATAGATAAATATACTTTTAATAGAAAAAATAACTTTGGATATCTACTTTTTGTAGTGAATGGAAGAAATTTGCTTTTACACTCAATAATTTTAAAACCATTTATTTCTAAAACTTCTATTAAAGCCCTATCATCTATTGGGGTGATGTGGTCAAAAAACATCCAGTAGTCCTTATAACAATACCTTATATTTGGTTGTAAAATTAATAATCTGCCATTTTTTTTAAGAACTCTTCTAATTTCTTTAATGGTTTCTATTATTTTTTCCTTTGTAATATGTTCAAAAAAATTACTTACAAATACCACATCAATATTTTCTTCTGTGATACTTTGCATATTATTGGTTTCACCATTAATTATTTCTACATCGCTGTTTGCATACAACTTAGAATCTGGATTTAAATCAATTCCTATTTTTTTCTTGGCATTTATATTGTTTAAAAACTCACAATATCCGCAGGCGATATCTAAAACTATAGAAGTCTTTGGAATATATTTTTGAAAAAAATTATTACATAAAATCTTCCACATTTTCTGTCTAAAAACAATTTCATTGTCAAATCTTTTTTGATAAAGTTACTTTAGATTTTCCATAAGAAATATTTTATAAATTTAGGTAAATAAAGTAAAATAAAAATATGTATAAATTCCCTTTTGTATCTGTAATGATACCGTGTTATAATCATGAAAAATATATTTTAAATGCTATATCATCCGCTCTGTCTTTTAATTATCCGAATCTTGAGGTGATTTTTCTTGATGACTGCTCTAAGGATAATAGTTTTGAAATAGTAAAAAATAGTAAATATTCAAGTGATAAAAGATTAAAGATTTATAGAAACGAAGAGAATTTGGGAAGAACCAGGACATACAGAAGACTTCTATATGAACTTGCTAAAGGTGAGTGGGTTATAATGCTTGACGGTGATGATTATTTCTATGATGATGACTTTTTAAAATATTCTTTTGAAAAGATTTCTGATTTTAATTCAGATAAAATTGTGGCTACAATTGGCGGTTATATAAAAAAAGAGGTGGAACTCGAGATAAAAAATATTCCGCCCTCAAAGATGGTTAGTGGAGTGGCTCTTGTTTTAAAATATCCTGATATTTTTTATGCTCACGGCGCTGTTATTTATAAAAGAGTTGATGCTATACAGATAGATTTTTATAGGGCTGATATAATGAGCGATGACCTTGAATCACATTTGCGGCTTTTTTTAAATGGAGATGTGTTGTATATTGATAGAATTTTTTATGTCTGGAATGTAAATTCTCAAAGTGCTACTGTTAAAGCCAGTTATAATGATTATCTTAGAAATATAAATACTTTAATAAATTATGTTCATTCTTATGGAGTTTTATTGTATCCCAACAGAGAAAAGGATTTTAGAAAATGGAAGAAAAAGGCATTTTTAAAATTATCAAATATACTTATTTCAGTTTATGGGTTTAAAGATAAAGTTAAGTACCAAAAAATTTATAACGATATAACTTCAAATGTTGGTTTATTAAGTTTTATTTTTTCTTTTACCTTTTTTACATTTATATTCTATTTATTTTTGCCATCTGGACTTTTTTTAAAATTGAGAAATTATGCTCAAAGAATAAGAAAAAAACTATACAGGGTTCACTAAAAGACACTAACGAAATAATTGAAAAGTGAAAAGTAAAATCCCCCTTCTTTTCCCCATTTACAAAAGGGGGAGATAGGGGGTTTTCCATTCTTCTATTACTTCTATTTCATCTGTAACTTCTTTTCTCTTGCTCAAATATACTTTCAACGAACCCTAAATAATTTTGTATAATTGTTTTAGGAGGTGGTTATGAAAAAGATAAAAATAATAACATTAATTATAGGAATAGGACTGCTTGGTTTAAATCTTTTTGCGGATCCTTTTGATGATTTTAAGACAAACTTTCCTAGTTATAAGAATTATTTTAAGCCTTTTATAAAAGATTTTGGTGGTGTTCTTGGTGCAAATGATTTTAACAGTGGAAGAGCGCTTGGATTTCCTGGTTTTGATGTTGGTTTTGATATAGCAATACAAAAAGAGCCGGCATCTGATAATAAGATACTTAAAGCTGCTGGGGTTAATTCTTTTGGAATTCCTCTTGTTCATGGTTCTGTGGGGCTTCCGCTTGTTGGGTTTGATGTTAATTTGAGAGGATTTTCTTATTCTGGTCTTAATATAATTGGAGGTGGTCTTAGATATAATATTTTTAAAAGTGGAATGATTACCAAGTTTATGCCTGATTTATCTGCAATGTTTTTTTATGATAATATAAAATATGATTATTTTAAAGGGAATCATTTTTCTTTTGATATTGTTGGTTCTTGGGATATACCAATAGTTAAACCATTTGCTGGGGTTGGTTTTGATAGAACAAAACTTAAAGTAAAAGATGTAAATCCATCTGTAGATGGTATTGAGGAAACTGAAACAGGAACAAGATATACTCTCGGTGTTAAGTTTAGTCCTCTTCCTCTGGTATATATTTATGGGGCATATAGTATAATTCATAGTGAGCAGGGGTATAATTTCGGCGTTGGTGTAAGATTTTAAGTTTAGATTTTTTAAAGGAGGATTTATATGCAGACAGGAGTTAAAACAACAAAGAAAACTGAAAATCTTATAAAACTTATTGAGGAATATGGTGCTCATAATTATCATCCACTTCCTGTTGTAATAACCTCAGCAAAAGGTGTCTGGATTAGAGATATTGATGGCAATAGATATATGGATATGCTTAGCGCATATTCTGCTTTAAATCATGGACATAGACATCCAAGAATAATAAGGGCATTGATAAGACAAGCAAAAAAACTTACTCTTACATCAAGGGCTTTTAATAATGATCAAATAGGTCCTTTTTTTAAGGAACTCTGCGAGTTTACTGGCTATGAGATGTGCCTTCCTATGAATAGTGGTGCTGAGGCAGTTGAAACAGCAATAAAGACAGCAAGAAAATGGGGATATAAGGTTAAAGGAGTTCCCGAAGATAAAGCAGAAATAATTGCTGTGACTGATAATTTCCATGGTAGAACTGTTACAATAGTGTCTTTTTCTACTGAACCACAGTATAGAGATGGTTTTGGACCATTTACTCCTGGATTTAAAATAGTAAAATATGGTGATATCAATGAACTTGAGAAAGCAATTACGCCAAACACTGTTGCTTTTCTTGTTGAGCCAATCCAAGGTGAAGCAGGTATAAGAATTCCTCCTGAAGGTTATCTTAAAAAAGCATATGAAATTTGCAAAAAGAATAATGTTCTTTTTATAGCAGATGAGATACAGACTGGTTTTGGCAGAACTGGCAAGAAATTCTGCTGTGATTGGGAAGGTATAAAGCCGGATATGATGTGTCTTGGAAAAGCTCTTGGTGGGGGAGTATATCCTGTTTCTGCTGTGGTTTCATCAAAAGAGATACTTGGAGTTTTTAATCCTGGAGATCATGGATCTACATTTGGTGGAAATCCTCTTGCATGTGCTGTTGCAAGAGAAGCAATTAATGTTATAAAAGAAGAGAAACTTGTTGAAAGATCTCAAGAAATGGGAGAGTATTTTATTTCAAAACTTAAAACAATAAATGGACATCACATTAAAGAGATTAGAGGAAGGGGGCTTTTAATTGGCGTTGAGCTTGATACTAAGGCAAGACCTTATTGTGAAGAACTTATGAAACTTGGTGTCCTTGCAAAAGAAACACATGATATGGTTATAAGGTTTGCTCCACCTCTTATAATAACAAAGAAAGAAATTGATTGGGCTTTCAAAAAAATTGCTCAAGTACTATCTAAATAAAAATAAATTGTTATTTAATTTATACGGGGGGAATATTTTTCCCTCCGTTTTGATTTATGAAAACAAAAAATATCGCTATTTATTTTCAAGTTCTTTTTGCAACAATTGTTTGGGGAGCAGCATATCCATTTATAAAGCATACTGTTAGCCTTATATCACCACTTTCACTTGTTTTTATAAGAAGTTTAGTTGGGAGTATTCTTTTTATTATTTTTATAAAACTTGATTTTAAGAAGTTTATGAAATTTAATATTCTTTTAAAGATTTTAATAATGTCTATTCTCGGGGTTTCGATTCAACAATATTCACAGTGTTACGCTTTAAAATATACTACTTCTACTAATGCTGGGTTTATAATAGCACTTACTCCAATAATTATTGTTTTAATTGAGTTTTTTTTAGGAGAAAAGATTTCTTTTTACAAAATCATTGCTTTTCTTTTTGGAATGTTTGGAGCTCTTGTTGTTATGTATTCTGTTGGGAAACTTGATTTTTCACTTCCATCAACAAAAGGAGATATTATATTTCTCACAAGTTCATTTACTTGGGCTTTTTATGTAGTTCTTACAAAAAGATGGTTTAAATCTTATTCCTCAAGTGAGATTACAGCTATAACAATGATTGTTGCTTTTATAACATTAATTCCTTTTGAATTTAAATATTCTCTTCTTAGCGAACTTAAAAGACTTGATCTTCTTGGATGGTTTTCACTTGGATATTTATGTTTTTTATCTTCATTTCTTGGATATCTTTTTTGGAATAATTCTGTTGAAAAATTAGGACCTGTTAAATCTTCTTATTTTATATATGATCAACCATTTGCTACAATTATTAGTGCTTATTTTGTGCTTGGGGAAAAAATACTTCCATTAACTTTTATTGGTGGAGTTTTAATTATGATAGGTGTTTATTTTATATTGTTTGAAAAGAAATATCAAAAGGCATATGAAAGCATATGAAATAATAAAAAATAAATTAGGTGATAGAGTTTTTGATGATTTTCCTGCCAAAGATATAACGAGTTATAAAACAGGTGGTTTTATAGATTTACTTGTTTATCCCAAAAATAAAGATGAATTAGTTTTTATTTTTGATTTTATTAAAAAAGAAAATTTAAATTATTTTATATGTGGAAATGCAACAAATATTCTTGTAAGTGATAAAGGATTTAGAGGAATATTCATAAAAACTGCTCTTTTTAAGAAAATAATTATAAAAGAAAATAGAATAATTGCGGAATGTGGAGTTTTATGGGATAAAATGATAGAGATATCTGTTTTAAATGGTCTTTGGGGACTTGAAAAAACTTCCTATATTCCTGGAACTGTTGGTGGTGCTATAAGAATGAATGCAGGAGCATTTGACCAGGAAACATTTGATAGACTTGAGAAATTTAATGTCGTTGATTTAAAAACTATGGAGTTAAAAGAAATTTTTAAATCAAGTATTAAATATGGCTATAGATATGTGGAAGGTATTGAGAATTATTTTATTTTAAGTGGTGAGTTTGTTTTTGAAAAAAAAGATCCTAAAGAATTAAAGAATATAAGAGATGAGATAATTAAAAAAAGAATTGAGAAACAACCACTTGAATATCCATCTGCTGGAAGTGTTTTTAAAAGGTCTCAAAATAATTATGCATCAAGATTGATAGAAGAATGTGGACTTAAAGGAATTAAAGTGGGTGGAGCAATGGTTAGCGAAAAACATGCTGGGTTTATTATAAATACTGGTAATGCTACATCTTGTGACATATATAAGCTTATCAATTTAGTTAGGGAAAAGGTTTATCAAAAAACAGGTATCCTTCTTGAACTTGAACAAATACTTGTTGGTGAGTTTTAAAATTTACAACTTATTGTAAAAAATATTGTATAGAACAATGCTATAAAACTTTACAACTACTAAAACTATAACGGCAAAGCAAGCTTTGCAACTACAATAAATTCCCCTTAAATTCCCCCTTTGGTAAAGGGGGACCTAGTGGGGATTTTAAAATAATTTAAATTTTATATTTCTTTAGGGACATAATTTTGATCTATCCAGATATCTTGAGAAAAAAAATTACGATCTAATGTGAAATTTACAATTTATTGTAAAAAATATTGTATAATTTACAATATGGATGTAAAATATCATAGATATCTTTTAAGTCTTCTTAATCAGGAAAGTCATAAAAAAAGAGTTAGACTTATTTTAGGAGCAAGGCAGACTGGAAAAACAACCTTGTTCTCCCTTTTAAAAGATAAAAATGATATTTTAATTGATTTACAAGATAGAAGCGAAAGGTTAAGGTTTTTGCAAGACCCATCGCTTCTTACAAGAACAGTTCTTGCTATTAAGACCCCTAATCCAAATATATTTATTGATGAAATACAAAAGGTTCCTGAACTTTTAGATGAAATTCAGTTTATAGTTGATAAAAATCCAGGAAAGTTTACTTTCACGTTAACTGGAAGTTCATCAAGAAGATTAAAATCAAGTTCTTCTAATTTATTACCTGGTCGTGCTCGTATATATTTTATTTCTCCAATTCTTTTGGCAGAACAGAAAAAATATTTAAATAATAAACATTTAATTTTGCCTTTGGATAAGTATCCTGATGAAAATGCGAGTTTATTTCCTGATAAAGAAATTGAAGATATGCTCGTTTTTGGAACACTTCCAGGGTTATGGGGAAATATGTTTAAAGAGGACCTTGAAAGCTATGTGATGCTTTATCTTGAAGAAGAGATTCAAAAAGAAGCATTAGTTAGGAATATTTCTAATTTTAGTAGATTTTTAAAACTTGCTGCAATTGAGTCTGGTAAGTTTATTAACCTATCTAAGATTTCGCAGGAAACCGGGATAGCCGTTTCCACCATTAAGGAATTTTATAAACTTCTTGAAGATACTTTTATTGGTTTTTCTATTTTCCCATTTGCAAAATCAAATCGCATAAGATTATTAAAATCACCTAAATTTTATTTTTTTGATGTAGGAGTAAGAAATGTAGTTGCAGGCTTACCACTTGATAAGGGTATATTATCAACTGAAGGGGGATATTTATTTGAGCATTTTATTGCATCTGAGCTTTACTGGAGATGTAAGTATCTTGGAAGAAATTATAATCTATATTATTTTAGAAGTTTAAGTGGTTTAGAGGTTGATTTTGTTATTGAAACTCCTAATGAAATTATTCCTGTGGAAATAAAATATACAAATAATATTTCACCAAATGATGCAAATAAAATAGAGAAATTTATTAATCTTTTCCCTCCTGCTAAAAGAGGTTTTGTGATAGCAAATATAAAAAGGGAAGAACAATTATCTAAAAATGTTTTGGCGGTTGGTTGGCATCAGATTTAAATCAAAATTCCGGCTATTGTTGCTGTCATAAAACAGGCAAGAGAGCCGGCAAGAACTGCATAAAGCCCTAATCTTGCAAGGTCATGTCTTCTATTTGGAGCAATTCCACCAATTCCACCTATCTGTATAGCTATTGATAAAAAATTTGAGAATCCGCATAATGCATAAGATGAGATTATAACTGCTCTTTCAGATATTACGCCGAAGTGTTCCTTTAAAAAATTTGCCATATTAAAATATGCAACAAACTCATTTAATATGGTTTTTTGTCCCATCCATTCTGCAACTTTTGAGACATCAGCAGATGGAGTTCCCATAATCCAAGCAAGCGGATAAAATAACCATCCCATTATTTTTTCAAGCGTCAAACCGCTGTGAATAAAGCCGATTAAATAATTGGCAAGAGCTAAAAGGGACATAAAAGCAATAAGACATGCAGCAACATTTAAAGCAAGTGTTAATCCTGTTGTTGCTCCATTTGCCGCAGCATCGATTAAATTTGCATCTGTTATCTCAACATTTAATTTTACAATTCCTCTTGTTTTTGGTTCTTCTGTCTCTGGAAGAATTATTTTTGCCATAACAAGTGCTGCAGGAGCGCTCATAATTGAGGCAGCAAGAAGATGCCCAGCAATAGTTGGAATATAATCTTTAAGTATTCCAACATATGCAGCCATAACACCACCTGCAATTGTTGCCATCCCACCTGTCATAACCGTTAATAGTTCACTTTGAGTCATCTCAGAAACATAAGGTCTTACAACAAGAGGTGCTTCTGTCTGTCCCACAAAGATGTTTGCACTTGCCGAAAGTGATTCTGCCCCGCTTGTTCCCATAAACCTAACCATTATTTTTGCAAAAAAAAGAACAACTTTTTGCATTATTCCAAGATAATAAAGAACAGACATAAGGGAAGAAAAAAATATTATAGTTGGAAGAACTTGAAAAGCAAAGATAAATCCAAGAGATTGATTGTTAATTAAATTTCCAAAAATAAATTTAGCACCTTCCTCAGAAAAAGATATTATTTTTATAATTACATCATTCATTATTTCAAAAAATCTTCTCCCAGGAGGGAATTTTAGAACAAGAAATGCAAATACTATTTGAATAAGCATTCCCATTATAACTGTTTTATAATTTATTGCTTTTTTATTTTTGCTAAATAGCCATGCAATTCCTAATAATACAAAAATACCTATAAAACTTATAACTTTTTCCATAAATTCCTCCAGTAATTTATTATATAAAATTAGTTAGAAAATATATAAAATTTAAATCTATTTAAAAGATTGATTAACCTTTGCCATTTGGAAGGACTTAAAGTCTCCCTTGTTAATTTTCTCCTATCATGCCGTAGGGGAGATATAAAGAGATTTTTCCATTTTTTTTCAAAATCCTCCTTTAAATTCCCCCTTTCGTAAAGGGGGATAATATGGGGGATTTATTTGCTTTGACGCTATGTCGGAGCCCTACAATAATAATTTATAGTCTATCACATTTAGCTTAATTTTAATCTAAGGGGTATTTTCAATCAATTTATCAGCAAGAGCACTTGCTGAGTATTCATTTATTCCATAGGTTTCTATGACACAGTCAAAAAAGGTTGAGATTTTTTCTGAATCTATAGGGTTAAGGAGATTTATAAATATTTTTTTATGAAATTTTTCTGCTATTTGAGTTATTATTTTAAGTTTTTTTTCAGATATCTTTGGCCAGGAATAATTTGCTATTATCAGAGTATCATATTTATCTTTAGTTAGTATTTTGTTTATGTTTATTTTGTTAGAACTTATCATTATCATATTTATATCAAGGTTGTTTTTTTTAAGTTTTTCATAGACAATTATTGCTTCTTTTGAAAATCTTTGTGGAATAAAGAATATCATTTTTATTTTATCTTGCTTTAGATTTTCTATTTTCCCTTTAACGATTTTTATACTCTTGTTTGCAATTTCCAAAGCTATTTGTTTATATGCTATGTCAAATTCATTATCTTCTATAACAAACTCAGATAAATTATATTTTTTCTTTATATCGGTTATTCTTTTGTATGATTCTTCAATTTTTTTTGTTGATATCTCTCCGCTTTTAAAATATTTGACTATTTGTTTCTTTACCTTTTCTGGATCATATCTGCCAATTAAAACCATATCTGAACCGTTTTTTATAGATATGACTGCTGCATCCTTGATGTCGTATTTGCTTGTTATTGCCTTCATATCCATGCTGTCAGTCATAATAATCCCATTAAATTTTAATTCTTCCCTTAGGATACTTATTATATTTTTAGATAGTGATGCTGGATTTTTAGGGTCTATATTTTTGTATATTACATGAGAAAGCATTACAATATCAGTTTTACCTTTTTCAATAATTTCCTTAAAAGTGTATATATGCGTTTTATAAAGCTCTATTGGTTCTATATTTACTATAGGTGTTGTTAGATGAGAATCTGTATCAGTCATTCCGTGACCAGGAAAATGTTTAACAACATTGATTATTTTGGATGATAGAAATCCATCAATTACAGCATTTGCCATTTTTGTTACAATTTCTCTATCATTTCCAAATGATCTGATGTTTATTATTGGATTGTTTTTTTCAGTGTTTACATCAAGTGTTGGAGCAAATACTGTATTTATTCCCGCTTTCTTAAGTTCAAGACCTAAAAGATAAAACATTGTTGTTGTATTCTCCCAATCTTTAGCTACTCCCAATGCCATGTTTGATGGAAGATTTAAAAGTCCATGCGTCTGGTGTGTATAAACGCTTCCACCTTCATAATCTATTGCTATAAATGGTGGAGGATTATGATTTTTATAGATTTCTTTAAGAAGTTTTCTTGTATCCTTAAGTGAATACTTTCCCCATATTAAGTGAATTCCACCAATTCCTTTTTTTGTGTATTCTATAATTTCTGTTGATTGATGAATATCAAAACTTGCCCAAAGCATTTGATAAATTTTTTCTTCTATATCAAGACAAAAAGTTTTGCTTGCTAAAATAAGAAGAATATAGAAGAAGGTATTCATTTTGAGTGCATTATTGGTGTTAGATCAAAATTCGATGTCCCCGAAGTAATATTTGTTAGTTCAAAAAAATGTTCCCAAAATCTATGCATAAACCTCTAACTCCTTTACTATTATTTTACTATTTTTCTTTTCCTTTAACCTCATAAGTTTTTCTATAAACTTTTTGTTTTTTTTCTGTATAGTAAAAACGAATTGAAATCCCCTTATTTAAAATCCCCATACATCCCCCGACGTAACGTCAGGGAAAAAATAAGGGGGATTTAGTATCTTTAATAATTGGAATATTTTGGAGGAGATAATTTTGATCTATCCATATTATCTTCAGTAACAAAAATTATGATTTAATGCATTATTCAGCTTTAAAATATACTTATATGATATAATTTTTTTATGTATAAATTGATTTTTGAGTCACTGGATTTTATTGTGGTTTTAAAAGATCCTGGAGTTTTAAGTATAAAAGCAAGAGGGGATCTTGAAAAAGAAAAATCTCTTTATGATTTGCTTTTTGAAAAATATGGTGAGATTTATATCGTTCATAGACTTGATAAAGATACAAGTGGATTAATCCTTTTTGCAAGAAATAAAGAGGCACACAAATTTTTCTGTTCTTTGTTTGAAAGAAAGATTATTGATAAAAGATATCTTGCACTTGTATTTGGAGTAATTGAAAAAGATGAGTTTGTGATTGATAAACCAATAAAAGAGTTTGGTTCTGGAAGAATGGGGATAAGTATAGATGGGAAAAAAGCGATTACTAAGTTTAGGGTTATAAAAAGATTTGATAAGTATACTTTTATTGAGGCAAAACCAATTACTGGTAGAAGACATCAAATAAGGGTTCATCTATATTCATATGGAAATCCAATTGTTGGGGATAAACTTTATGGCGATATTAATACTCAGAGAAAATATAAAAGAATGATGCTTCATTCATCATATCTTTCATTTTTATATAAAGGGGAAAACTACATTTTTAAAAATGATGAAGATTTTTTAATAGAAGTAGATGAGCTGTTAAAAATTGATTTAGACAAAAATAATCTTTGAAACTTCTTATTTGTTTTTATCATCTAAATTATAAAGGAGGATATATGGCAATTCTTGAAAATGATGTTAAAGAAGAGTTAAAAATAATATTTAGCGATTTAGGAGAAAAGAAGGTTAAAATTGTTTTTTTTAAAGAATCACTTAATTGTCCGATGTGTCCACAGTTAGAGGAGTTACTTAATGAGATTATTTTGCTTTCTGATGGAAAAATTACACTTGAGGCATATAACAGAGTTATAGATTCAGATAAAGCAAAAGAATATGCTGTAGAAAGAACACCCGCAATTTTTATTGAAAATGATGAGGTTAAAAAAAGAGTTGTTTTTTATGGCACTCCTAGTGGATATGAGTTTGTATCATTGATTGAGGCAATAAAAAATATTTCTACCGGGAAAGTTGATTTTGATGAGGAAACTTTAAACAATATAAAAAATATTGATAAAGATGTAAAGATAAAGGTTTTTGTAACACCGACTTGCCCTTATTGCCCAAGTGTTGTTGTAATTGCTCATAAGTTTGCAATTGTAAATGAAAAAATAAGATCTGAGATGATAGAAATTCAGGAGTATCCAGAACTTGCATCTATTTACAATGTTGAAGGAGTTCCAAAGATAGTTATAAATGATAAGGTTCATCTCCTTGGTGCTCAAGGGGTTTCATCATTTCTTGATTCTATATTAAAGTCTATCCAAAATTAAGTATAATAGAGGTTGATGGAGAAAAAAGAAATAAGCATCTATATATCAAATCAAAAGAATGATGATTATATAGAGCCGGAGATTGTATCAGAAAGTTATGGAAGTTCTAAAAGTAAAAAAGAATTTAGTTTTGTTGATTTTTTAAGATTTAAAATAGGTAAATTTTTCCTAATAATAACACTTCCGATTGCTTTAATATTTTTAGTTATTGGGATATTTCTTTCTTCAACACTTGTAGGTGCAATATTTGGAATCCCATTAATAATATTAGGAATTATCGTTTTTGTCGCTTCTATTTTTGTAATGAGGTTTATTATTCCAAAATAATGAGATATAATTATATTAGGAGGAAGTTATGAAGACAAAAGCAATTAGTAATAAAAAAAGTGAGAATTCACTTTATTATCAAAGAAAAAATGGATGGAGTGTAGTTAATGATAAAGAAAAAAAAGAGATAGATTTATTTGCAAAAGAGTATATGAATTTTTTATCTAATTCTAAAACTGAAAGGGAATTTCATGACAATGCAGTTAATTTTTTGAAAGGTAAGGGTTTTAAGGATATCTCAGAGTTTAAATCTCTTAAAACTGGTGATAGAGTTTATTTATCTTCATATGGAAAGACGCTTTTTGCATTTATAATAGGGGAGAAAGATCTTTCTTTAGGTATGAATGTAGTTGGTTCTCATATAGATTCTCCAAGAATAGATATCAAACAAAATCCTCTTTATGAAAATTCAGAACTTGCTTATTTTGATACACATTATTATGGCGGAATAAAAAAATATCAGTGGCTTACTATTCCTCTTGCAATTCATGGAGTATTTGTAAAGAAAAATGGTGAAAAGATAAAAGTAAGCATTGGTGATAACGATGGAGATCCAGTTTTTTGTATCACAGATCTTCTTCCTCATCTTGCTCAAAATCAAATGAAAAAAATACTTTCCGAAGCAGTGGAGGGAGAAAATCTTGATTTGCTTGTTGGATCTATACCCTCTGATGATAAAGATGCAAAAGAAAAAGTAAAAGATAATATATTAAAAATTTTAAAAGAAAAATATTCAATTACTGAGGATGATTTTCTTTCTGCAGAGCTTGAAATAGTTCCTGCATTAAAACCAAGAGAGTTAGGTTTTGATAGATCACTTATACTTGCCTATGGGCATGATGATAAAGTTTGTGGATATACTGCAATGAGAGCATTTGCTGATATAAATTCAATACCAGAATATACCTCTTGTCTTATTCTTGCAGATAAAGAAGAAATAGGCTCTTATGGTGCAACTGGAATGGGATCAAATTCATTTGAAAATGCATGTTCAGAGATTGTCAATCTTTATTATGGAAATTATAATGAGATTAATTTAAAAAGAATGCTTAAAAATTCATGGATGCTTTCTGCTGATGTAAATTCCGCATTTGATCCTCTATATCCTTCAGTTTCTGAAAAGAAAAATACTGCTTTTATCAATTATGGAGTATGCATTACCAAATACACTGGTTCAAGAGGAAAAAGTGGAGCATCTGATGCAAATGCAGAATTCGTTGCTGAGATTAGAAGAATATTTGACACAAATGGTGTTGTTTGGCAGACAGGAGAACTTGGAAAAGTTGATGAAGGAGGAGGTGGAACAATTGCACATTATCTTGCAAGATATGGTATGCAAGTTATTGATTGTGGAATTGCTTTGCTTTCTATGCATGCTCCTATGGAAGTTGCCTCAAAACTTGATATATATATGACTTATAGAGCATATTTCTATTTCTATTTGGATAAAAGAAAGTAAGTAATTAAGTAAGTAAGATACTATGAACTTTAAATTGTCAACTTAAGAAATCTTTCTGGAAATTATGGTTTATTTTTACTCAGATCTCACTTTTTTACTTTTTACTTAAATTCAGGAGATGTTATGACTATTAAAATAATAGTTACTGGTGGTACTTTTGATAAAGAGTATAACGAGATAAAAGGTGTACTTTTTTTTAGAGATACTCATGTTAAAGAGATGCTTGAACTTGGAAGGTGTCGTGTTAAGTATAAAATAAAAAAATTAATGATGAAAGATAGCCTTTTTATGACAATGAATGATAGAATAAAGATTTTAAATGAATGTCTTAAAAGTAAAGAGAAAAATATTGTTATTACTCATGGAACGGATACAATGGTTGAGACGGCAAAGGTTCTTGGTAAAGCAATAAAAGATAAAACTATAGTTCTTACTGGTGCAATGATTCCATATAAATTTGGATCTTCAGATGGAATGTTTAATCTTGGAAGTGCTATATCATTTGCTCAAGTTCTTTCTGGTGGTGTTTATATAGCAATGAATGGAAGATATTTCAATTGGTATAATGTAAGAAAAAACAGAAAGAAAGGCGAGTTTGAAGAGATAGAATAATTAAGAGGTGAGTATTTTAAAAGTAAGCAGGTATCTTGTCAAGTTATAGTTTTAAGGTCAGGTTCTCTTAAAAAGTTAGTATCACTTAAAACAAGATAACTGCCTTGCTCTACCTCGTTGTTTTTAGTTAAAATTAGTTTAAAAGCATTATTATTATTTTGTTCTCTTACAT